>OLGH01003119.1_pt1 | contig 11871 bp, 2 predicted proteins | sample 1604851 | NCBI WGS metagenome assembly OLGH01 (sample SAMEA3888894, study PRJEB22519) | human gut metagenome | biome: human gut; feature: human-associated habitat; material: faeces | place: Denmark | collected 2010 | reverse complement strand
TAGTCATAGGTATAGGTCTTTCCTGCAGCTACGCTGCCTGCAGATCCGCCGCTGCCACTTCCATAGCAATTCTTCAGCTGGTCCTTAATTTTACCCCATACCGCAGATCCAAGCATTTTTCCAAGGTCTGCAGTGTTTCCGTTGCTTGCTTCATCTACTGCAATCTTAAAACCTTCCGATGGCGTGTCCATGCATGCTTCTGTATGCACATGTCTGTTGTTTTCTGATGTCTGTTTCTGGTAGCCATCATCAAACTTGCGTGTCCAGTCAATCGTTCCGGCTGCAGTGATTTTTACAAGACCGTTTCCACGGCGTACCCCGGACTTCATTTCTGTGTTTGTAAGACCGGATGCTGTATATCCCGAACCGCCGGCACCGCCGCCATTATTTGCATTAGTGACATATCCACCGTACCAGCCACCTCCGGCACCGCCAGAATCAGTTCCAAATGTTACAGATTCCCCAACACCCTGTTTGTATCCGCTGCCCTGGGTTCCTCCCATTCCGCAGCCACCCATATTCTGGTTGGCTGAGTTATAGTCACAGGATGCAGTTTCAGAGTCTATCCTCATCCGTGAAGAACCCCTTGCATGGAAACAGAATTCCCAGATAGTATATGGATTCTGTCCGGAATCTGCAGAAGTCCCGTCGGTATTTGTTGTAGATGTAAGTCCACTTGGTACGGTAAATGAATATCTGTATTCATTACTGTTTGCTGCTTCAACCGTATAATTTCTTGTCTGGTATCTTCCATAATTGGTATATACAACCGGATATCCGTTTGTAAGATTATCACCCCTTACTGTTATCGTAACCTTTTGTCCCGGAAGATAGGTTTTATATGGGCCAAATACGCCCTGTTCACTTCCATTTGTTACTGCACTGTCCCCAGAAAGTGTTGTTCCGGTACGCAGTGATAAACCACTTGTCGGTGTCCATGTCGCATTTCCGGTAGATTTCATGTTTTCAATGTATGCATTTTCACCATTCTTTCCACCGCCATTTCCACCGCGTCCATCATCGGACCCGCGGCCTCCCCCAGGGTTGTCTGCTCCGCCACCGCCGCCGGCAGCCAGAAGTGTCCCATCAGGGTTCCAGCTTGTTGTTGCGGGATTGTTTGTGGTGGAAATATGTGACATTCCTCCACCAGAACCGCTGTCAGCAACACCACCGTCACCACCGCCGTTGTAACCACCAGCTGGTCCTCCAAAGCGGTTTGTCCCGGCTCCATATTTTCCAGCGCCGCCAACAAAAACATAAATTTTCTGTCCTTTCTTTAAGCTGATATTTCCTTTGGAATATCCACCATTTCCAGCGACAGAACTTGTAGTTTCCCTGTCAACGCTGTCATCATATCCATCACCGCCAGAAGCTCCCCATGCCTCAAGGGTATAGACTCCGTCTGCCGGGGCAGTGAATGTCTGCACATCACCTGTATAATTGTAAGTATACTGTACCTTTTTATCACTTATGCCATTGTAATAATCCTGTGTTGTTTTGGCGTGTTCTGTTACACCTGCAAAGCAGGATAAGGTATGCCTGTATGAAATACCGTTTGCGTCCTTTTCCGGTGCAAGTCTTGTAACTGCAAGATTATCCAATGAATAGCTGCAGTCATAAACGGAATTATAAGCTGTACCATCGGAAACTGCATCGTCCTGGTTACCGAACCAGATGCCGTCACCAATGTAATTCGTCATATCCCCGGAAGGATTCTTTGTTTTTGTAAAGGAAATTTCCTTTCCATCAACAATTACGCCTGTATTGGCATCCACGGTATAAGAACCGCCTTTGTAGTCAACCTTCTTAGGGGATAACATCACGGAATCCATTCCGAAATGATACTGGATGGCATTCTTCCCATCCTTTGCCAGGAGGGAAGCCGCAGATGTATATTCGGATCCGTCTGCAAGCACAATCTTTAAGGAACCATCCGGCTCTGCAAGAAGCTTGGTTGCCCGGGTGGTAAACAGTGCTTTTTCTGAATCCAGTGCATTGTGGAAATTAAATACTCCCTGGAGTTCGTAAGTATCATTCTTTGCTTCTTCCGTATCTACCCCCATTGCGCTCCATGACATTGCAAGCGATGCACTGCCGTTTCCAGAAAGGTAACGGTCCGGCTGGTTCTCATCATCTTCGGACGTGCCTTCGAATGCCTCAAGTCCGTCATAACGCTTGATGACAAAGCCACTGTCTGCGAGACTGACATCCATGTAAGTGCCTCCAGGGGCAAGGATATTGCTGATAATGGAATCATAGCTGTGTACGACTCCATCATCGTCTTCCACATCACTATGCTTTGCATTGTCAACATTAAATGCCGCCCTGCGCACCGGCTTTCCATACTGGCAGTTTAACAGCCGGTACTGACATTCTTCTGCTGTTCCCGGACAAGTCGCATCATCAGCTTCCTTATTCATCTCCGCTGCCCCGCTTTTATCATCGCCGAGCACACGCTGGTCCATTTCCTTGTTTACCGTAAGGATATTTGCCCCCTGTACGGAAACCGGGTCATGGACAACGATGTTGTTGACTTTCGTCTGTCCGTTTGTGTAGATGGAATCCATGGTATAACCGACTCTCCCGGCTACGCTGTCGTTCTCGTCTGTATACTTGAATGTATAGTTGGTAATATCATGCGATTCGGCGTTTTTATCAGCACCAAAGTTCGTATATGTAACCAGCGGGATAAAGAATGCACGGGACTGCCCTGTGACATATTCCTGGTTCGGGTTCGTCGGGCACTGTGCAATACCGTCCTGCATAAGCACAAGTCCGGCATTACCAAACTGCGCCGGTTCCGGTGCATCCGTCTGTCCGTTCAAGGAAGGGAGAATCCGGTTAATCCAGCTGTATTTTCCCCATACATCCTGCTTGGTAGGTGCAGTATAAACATCCGCAGTATTTGTTCCCATCCGCGCTGATCCGCTGCCATAAGTATCATAGTTTGTTCCGCCATAAGTGTTTCCACATCCAGGGGAACAGATATTCCCGTCAATCGAATCCGATTTTGTCTGCATGATGGTTTTTACATCGTCCATCTGCTTCTGTTTTGTTTCAATCGTCCTTGCAGATGTTACTTTTGCAAGGTCCAGGGTATTTCCATTCTCATCGGTATCTGTGATATGGTTATACTTCTCTTCATCTTTGTCAAATGCGGTTTCTACAACTGCATTGCCTCCGGTGCCCTGGTACTTCGTGGATGTACTGCTGTAATTGCCGTTATAGCTTCCTACATTAAGGTTTGATGTCTTCTTAACCAGCGGGTTATTCGTCCACATCTTATCTTCCCACATCCATTTTGCCTTGCTGACATTCTCTTTTTTGAGATTATTCATGTCTGTCGGCTTGGAGTACCACAGGGTATCCTCATAATTTTCCTGGCACTCATGATGTTTTGTTTCTGCAGTATCCTGATAGTAGACAATACTTTCATTTCCTGAACTGGTTTGCAAAATCAGGAAATCTGAAATAACAGTTGCTTTACAGTTCAGCTTACGTCTCTTATCAAAGCGTTTCCACTCGAACGTTGTCTTGTCCACTGCATCGGCTGTGTTATTGGTATATCCGGTCTTGGTCCTTGCTGCTTCCCCGGCTTCCCCTTTTCCTTCCCCGCTTGTCTTGGCATTATCGTGTCTGTTGCGGAGGTTGCTGTATGTACTGTTTGTATACAGGCATCCCCTGCACCAGCTCTTTTTATGGCCGTTTGCCGTAACTACAACCGGGCTTCCCCCATGGGATGCAGTCTGTCCGTCACAGGAATCTGTACGGGTCAGCTTTTTATCACTGTTAAATTCTGTCCATGTAACATCATCATCCTGTCCGGTCTGCAGGCTGTAGCGGATACGCCCGGCTTTTGAAGTATCTGCCTGCGCAATGTTATAAAAAATATTCGGGTCGTATCTTACGATCTTCGATTTTACAATATCAAGGTCATTTTCTGAGGTATCCGTCCAGGTTTCTTCCCCGTCTGCATCCGGGTCATCCCCTATATCCCCGGTCTCATAGTCCGGGACAATAAGATCGCCGTTTTCATCATACTCTTTATCGTTTGCGGCTTCCGTGCCTTCCACATCTGACAGATCCGGATCAACAACCTGGGTATTATCCTTATTATCTTCCTTCTCTTTCTTTACTGCATCCGCTTCTGCTTTTCCTGCTTCCCCTTCAATACTGCTTCCGCTGCCATCATCTGTCTTACGGATCTCCCCCATGCCTTCGGCATAGCCTTCCTGCAGTTTCCATACCTTAAGGTTCGTGAAACGGATCGTATCGAAACGGAGTTTCTGGATCCATGTATCCTCGATCGCCGGGAGTACATGCTGGCAGCATGCGCCACAGAGGTCATGTGCCCCAAACTGGGTCAGGCCGCTTTTCTTTTCTACTTTCAGCCCGCTTTCCCCTACTTTTCCATCGTAATTGCCTGCGGTAATGCTTCCATCCTTGAATGTTACTTCAATTTTGTACTGGATGCTGGAAGATTTTCCATCCACAGATCCCTTGTATCCGCTCCAGCTGGAGTGTCCGGTTACTTTTCCGTGCTCATCCGTTGTATGGGATCCGGAAGCAGAAGCTTTATTACCTTTGGTGTAACTCCATCCGGTTCCAAGATCAGCAGATGTATTTGTTCTCTTTGCGCTTGATACAAGATCTGATGATGTATAGGTTCCTCCGCCATAAGACCGTGAGGAACCGGTATCATAGCTCTTTTCCCCTCCGGTCAGTGTAACCTTGATCGTGGCAGTCCCTACATGGTATACCCTTTTATATCCGTCAGAGTCATCAATACGGTAAACCGTGCCGTCTGCACTTTTACCGATTTGTTCCATCTTCTTCGCCCAGTTTGCAGCCTGCCCTAATGCTGTATTGTAGGCAGAAACATCCCAGTTTGCCGGGGTCGGGGACATGCTGTATACTTTACCGGCATTTCCGCCCTCACATGGTTTTCCGGACGGGCTTACATTCGACCCGCTCTGTGACCACCGGGAAGTATTGTTCCCGATCGTCCCTGTCCATGTCGCGTGGAATTTGGTTGTGCTGTCGTGTCCGTTTACGGTCGTGTTATAACCGGCAGCGCCCTGCGGGTTTACGGCACTGTTCTTTTCCGCCGTGACCGTTTTTTCCTGTTTCTTATCATTGGCATCTGCAACAAAAGTCTCTTCTTTTGTATTCCCTGCGGTAAGTGATTTTAAAGTATCACCTTTTTTGTACTCACAGTCCACGCCGTTGAAAATACTCTTATAGCGTCTTCGGGAACGGTAGCTGTCTTTATTCCCGCCCGGGACTTCTTTAAGATAATAATCATCATAGACTGCCTGCATGTTGACAATGAATTCTGACCCGCCGGTTGCAAAGTACAGGGACCGTGTGCTCGGCACACCTGCCATTGCTTCAAATGTCTCATTATAAATGGACCCTTCCTTTAATTCTGCATATGCTTCCGGAATGGATTCATAGGTGTCGGAAAGGTTCACATCCTTCGTATCATCCTTGTGGTAGATATACTGTGCAATGACATTGTTTGTTGTTGCGCAGCCACCTGCCTTAAGGTCAGACATGGATGGCTTTGTCTTTGTGACCGAACTTCCATTTATCACGCTTGTCCATTTTGTCTTCGCACCACTGCCGGATTTCTGCATGATATACACTTTTGCTTTCCAGTTCACATAATAACTGCCGGTGCCGGAAATCTTAAACCCTTTGGTACGCACATCTGCATTGGAAATGCGCCAGATCAGGCTCCGGTTTGCCTGCAGGTCTTTACCACCAATCTGTTTTGCAGACACAAGCTTGTTATAATTCTGCTCATCTCCCTTTTCACTTCCCTTGTTGGTGGAATCGTATGCGTTGAGCTTCTTATAATAGGTAGCTTCTTTTTTTGCATCATATTTGGTTCCCGTTTCCGGATCTGTTACCCGCTGGACACTTTTTACGATTTTCGGATCCAGCAGGCTCGCAGCGGTTGTCCCGTCTGCATTTTCAAACACAATCTTTACATGGTATTTATCCGATGCAAGAACCTTATCGAAAAGTTTCTTGGATTCCTTGTCTTTCCCCGGGGACAGTTTCACATACAGGTTGTCCTTAATAGTTGCTGTGTGTGTTTTCCCCGTCATACTGTAAGACTGGAAGGTATCCTTGATATCTTTTCCATCCTGGGCCGGTTCCTTACCGTTCACATCCTTGCTGTAAATGGTAAGATTCAATTTCACATCCGGGGTCTCTTCCGGCTGTGTGGAAGTCCAGTAAAAACCGTCCACTGCGTAGGACCCATACTGCCATGCTATATTTTTTGCCGTACCTTTAAATGCATTAATACCATGCGGGGATCCGACTGTCCTGAGTAGTTCGACCGTAGCCAGTTTGTTGTATACCCTTGCATTCGGCTTCCCGTTTTTATTGGGCATGCTGTAATAAGCCTTTGTCGTACGCATGATGACCATGCGGCTGTACCAGTCTTTGCCGCTGCCCGTGACGGATTTTGTATTCTGCACTGCCTTTGAAAGCCTGTCATAATACGTGCCGTAATCAGCATCTTTATACTTTGATTTGCTAACAACGCCTTTTTTCGTCGCGACCTCTCCATTGTGCGCCTGATAATTCTGTCCGGATTTATCATCAGATGCCGCAAAACCAATAAACCCCTTGTTCAGGCTCTTGGCATTTACACCCTTTGACGATGCAAAGGCGTCTGCTTTGCCGGAAAAGTTGTAATGCTTATTAATGACACTGCCGCAGGAGGCATAGGTGACCTCTTTGCTCGTGGCATAGGCCATTCCCATATCCAGGCGGATGACAACGTTTTCCAGGCTGCTGCTTCCGCTCTTTCCATTACTTCCATCTGCCGCTGTTTTCGCATATGTTGTTACGGCTTTCAGCCATTCGTTTGCTGCTTTTTTATCACCACTTGACTGGGCGAGGGCGTAACCGCTTACCAAAAGATCCAGGTAATGCGTGTTGTACTCATCATTCAGGACACGTTTTTTGACCTCGTCCATTTCCCTGGTGGCACCCGGGGCAAGTACCCTTTTAAAACGGGAATTGCCCTGGTAAATACTCCGGAGTACCTGGGACCCGATCATGTTTTTGTTTGCGGCATCCCTTACCCCTTTCTGGGTACCGTATAATCCCTCTTTTGTCCCGTTTTTGGAGAACATTTCCGTGCCATAGGATTTACTGCTGAGTCCGGCAGCTGTCGTATACCGGAGGAAGATGTCTGCCATTTCCGGTGTTGTCGTATACTGCCCCTTGCTTGTTTCATTTACGTTTGCAATGGAAGAATACAGTCTTCTGGCACGGGCAAGGTTTGTTTTCCCCTTGGATGAAAAGCTTTTCCCGTTAAAACCGATAATCTTATTAATATCATCCTTACTCAGTTCCGAGAAATGTGCATAGTTGCACACTTCATACTTTTCCTTGGAATCATTGGATGTGACTTCCACAAAAGATTTCTTGTTTTTTGATGATTTTTTCTCTTTATTCTTGATATATTTCTTCAAATCGGCATAGTAAATGCCTGCCTTATTCTTCCCGCTGCCGGCAACGCCGTCTGTGACGCCCTTTGAAGTTTTCTTGAAGCTCCCGGCATCCTTTTCCTCATACCACGGGTCAAGATCGTAAAAAATAGACTTTTTATTCCCTTTCGCACGGCCGGTCACAACGGAACTCTTTTCCTTCATTATCCAGGAATGGTGGCTGCTGGACGTGATGACACGCGGGACGAATACCAGGGTGCTGTCATCATATTCATACGAGTTCTGCATCGCGAGGATGTTGGACGTAATCGCATGATGCAGGGCATTACTGTATTTGTAGATTGTTTTCCCCTTATCCGTGGTTCCCATTTTGTCGATCCAGTATGGGTAGTAGTCTGACTGGTCTTTGGGAGGTGTATACTTCTTTTTTGCTTTTTTTACGACTTCCGGGTCGCTGGTGGACGCTACTGGGGAAGCTTTTTTATTTTCATTATCCTTTTTCCCACCATAATACAGTGTCCCTTTCTTGCTGACCTCATTCAAGTCATAGGTAACCACCGATACCCCGATGACGCCGGGCTCGTAAACGGTCGGGTTATTGCCACCCCCGCCAATATAAGACGGGCTGGATGTATTGCCCCTGGTTCCGTAATCATTCGATGCCTCATTACCCTTTGCTGCATAAATGATTGTGGCCTCGGCACACCCAAGGATGGCTGAAACCGCAATCAGCACCACTGCTGTCAGCGCTGCCCCATGCTTTCCCATCCACGCAGCAAGCTTTTTGAAAAACCTGCTTTTGTATCTGCTGTCTGAAATACCATTGTTCTTTTCCATGGTTTTCCTCCTTCAAATAATAATATCTATAATAAAACCGCTCCTGCGGTAGCTTTTTTTAATTCAATCTGCTACAATATTTAGTATGCAATGCTGTTTTTGCAGCCTTATTTTTATGCGAGGAGCGAAAAACGGGGAAAGGTGAAAACGTAAAAAGGGAAAAGTGTATAGTAAAAAAGTTCAAAAAGTTTTCCGTTTTCCTTGACGTTTTCCAAAATGGCTCAATATATAAGGTGAAAGGGACAAAAGATTTCCTTTCAGCTGCTTATTCAAATATATTTACAAAATCCAAAGGAGGGTTTTATCATGAAGAAAAATGTTTTTAAGAAACTGATGTGTGCAGTTCTTGCTGCTGCATGTGTTGCCACTGCTGTTGTACCTGCAATGGCTGATGATGTCATTACCGCAGAAGCTGCTACAAAGAAAGTCACTTCTGCGTACAAGTACCATATCGATGGTTATGACAAAAAGGGGTATCCTGCCAGCTATTCAAAAACGTCCTTTTATAAGGATTTAAACTCCCTGCCAGCTGTTAAAATAGGGAGAACAACCATTAATGTACCGGCTGTAACAAGTAATGTAAAATCTGTATCCAAAGAAAAAGGAGAACCTCGGTACGAGTCCTTTGTAAAATTTAAAGCTCCAAAGACAGGGAAATACGTATTTACGATTGACAACCTGCAGGGTACAGACGATAAATCCTTAAAATGTATGGCAGATGGTGATCTCTGCCAGATTTCAAAAACCTGTAAAAAATACGGCTTGGACGGAGTCGAAGATTCTGATACTGTCGGCAAATATGATACCCTTTACGAAAATAATTACCTCGCAAGGCTCCGCACCATCCTTGACAATTACAAGGCAGAGCATCCGGAATATGCAGATGTAATCGAATATGATTACAACGATTATACAGATTTTGTAAACAAATATCCTGTTGACAAAATCAAATTTACAACTAAGCTCAAAAAGGGTCATACCTATGTATATGTCATTGATAATGCATTAGGTAGAACTACATGTAAGCCTTATTTCACTACACACGGTAGCGATGAGCAGAGCTGTCTGTACAATACCAACTATCTGAAGGCATATTCATTCGACATGAATATTGAATACAGGAAATAAACTATTTACATAGTTGCACCCTCCGGGGTGCATGGATTGAAATTTATATTGCACAGGTGAATTTCCCGCCCCGCCCCAACACCACAAAAAGGTCAACCGGGGCGGGGCTTCCTTTGAACTGCGACATGAATATTTGGAAGTCCTATCCCTTTCTTTTCCAATGTCCACACACACAAAAAAGGATCACCGCTATGGATGATCCTTAAATTCTGCTGCTTATTTGATTGACTGTGCAAGTGCTACTGTTTGAGCATCTACACCACTTGCGATAATCTGCTCTGCCGTTTCGCCATTCCTCAAACGGTTAACCACAGCCACAAGCAGGTTCTGGCCTTCTGCGCGGCCTTCTACAAGACCTTTTTCAATTCCTTTGCGTTCCAATCTTTCTGCTACATCGCACATACAACCAACCTCCTTTTTATTGTCAGATTGTAAAATTTCCTCGTATCTTCGATCTCCAGCCATTACTGCCAAGAGTTTTAACATGGCATCGACATGCGTGATGACGGTTTGATCGTCCGGTACATAGTCCGGATTTTTTCTTCTCTCAGAAAAGAATCGAGCAACAATCCCAAAATCACTTTTAAATCTAGCAATCTGCTCATCCGTAAGCCATGCGATCTCGAATACATGGATGTTGTAATCACTCACATATTCATCAAGTCCCGCTGGAATATCCAAAAGTTCCTTGATGCTTTTCGGTGCTGTCCAATGTTCATTGCCAAAATACAGCACTATGGTAATCACTGGGACGATTTTATTCTTCCGGTCCAGCAACTGGCTCCTGTATGCAGTTCCGTCATAACTGAACACTCGAAATGGCATAAACTTTTCGACTTTAGTCTGATTTTCCATGCCACATAAGGCGATCCGGACATTTCCATCCATCCAATATTTTGCGACATCACGCTCCAATTCATGAAGTTTTTGATCACTTGCTTTGTATTGAGAATGAACAGAACTGTTTCTCAGCGAATCCGGATGTACTACATCTTTCCCTTCAAATACAAAAGCATTTATGATATCTGCAAAAACATCATTGTAATCCTCAAGTATTTTTTCGGTTAAATCTTTTTCACCCATATTTTTTCCTCTCTTTCCCTGTTTATGCAAATTTTTTGTTTCTAATCAGGGAAAGCTTAGGCATCCCTGATTATTTCAAATCAGGGACCATCCCTTATCTGATTTTATTATAACACCCGCAATCGAAAAAATACAGTGGGAAAATGGTCAGATAGCCATGTGCTGCGTGCTCGCATGTTTCTTTTCTCCCATAAATCCTCACTCTCCTTTCGATACGTGTTTGTCAGTTCAACTTTAATATGAAACAAGAAAAGTTTCCCACCCCGGCTTCCTACCACCAGAACACGGGTAGCTGGCGGGGCGCGAATCTCACCATTCTTGAATTGGATTACGGGAAAGAGATCGCGGTGAAACCATCTGAGATTAAGATTTTGGAAGAATAGCATTTGAAGGGAATATGTCAAGGAATTTTGTTTCTTGTCTTCCCATTCAATTTTTGGTACAATAAGTATGTAATCGAACAGAAGTACGGATGCGATTTTCCGATTGTTGACTGCCCTCTAGTATTACGAAAGAGAGGGTGATGCCCTATGAGTACATCAGAAGTATTAACTTTGCTGCTTGTAGTCTTCGCGGCACTGTCTTACATAGACAACCATAACAATAAAAAGAAATAGCATCCTCTACCGCCTAAAGTGAAGGATGCTATTCTTTAACATATTTAACTGAGGGCAAATCGGAAATTGCTTCCGATCAGCTTCTAACTAGATTATAACGGAAGGCGCTTGAGAAATCAAGTGCCTTTCGCTCAATAAGGACTTCCTGATTCCTTACTTTATTTACATCCATTTATGAAATAAAAAAAGACACAGCCGAAGCTATGCCTTTAATGTAATTGGAGCCCTGTAAATGGGTTATGGTATCACTGCATCTTGCACATATAGCACCACAGCATTTCTTCGATTGCGTTTTTCTTCGTAATCTCATATCCATCTTCAAGGAATCTTTCCTCAAGTTCCGCCACAATCTCATCTCCGAAATTTTCTGGAAGGATTTCGCTCTCCTTATATATTTCGTCAAGAAACTCTCGGATCTTTTCTTTCTTTGTATTGCGAGCATTTTTAACGGATTTTCTAATCACAATCTCATCGCCAACAATTTCAACTTTGGATAAGTCGAGGTTAAATGCCGGAGCAACAACAAAACCATTGGTCTGATTGCTGCCACAGTAGACGTTGCCATTCAAGTGGATACACCACGCGCTACTGTCGTCGACAGTACCGAGCCACGCGCAGTAGGCAGCCCAGAACGAACGGGCGTTTTCCGCTGCTGCCTTCAATGCCTGCCAGTAGTTGCCCGAGCCAGGATGACCCAATTCCGTAAAACCAACTTTTTCTTCGGAGATAAG
>OLGH01003115.1_pt1 | contig 11905 bp, 10 predicted proteins | sample 1604851 | NCBI WGS metagenome assembly OLGH01 (sample SAMEA3888894, study PRJEB22519) | human gut metagenome | biome: human gut; feature: human-associated habitat; material: faeces | place: Denmark | collected 2010 | reverse complement strand
CACAGTTCTCACACTTCATCTGTGCCACCTTGAACACGGCTGTACGGATGTCTTTCGCCATTGCGGCAGATGCACAGAAGAGTACAACTGCCAAAGTCATTAAAAATCTCTGGAATAACCGAGCAAAACGGGAGAAATGACGCTAAATGACTTAATATCAATGTCGTTACGGTGTCAAACGATGCCAAGCCGAAAAAACGAAAAACGCAAAGAAAAGCGGATTTAAGAAGAAGAACGGTTTGCAAATCATTACCCGATAAGAAGTGAGATTTAACATATGCCGGATGCTATTTCGCCGTTTGTCACCGATTTGCGTATCAAGGTCTAACTCGTTGATATTTAACTTTGCAAACAAAAAAAACGAGTATGGCAAGAAGTACATTCAAAGTGCTGTTCTACGTGAACGGCAGCAAGGAGAAAGACGGTATTGTCCCCATCATGGGACGAGTGACAATCAACGGGACTGTGGCGCAGTTCAGTTGCAAGCAGACCATCCCGAAAACCCTTTGGGATGCGAAAGGCAACCGAGCCAGAGGCAAGAGTATCGAGGCACGGAACATCAACCACGCTTTGGACAACATCAAGGCGCAAATCATCAAGCACTACCAGCACATTTCTGACCGTGAGGCATACGTTACGGCTGAAATGGTGCGCAATGCCTATCAAGGTATCGGCAGCGAGTATGAGACACTGATAAAGGCTTTCGACAAGGATTGCGCCAATTTTCTGAAACGTGTCGGCAAAGACCGAAGCATCGGTACATACAAGGTGATGGTAAGGGCAAGAAACTATGTCGCAGCCTTTATCAAGTCGTTCTACAAACGGACGGATATGTCCATGTTGGAACTTACACCCGACTTCATCAAGGAGTTTGCGGCTTATCTTACCGCCGAACGGGGACTGAAAAACGCCACCATCTGGCTGAACTGCATGTGGCTGAAAGGTGTCGTGATGCGTGCGCACTATAACGGACTGATACCGAGAAACCCGTTTGCACAATTCCACATCAGCCCGAATGTAAAGGAGCGTGAGTATCTGACGGAGGATGAAATCAAAAGAATCATGGCGCATGAGTTTGGAAATCCCACCCTTGCATTGGTACGAGACCTGTTCATCTTCGCCTGTTTTACCGCCTTGTCTTTCGTGGATATGAAAGAACTTACAACGGACGAAATAGTGGAGGTGAACGGTGAGAAATGGATAATCGCCAAACGGCACAAGACGAATGTCCCTTTCCAAGTGAAGCTGCTAGATATTCCCTTGCTGATAATCGAACGGTACAGGTACTTGTCGGAAGACAAGCTGGTTTTCGGGAAAATCAACTATTGGACAATGTGCAAGCAGCTGAAAAAGGTGATAACCGAATGCGGAATAGAAAAGCAAATCTCCTACCATTGCGCACGTCATACCTTTGGAACGTTGGCTCTCAGTAAAGGGATGCCCATTGAAAGCGTGAGTCGTGTCTTGGGACATACGAACATTGTCACAACTCAAATCTATGCGAAGATAACCACACAGAAACTTGACAATGACCTTACGATGTTCGGAAACAAGCTGAACGCATCATTCGGAAGTGTAACTCCATAACCAAGCGAAGCCATGAAACGAAACATTATCTCAACGGACAATAACGGCAACATTGTCATGCCGGACGATATAGGCGCAACCGCCATGAGCGAGTGGGAAATCTGCGAACTTTTCGGAGTAACCGCCCCGACTCTCCGTGCAGGAGTAAAGGCACTTTGTAAGGGCGGAGTTTTAAGGGAATGCGAAATAAAACGTACCATTCGCATATCGGACAAATGCAACATGGAGGTTTACAACCTTGAAACGATAATCGCCCTTGCTTTCCGTATCGGTACATTCGGAGCGGAGAGGGTACGCAATGCCGTTCTTGAAAGACTTTACTTGCGAAAAGAAAAACAAACCATCTTCCTTTCGCTGAATGGTACAGATACAGCCAAGCCCAAATATCTTTCGTAAAGTTTGAACGCAGTACTGACGTAATGCAGTCAGCAAGTCGGTAAGTATGTACGACAGGCACTCTTGTTTTCTCCCGAAAAGTGTAATCCGACATTCGTTTTTCGGGAGTTTTTCATTTGCACAATCCATTTTTACCTCAATTCATTGAAAGTTTTTGTTTCGAGGGAGTTTATTCTTTATTCTGCTATATTTTGCGTAACAACCTATCCGATAATTGATTATATTTTTGCAGCTGACATTTTTCAAACTTAAATCGAGTGAATATGACAGCTGGAAAATCAAAAGACAGCCACCTGCCGCCAACGGATAGCGGCATGGCAAAGGAAGAGTTCATCCGTGTCGGCACAACGCTCTACAAGATTGTGGAACAGCCGAAACTGAACGGAGGGTATATAAAGAAACGCATCGCGTGGAACAACGAGACCCTGCGCCAAGACTACGGCAAGGACTATATCGGCAGCGTTCCCAAGTATGACGGTTTCTGCACCGTACCCGAACACATCGGCTATCGTCCTGTGGTCGGAAAGTTCCTTAACCTCTATGAGCCGATAGACCACAGACCGAAAGAGGGGGATTTCTCGCACGTCCAATCTTTGGTACATCACATCTTCGGAGAACAATACGAGTTGGGTATGGACTATCTGCAACTGCTCTACCTGCAACCGATTCAGAAGCTGCCTATCCTATTGTTGGTGTCGGAAGAACGCAACACCGGCAAAAGCACCTTTCTAAACTTCTTGAAAGCCCTGTTTCAGAACAACGTGACATTTAACACCAATGAGGATTTTCGCAGCCAGTTCAATTCCGACTGGGCAGGGAAACTCCTTATTGTGGTGGACGAGGTATTACTGAGCCGCAGGGAGGACAGCGAGCGGTTGAAGAACCTAAGCACGGCACTATCCTACAAGGTGGAAGCCAAAGGCAAAGACCGTGACGAGATTACGTTCTTCGCCAAGTTCGTGCTGTGTTCCAACAACGAGTACTTGCCTATCATCATTGATGCAGGTGAAACCCGTTATTGGGTACGCAAAATAAACCGCTTGCAATCCGATGATACCGATTTCCTGCAACGGTTGAAAGCGGAGATACCCGCCTTTCTCCATTTCCTAATCCACCGCCAACTATCCACCGAGAGGGAGAACCGGATGTGGTTCAACCCCTCATTGCTGCATACCGAAGCCTTGCAGAGGATTATCCGCAGTAACCGCAACCGGTTGGAGATAGAGATGTCGGAGTTATTGCTCGACATTATGACTACTATGAATGTGGATAGTGTTTCATTCTGTCTTAACGATATGATAGTGCTGTTGATGCACTCGCAGGTAAAGGCGGAAAAACATCAAGTACGCAAGGTGGTGCAGGAGTGCTGGAAACTGACACCTGCATCCAACGGGCTTACCTACACCACCTATCAAGGGAATTATAATCAAGAGAGCCATTACGAGCCTGTAAGGAGAGTGGGACGCTTCTACACCGTCACAAGGGAGGAGCTTGAATCCTTATAACACCATTATTTTTTTGTTGAATTGTTGAATATGAACATAAGTATATTGATAATAAGTGATATACATTTTCAACAAAATCTCAACAAGCCAAAAGAGAAGTTGAGAGACCATCGGCACCCGTTTGTGGATTTCTCTTTTGGTGAGTGGTTTGTTGAGAAGATGTTGAGAGGTTACAGTCTTGTATATAAGTATATTACATCAACAATTCATCAAATCAACAAATTTTTATCAATCTTAAAACCGTATGTAATATGACAATCCAAGACGCAAAACAAATCAAGTTGGCAGATTATCTGCAAAGTCTGGGCTATATGCCCGTAAAGCAACAAGGCAAAAGCCTATGGTACAAATCACCACTGCGAGAAGAAACGGACGCATCGTTCAAGGTGAACACCGAGCTTGAAAAATGGTATGACTTCGGTATCGGCAAGGGTGGAAACATCATCGCATTGGCAGCGGAACTGTATCACAGTGAGAATGTAGCCTATCTGTTGGAGTGCATCGCCAAGCAAACACCACACCTGCACACCGCCAGCCATATGCCATTCTCTTTGGGTCGGCAGTCTGTTCCCGAACCGATGTACCGACACCTGCAAGTCACGGAGTTATCCTCACCTGCACTGCTGTCTTACTTGCAGGAACGGAGGATAAATCCCGAACTCGCCAAAAGAGAATGTAAGGAACTGCATTTCACGCATGGTGCCAAGCGATACTTTGCCATCGGCTTCCCGAACATGGCAGGAGGATATGAGGTGCGCAACCGTTATTTCAAGGGATGCGCTGCCCCGAAAGACATAACCCATATCCGACAGAGTGGAGAACCACGAGGAATGTGTTATCTGTTCGAGGGCTTCATGGATTACCTGTCGTTCCTTTCCATCCGAGTGAAGAATAATCCGCAATACCCCCGATTGGACACGCAGGACTATATCATACTGAACTCCGTTTCTAATCTTGCGAAAGCGGAAAATCTGTTGGCAACCTATCCCCGAATCGGCTGTTTCCTTGACAACGATACGGCAGGACGGAATGCTTGTAAGCACCTGCAGGCAAAGTTCGGTGAACGGTTGTTTGACAAGTCGCTGTACTATCGTGAGTATAACGACTTGAACGACTATCTGTGCGGCAAGTCCTTGTCCCAATCGTCAGAGCCGATGAAGGAGAAGAAGCAAGTCCAATCCGCAAGACGGATGATGCAGCCACCGAAAAAGAAAGGGGGATTCCGTCTATAACATATGCGCTTGCTATTCTATGGGTATTTAGACAGAAATACCATAGCTCAATAGGGCGTTTTCTTCACGCATTACTCCGTAACGCTAAAAACACCCTATCGAGCCAAAGGGAAATCCCTTTGGAAACCCTGTGAGCCAATGCCACAGGCAGATAGAAGAATCATAACAATAACCGCAAAAATCAAAATGATATGGGATATTTTTCACTGGACATAAAGAAATCAAAAGGTACATCGGACACCACGCAGTCCGACCATATAGAGAGAAAGATAATGCCTAAAAACGCAGACCCGACAAGAACACATCTGAACAGGACACTTGTCGAATACCCCGATGGCGTTCACGGCAGGGATGAAGCGATTGCCCATCGGTTAAACACGGCAGGCATCAAACGGAAAATCACACACGACCAAGTCCGTGTCGTTCGTGTGGTTTTGTCGGGTACGCATGAGGACATGATAAACATACAGGATAACGGGAGGCTCGATGAGTGGTGCAGCGACAGCATACAATGGCTGCAAGCCACATTCGGCAGAGACAATGTAGTTGCCGCACATCTGCACATGGATGAGAAGACACCGCATATCCATGCAGCCGTTGTCCCAATCGTGACGGGCGAAAGACGCAAAGCCAAAAAAGAACAGGAGGACGGTAAGCGCAAGTACCGCAAGAAAAAAACTTCTGTCCGTTTGTGTGCCGATGACCTGTTCAACCGTCAGACCTTGATTGCATACCATGACAATTATGCAAGGGTTATGGCAAAATACGGATTGCAGCGAGGGGTACGAGGTTCGGAAGCACGGCACACCACCACCACGCAATACTATCGGGACATGAAAAAGAAAAATGAAGTCCTTGAAGCCGAAACCAGACTGTTGCAGGAGAAGAAGACCGAAGCACAGGAGGAACTGAAACAGGTAAAAGCGGAAATCCGTACCGACAAGCTTAAATGCGCAGCCACCGATACTGCAACCGCCCTTGCGAGCAGTGTGGGTTCTCTTTTCGGAAGTGGAAAGATGAAATCGTTGGAACGCAGGAACGAGGACTTACAAGACCGCATCCTTAAAGACGAAGCCCGACAACGGGAACAGCAACAAGCCGAACAGATACAGGAAATAAGAAACGCTTACGAGCAACAGCACCGCAAGCTGTCGGAATTTATGGATTTTGTCAAACGCTATTTCCCGTATGTGGAGAAGCTGATGCCCGTAATAAACTTCCTGCGTGACCGATTGGGGTTCAATGACGGAATAATCAGAAATTTGTGTGAGTTCAAGGAGGTTAGAATAAAGGGAGAACTCTATTCCACCGAATTTAACCGAAGTTTTGATACCCGACATTCCATCTGCGCCATTAAGCAGAACGAAAGCGGAAAATTTGATTTCAAGATAGACGGGGTTTCACACGTGAGCTGGTTCAGAAAGAAGATGAACGAGTTTAGAGAAGCTATCGGAATACCAAAACAGAGACAAGACCCAAACAAAAGTATAAAATTATAAAAAGATAGCCCGTTATTATTTATGAGGATAACGGGCTGTTTTTTTAAGCATATTCTTTGCAATCTATGGATTGTAGGTATTTCAAAATTTGCTCACTTTCTATATTGCGCATGTAGTTTTCCATATATGCCCAATCGGGAGAGCCATTATTATCAACAGGAAGTGTAATAATTTCTTTGGATAAACGCGTGGCACTTCGTTTATATCCAAAATTATACTTTCCTCTAACACGATCTGCAATGGTTGTAATGAATGTTCCTGTGTATCTATTGAGGTGCTTGTTATAGCCTAAAGTCATATCGGATGTAGCTATGAAATCCTCCACCTTATACACAGAATATCCCATTGAACCTTCACCATTACGAATAAAGGCAATACAATTTCCTTTTTGAATAGTGTTTTTATCTCTGTTTACAAAACATAGCACTCCATTGTTTTGATTAGTTGCTCCAAGATAACTTATACCATCATCTAATTTTTCAATATGATTAAGCCCTTTTGATTTACCAGCAACAAGTTTTGGAAACAAATCACGCAATAGGAAGTTCTTCCAATTTACCCCCCCCATTTTGTATTTATTAACATTTAATCGTTCCTTGAAGACTTTTAGCGTAGTATTGAGTATATTATGTTCTACATCTTTCATAAATGCAGACATAAAGGCAAAATCAATCTCTCCCTTGTCAGTCGCAGGCAATAATAACTTTTCACGCTTTATACGTTCATCATTTATCTCTCGATTAAAGCTGTATTTCTCCGATAACCTATTAATGATTGGAATCAGAAATAAGTAGGCATATTTATCAAGTCCATCACGTTTTAGTTTCGTAACATGGTCACTTGCAACAAATGTATATCGGTGGTAAAAAGCACTACCGACACTGCCACTATTCGCTAATGTCAAACAGTTCTCAAATCGCCTTATGCCACCATCATCATTGCCGATAAATCCGTCAATGCCATTATTAAGCGATGTTGATGACACATAGGGAATATCCCCTTCTGTGTGGTCTGCTTTTTTGAGTCGCTTACCACGCTGTATCTCTGTAAATACTTCTGTAAAATAAAAGGCTTTCCAATTGGAGCATAGCGATTTACCCCCCCCATTAATATATTGTTGATTATCAGTCTTTTGCATAACTTTTCTATTGTAGGTTTCAAAATTTGTTGTTCCTTTTGCTTCATGTAATCTTCCATGAATAGCCAATCAGGGGCAGTTGCTTCTTCATTTAGTGGAAGCATTAATTTGAAAGACCTTAATCTGTTGTTATTCAAAGAATATCCATGTCCAAAACGATTTCGTTGTTTTGTGATACACATCGCAACAAAAAGAAGAACATGCCTGCTTAAAGGTGACAAAGGAATAAGCGCAGTAACATGACTGTCCAAAGCCATTGTATATGGTTGATAGTATGCTATACCTGCACCTCCATCGCCATCATTATTCAATGTAATGATGTTGCCTCGAAATATTTTCTTACGATTAGGAGCAATGAAGTCTTTATAACCGTTATCACATTTTTTTGCCGAGACCAAAGGTATATCACCAGCAGTCAATGAAGCCATGTTATTTTGATTGCCTTTTTCGCAGCAAAAGAATTCCGATAAGTAGAAATCTTTCCATTTTACATTTTCAAAATTTCTCATTGTGCCCCTTCTTTTGTTTGTCTAAAATCATCAAATAGGTAACCTCTTCCATGAGTTATCATATTAAACTCAAAAGTCAAATAGTCAGCCATTGTGTTCTCAAAATCCTTTTCAGATGGAATTTCATCATTGAAGTAGTAAAACGCATGAAGCCATTCGTCTTCTGCTTCGATAGTTGTTTCTACACAAAATTTGGTCTCCGCATCAATACGACCAAACCATACATCAAGTAAATGTTGTCGTTTGTCTTTGGCACTTACGGTCTCTTCCAAACCAATGTGTTTGCTCACAACAAATCCATCATCCTCAAAATTGATGAATTTACATAAATGGTTTTTATCATGTGGTATTCCTGCCGTAAATACAGCAATGCATGGATTTGTGCCAACTCCGTAGAATGTATTCTTATTGAGGGTTATAACACCTTCTAATGTATGATGTTTTAGAATATTGTTTTTGATGTTTTGTTCCTCTTTGCTCTTGCCTGTAACCGAAGATTGTGGTATAATTACAACCGCCCGTGCACCTTCAGTGAGAGAATCAAGTAGATGCTCTGTAAAACTTATTTCATATTGGTTGGGATCTTGCTTAGTCCCTTGCGAATAGGGCGGATTCATCATGCCAACTGTACAACCCTTCAATTGAATTTGATTTGGATTTTGTTTAAGAAAATCCAAATTGTGCAGATTGCTTTTTCCATCACCACGTAATATCATATTTGTTGTCGCAATGGTGAACATATAGGGCTGTTGTTCTATTCCAAATAGTTGGTCGCGCTTTATTCTTCGACGTTGGTTTTCATCATCAGTCATCTTGATCATTTTGTGCATAGCCGCAATAAGAAATCCAGCTGTGCCACAACATGGGTCGATAACCTTATCTGTTGGTTTGAGTTGTGCTAATTCACAGAACAGTTCTGTAATATGTTTAGGTGTGAGTACGATACCTAAGGTCTGACCATCACCACCTGAATACGACATGAATTCTCCATAAAATCGTCCAAGGTAGTCTTCGGCTGAATGATGGTATTTGATATTTTGAAAAATACTTTTATTTAGGAACTCCGTATAGTGTTTTAAGGGAGTCTTTCCCAATTTTTCTTCTATTTCATTGATTTTTGGAGTATCTTTGATTACGGAGAATTGACTAAGAAGCTTCTCCCTTTTTGTGTCGGGTGTTACATTAACACGTTGCAAGTTACTCTTTATCGCATCATAAATCTTTTGACCATCGGTTACTACCGTATCACCGATAAGAGAGTCAATAGAGAAAGTTTTATAATCGATTTCACGTAAAGCCAACATAATACCAGAAACTACTAAGGGCTTCTGCTCCGTAGTTAGTTGTCCATATGTGCGTAAATATTCATGAAGTTCAGCTGCATCCTTCAATATCTCAGCTGTAGTCTTTTCAATATCCGTTTTTTCGTGAAGTATCTCCTTTAGATAGAATTCATCTATATTACCCTCATTAAATGATATGAATGTCTCTACATCGGATAATTCTTGATAATCATCCCGCTCATTCACGAAAACTGGCGTAATTCGATGATGCTTTTCGTTTCCCGATACTCCAATTGCTAACACTTTATTGTAAGAAGTCTTTACAGCCAAATGTCTTGCATAAAACAATGCACCGTTTACCGCATAATTTCTCACAGCTTTTACATCTTGTGCAATAAGTCCTTTCTCATCCTTGTATAAATGTTTGTCGAGTGAAGCCTTATCCTCAATGACAAGTATAAAGTCTTTGACCACCCCACAATATTCGGGATAGCCTGCATTTCCTGTTTTCGACTTAGATGCAGTTCTTAACGCTTCATCTATTTCCTTTATATCACATCCTTGTGGTGTTAAATGAATATTAGCTTCTTGCAATAATTCATAAACCCAAAGGTCTGTCTTAACCTCTTTTTTCGCCATACGGTGAACGTTCTTTAATTAAGTTTGGGACAAGTAAGTCTCGTACATCCACATTTAAAATGTCGGCAATTTGATACAAGACAGGAATAGGAGGCTGTATTTTATTGGTTGCGTATAGATTTACCATATTAAAACTTTTTCCAAGTAAGCCAGCTAATTCCGTTTGACTTACCCCTTTTACATCCAAAAATTCTTTTATCTTATTCATGCCCGACATTTTGCCTTTATAAGTGCAAAGATACACAATTTTATTTGGTAATAAATGGGGTTCTGAAAGAAAAGTTGTATCTTTGCGGTCGAAATAACAGTCGTAGTAGAAATGAACATTGAATATGGTAGTTCCAAAGAAGTTAAATGTTATCGAGATTTTGTATTAAACCCCGATAATCGTAATGCGTCAAGAGCGTTTTCAAAGACTTTTGGAGCTAACCTAATGGAACCAGCAAAAAAATTGCATGACCGATTAAGGAAATATATTTCAGCTGGAGCCTACAATGCCATGTTTGGTCAAACAGATAACCGAATAGAAATAAAACAAGGGTGCGCTAAAAAAGAACCCTTGATTTTGAAAGTTCGTGTTGGGCGAGGACCAAGAAAATTCTTTAATCATATCACTAATGAAGAAAAGAATTTATTATTAACACAAGATTGGCAAGGAGATTTCAACTCAATAACGACAATATATGTTATTGCTGTAAATAACCACGATTATAACAATATATAAAATGGCTGCACTTGAAAAAATACCTGTATTAAACCCTTTGACTCTGCGCAATACAGTCGGAGGGGAACTTGCTGATATATTCGAGGCTCGCGGCATTAAGAATTTCGAAGAACTTATCGGCATTAAGAATTTAAGAAGTAAAGAACAATTATCAACCAAAACATTGAGAAAAGCATCTGAGATATTGGATGATTCTAATGTGTGTGAATATTTAGTTGATTTTCAGAAAGAGTATTTGGAAGAAAAGCCTCGGTATATGGCTAACTACAATCAAGCAAAAAAAACATATACTAAACTGAAAAAGGTATTGCCTTTGCTGCGTGGGGAATTCACGGAAGGATATGATATTCTTGATGATATTTTAGATTTCTTTGGCGTGGATTCTGAAACGGAAATTTTTGAAACTTCAGAAAAACAAGCTGCATTATTCCGTTCCCAAAATAAAATAGAGGTTGATTCGATCAATCTTCATGCTTGGCTGCGTCGTGGTGAACTTGATTTTAACATACTTAATCTTCCAGATTACAATGAATCTGAGTTGATAAAGTGGATTGAATCAAGAGAATGGATGGCTCATATTGAAGATGTTGAGTATTTCAAATCTCTACCATCAATATTTTCAAGTTTTGGTGTAGGCTTGGTTTTTGTTCCCTCATTGCCTAAAACGGTTTATGGAGCAATACGTTGGATTGAGAACAAACCTCTCATTCAGATTTCGGATCGTGGACACGACCTTATATCCTGTTGGTTTACTCTCTTCCATGAATTAGGACATGCTATCAAGCATAAAAATGTTGAGATTTACGAAGGAGAGATAAATGAATCGAAAGCCAAGCAGAATAAACGAGAAAAAGAAGCCAATAAATTCGCCAATGAATATTTGTTCAATGGAGATAATTTGCGAAAAGCCGTATTCGACCGAAAACGTGCAGGATTACCAATGACTGCAAAATTGTTGGCAGAAGAATTTAATGTGTTGCCTATATTTGTTTCATATTGGTTGTTAAAAGCTCAATATGCACCAGCTTTTCAGCGTAGAATTCAAATTGATTTTGTTTCCCAATATCAGTGATTGATGTATTCATGAATAAGAAGAAATCAGTTGGCATTTTTATATCCAACTGATTTTTTATACTGAAACACTTCGAATCTTGGATTTTATATGTATTTTTGCATCTACAACGAGTTGCTAAGAAAGCATTGCTAAGCATAATACAGCAATAAGAACGGTTGCCAAGTCATTACCTCAAAAATGGGTAATTCTCCCAAAGTCCTTTGAATAAGGCACTAAGAAAAGTTTTCCAGAATTAAGAAAAATCTTCTTGTTTTCATTGTTTCGCTATTGATTTAATAAATAATATTATATTCTCGGCAAGTTAAAACGGACACCTAC
>OLGH01003095.1_pt1 | contig 11959 bp, 8 predicted proteins | sample 1604851 | NCBI WGS metagenome assembly OLGH01 (sample SAMEA3888894, study PRJEB22519) | human gut metagenome | biome: human gut; feature: human-associated habitat; material: faeces | place: Denmark | collected 2010 | reverse complement strand
GCATTGCCGAGACCGAGAAGTACGCCCATGTGACCTTCTTCTTCAACGGCGGTGTGGAAGCCCCCTATGAGGGCGAGGACCGCAAGGTGATCCCCAGCCCGAAGGATGTGCCCACCTATGACCTGAAACCCCAGATGAGCGCCCCGGAGGTTGCTGACGAGTGCAAGGCCCGCATTGAGAGCGGCAAGTACGATGTGATCATCCTGAACTTTGCCAACTGCGATATGGTCGGCCATACCGGCGTGTTTGATTCCGCTGTCAAGGCTGTGGAAGCTGTTGATGCCGCTGTGAACGAGGTTGTGACCGCTGTGCTGAACGCCGGTGGCTGCGTGTTCCTGACCGCTGACCACGGCAACGCCGAAAAGATGAAGAACCCGGACGGCACCCCGTTTACCGCCCACACCACCAACCCGGTGCCGTTTGTGGCCATCGGCTGCGGCGATGTGAAGCTGCGCGAGGGCGGCTGCCTGGCAGATATTGCCCCCACCATGCTGCCTTATATCGGCCTGCCGGTACCCTCGGAGATGACCGGTAAGAGCTTGATCGTTGACTAAGCACTCAAATAAAGTAAAAGAGGCCCAGAACTGTCGAAAAGACAGTTTTTGGGTCTCTTTTTTGTGCAAAATGGAAATAATGAAGAAAAAAATTCAATATTAACATATGATAATGAAATGCGGAAGTCATATGTGTTATAATACAAAATATGTTGGCTATGAACAAAAACGAAGAAAACAGGAGCGTATATTATTTATGGGGGGGGGTAACACTGTCAGCAAGTTGTGGGCTGGCTGTGTGCCCCGGATGTGAAGAGAGAAAAAAAGATATGCCTGAAGGGGAGAAACACACATGGAGAAAGCACTGAATGTTGATATCCGGCAGTTCTACCGGGAAGATCTTGGGGTCCATTCCGAAGAACTGTTGGATAAGCTGGAGGCGGTATCCCAGGCGGTAACGCTGCAAAAAGGGGAGATCCTGAATAAAAAAGGGGAACGCCAGACCATGCTGCCGTTTTTGATCGAAGGCATGATGCGCTGCGTTACCTTGGATAGTGAGGGCAAAGAGAAAACCCTGGGCTTTACCATGAACCGCGGCGATGTGGTGCTTTCCAACATGGACCTGACCGGCTGCCGTATCAGCACGGACCAGGCACTGGTTCCATCAACCCTGATTTTGCTGCCCATTGATTATGTGTTGCAGAACATGAAAGATGAGCCGGAGGTGATCCGCGTCTATCAGGAGCAGATCGTCAAGTGGGGCATGATCTATCAGTCCCGCGCCGTGAGCCTGAGCCAGGGGGACGCGACCGAACGGTTCGAATGGTTCTGCAAGGAGTATCCCGGCATGATAGATATGGTCAATAACCGCTATATTGCATCGTTTTTGGGCATTACCCCGGTCACTCTCAGCCGCCTGCGCCACGGCGTTGCCACAAAAGTGGGCCGCGAAAAGCGGACAGACGAAGAATAAAGAAATAATAATCCTGATATGCAGCAGCGCCCGCACCGGACTGTAAGGATCCGGTACGGGCGCTGATTTTTCTTTATGTGGTTTTGCCTGTGTATATCACTGGATCAGTACGCCGGTGGTTTCATCAAAGTGGTAGGTTTGACCATCAATGGTGCTCCAGCCCTTGTACATGGCACCGGTGTTCAGGTCGTAATACCAGCGCTTGCCATCCTGGGCGTACCAGCCTTTGATCATAGCGCCGTTGGCGTCATACCGCACCCACTTGCCGCCGTTGGAATCCTGGTATACTTCCTTGCTTACGGCTTTGGCGCCCTGCTGCACGCTGTCCAGCCAGTACCAGGCACCGCTGGCGGGGTCATAGATCTCTTTGCCGCGGTAGTTGGCGTTGCTGGGCTGCCAGCCCTGGCGCACCCAGTTTTCGTACCAGTAGCTCTTGCCATCAATCGTGTACCAGAAGTTGCCCGGCGTGCCGCTGGTCATTTTGCCGTAAACGGGGTCGAAGTAGTACAGCTGGTTGTTTACCGCAACGGAACCATACTGCATAATACCGGTCTTGGGGTCATAGTACACCTTGCGGCCATCCGGCAGGGTCCAGGGGCCTTTGATCATGGCACCGGTGACCGGCTCAAAATAGTACCACTTGCCGTTCTGGCAGTCCTCACCTTTTACCATGTGGCCGTTGGCATCATAGCGCACCCATTTGCCGCCGTTGGATTCCTGATAAACGTCTTTATTCACGGCCTTGGCACCGCCCTGGTTGGCATCCAGCCAGTACCAGGCGTTGCTGCCGGAATCGTAAATTTCCTTGCCGCGGCCTGTGGTGCCCTGCTTTACGCCGTTCTCATACCAGTAATCGCGGCCGTTCTCGCTGCGCCAGCCGGTGTAGTTGTTGTTATTGCCGGGATACTCGCCAAACCAGTAGTTCAGGTCAACATTGGCATTCACACCGGGAACCGTACCTTTGTTGCTGTACTGCCACATGTTGCAGCTGCTGCCGTCATAGCTTACGCCGGAACGGTAGTCGGCCATCCACTTGTACCATCCGGAATTGCTGAACCGAGAGTCCGTCAGGTAATTCTGGAAGAAATAATAGTAAGAGTAAATGCCCACGCGGTAGCCGGCGTTGGAAACCATGTTGCACCAGGTCTGGGCAATATCGCCGTAAGTAGAGTTGCTGGCGATGGGGTTGCCGTCACGGGTGTGTTCAATGTCCAGAAATACCGGCAGGGTGGGGTTGTGCCCGCTCAAAAGGCTCAGGGTATGGCGGGCCTCACTGGCGGCCATATCGGTATTTTCAGCGTAAGAGTAAAGGTACACGCCATAGGGGATGCCAAGCCGTTCACACTCGCTTACGTTGCGGTACCACTGGGCGTCATCCTGTTTGTTTTCGCCCACGCCATCGTATTCGCTGCCAATGCCGCAGCGAATCATGACAAAATCAATGCCGGAATTTTTAACGGCGTCCCAGTCAACGGTGCCCTGATGGAAGCTGACATCAAAGCCGTTATAAGTAACGCTGCAGGTGGCAATGCCGTTGGAACTGTAGGTGGCAGCGTCCTGTTGGACAATATCCTCCCACTCGATGGCGGGCACGGAATCATCATAGATCGGCACGCCATCTTTGTAGCGGAAGCTGTTTTCCAGCCCGTTTGCCACATCATACGGTACGCCGGAATCTTCCTGTGCGGTTTCCGGCGTGCTGGTTTCGGCCGCCGCAGGCAGCGCCGCAAACAGCCCTGCTGCCATAACAGCTGCCGCAGCCAGGCTGGCTGTGCGCAGTTTTAGAGTCCCTTTCAAAATTTATTCCTCCTTCAAAGTGAACATCATTAACTATCATTATACCACAACCGCATAGCCTTGGGAATGGTTACATATGTAAAATTTGAAAGCAATACCGCATAATTCTGCGTGTCGATGCCCCCATCAACGATTGAATTTGCAGGGCAGGGAAGGTTTGGTGCAGCCCAAAAGAAAAACGTGCATTCTGACGTGTCTTGCGCTGCGCGCTACTTGCCAATGCAGGCAAAATCGGGTATGATAACAATAAGTAGAAATATTCTGCCGGACACCCGGCAGATTGGGTAAGAAACAGCAAAGGAGAACCTGTTATGCGTTATTGCAAAAAATGTACCATGCCGGACACCCGCCCCGGTATCACCTTTGACTCTGAGGGCGTTTGCAGCGCCTGCCGCCATTACGAAAACCGCAAAAATGTGGACTGGGACGCCCGCTTTAAGGAGTTTGAAGCTTACTGCAACAAGTACCGCGGCATGAACGGCCCCGGCGGTTATGACTGCGCTGTTGCTGTTTCCGGCGGCAAGGACAGCCACTTCCAGGTTTGGATGCTGAAAGAAGTCATGCACATGAACCCCATCCTGTTCAGCGTGGAGGATAACTTCCCCATGACGCAGGCCGGCATCCATAACCTGAAAAACATCAGCGAGGAATTCGGCTGCACCATCATCAGCTGCAAGCCCAACATCCGCGCCCAGAAAGTGCTGATGCGCAAGTTCTTTGAAAAATACGGCAAGCCCACCTGGTATGTGGACCGCCTGATCTATACCTTCCCGCTGCACATGGCAGCCAAGTTCAACACCCCCATGCTGTGCTATGGCGAGAACGTCAGCTTTGAATACGGCGGCTGCTCCGATAAGGAGACTTATTCCGCCATGGATCAGATCGAAAATGGCGTGGCGGTCGGCTTCCCGATGGAAGAGCTGGTGGGCGACGGTGTGACCGAAAACGACCTGTCCCTGACGCTGGCTCCCTCTGCCGAAGAGCGCGCGAAGCTGGACCCGTTCTATATGAGCTACTTTGTGCCCTGGAACAGCTACAAGAACTACCAGATCGCCAAGGAGCACGGCTTCCATGACCTGACCCATGAATGGGACCGCACCCACCATGCCGAAAACTTTGACCAGATCGATTCCCGCGCCTACCTGGTGCACTCCTGGCTCAAGTACCCCAAGTTCGGCCATGCCGCTGCAACCGACTATACCGCCCGCTATATCCGCTATGGCATGATGACCCGCGAGGAAGCCATTCCCATCATCAAGGCCCGCGATGGCAAGCTGGACCCGCTGTGCGTGCGTGATTTCTGCGATTTCTGCGGCTACACCGAGAGCGAGTTCTGGAAGATCATGGACAAGTTCTATAACCGTGACCTGTTTGAAAAGAACGACTGCGGCGAGTGGGTGCTGAAACACCCCATCTGGGAGGAAAACAAATAATGGTACGTCATGTTATTTTGTGGAAACTGAAAGAGATGCCCGCCGCTGAACAGGAAATCGTCAAGGCGGATATCAAAGCCGGGCTGGAAGGTCTGGCCGGGCAGATCCCCGGTTTGACGGAGATCCATGTTTACACCAAGGCCCTGCCCAGCTCCGCCAATGCGGACCTGATGCTGGATACCACCTTTGTGGATGAAGCCGCCCTGAAAGGCTATGCCGTTCACCCGGCCCATGTGGCTGTGGCTGATGGCAAAGTGCGCCCCTATACCGCCGTGCGCACCTGCCTGGATTTTGAAGTATAACAGGGTAAGCTATTAAGCTGAAAAAAGGATCAATCAATGATGCAGAATACAGAACATACCGCCGCGCCGCTGCTGGTGCGCGGGGGCCGGGTTCATGACGCCGTTCACCCGGAACCACAGCAGATCGACCTGCTGCTGGAAAACGGCCGCATTGTTGCCATGGGGCATGAACTGAACGTGCCCGCCGATATCGCCGTGCTGGATGCTGCCGGGCTGGATATTTTCCCCGGTTTTGTGGATGCACACACCCATATCGGCCTGGATGGTTATGGCATCGGGTACGAAGGCTGCGACTACAACGAGATGAATGACATCTGGACCCCGCAGCTGCGCGCCATTGACGGCATCAACCCTCGCGATCCCTCCTTTGCCCATGCACGGGAAGCAGGCATTACCTGCGTGTGCACCGGGCCGGGCAGCGCTAATGTGCTGGGCGGTACCTTTACCGCCATCAAGACGGTGGGCGAGCGTGTGGACAACATGATCGTCAAGGAAGCCGTTGCCATGAAATGCGCCTTTGGCGAAAACCCCAAGCGCTGCTATAAAGATAAATGCGATTCTACCCGCATGTCCACCGCTGCGTTCCTGCGCGGGGCGCTGGCTTCCGCCAGGGATTACGGCGCCCGCAAGGCTGCCGCCAACGGCGATGTGACCAAAATGCCCGCTTATAACCAGAAGCTGGAAGCTCTGCTGCCGGTGCTGGACCACACCATTCCCCTGAAAGCCCATGCACACCAGGCCAACGATATCTTTACCGCCATCCGCATTGCCAAAGAGTTCGATGTGGGTCTGACGCTGGAACATGTGACTGAAGGCCACCTGATCGTGGACGAACTGGCCAAGGAAAGCAATATCCCCATGGCCGTCGGCCCCAGCCTGACCTTTGCCAGCAAGTTTGAACTGCAGAACAAATCCTGGGAAACGCCGGGCGTTTTGGCAAAAGCGGGCTGCCATGTTTCCATCATCACCGATAACTCGGTCATTCCGCAGCAGTACCTGCCGCTGTGCGCCGGTATGGCGGTCAAAGCCGGCATGGATTCGTTTGCCGCGCTGCAGGCCATCACCATCAACCCGGCCAAGCACATCGGCATTGCTGACCGTGTTGGCTCCATCGAAGTCGGCAAGGATGCAGACCTGGTGCTGACCGATGGCTGCCCGTTTGAGGTTATGACCAACGTGAAAGCCGTTCTGATCAACGGCGCAGTGGTCAGCCAGAAATAAAAAGCACTGCACCGATGTAAAAAATAGGCTGGCATCTTGCAAACAGCAGGGTGCTGTGCTATAATATCCACAGAACAGCAAAGGCGCTGTCTGATAGCATTGCTATACGGACAGCGCCTTTTTTGGTTCAATAGGAATTACCACGGATGGAATGAGAGTGAGAAATATGGAAAAGAATCCTCGTTATGTCGAAATCGATTACGCCAAATACGCGCCCGATATCCCGGAGGATCAGCTGGAAGCTTATTACGGCCTGCCCAAACATGTACAGTTCTGTAATGAATGCGTGATGAGCAACCAGAAGCCGAACTCCTGCTATGAATTTGAACATACGATCAAGTCCATTAAAAAGACGATGGTCATTCAGGACGACGGCACCTGCGATGCCTGCCATGCCTGCCACAATAAGGCTAACGGCCATATCGACTGGGCCCTGCGCGAAAAAGAGCTGCGTGAGCTGTGCGATGAATACCGCAAAAATGACGGCAGCTATGACTGCCTGGTGCCCGGCTCCGGCGGCAAGGACAGCTTTTATGCCGCTCACATCCTGAAATACAAATACGGCATGCACCCCCTGACGGTGACTTGGGCACCGCATATCTACACCCCATGGGGCTGGGATAACATGCAGGCCTGGATCCACGCCGGGTTTGATAACTACCTGTGTACCCCCAACGGCATGACCCACCGTCTGCTGACCCGTTTGGCAACCGAGAACCTGTTCCACCCGTTCCAGCCGTTCATTTTGGGCCAAAAGCAGCTGGCCCCCAAGATGGCCGCCAAGTTCGGCATTCCCCTGGTGTTCTATGGCGAGAATGAGGCCGAGTTCGGCAACCCCATTGCGGATAACAACTCTGCCCTGCGTGACGAGCACTTTTTTGCCGTCAATGATTACGACCATATCTACCTGGGCGGTGTCAGCCTGCGCCAGCTGGAAGAGGATTATAAGGTGGATAAAGCCGACCTGGCCATCTACCTGCCGTCCGAAACTTCCAACCTGGAGAAAAACCATGTTCAGGTGCGCTACCTTGGCTATTACGAAAAATGGCACCCGCAGGGCGCCTACTATTACAGTGTAGAGCACGGCGGCTTCCGCCCCGCACCGGAGCGCACCCAGGGCACCTATTCCAAGTATAACTCCATCGATGATAAGATCGACGACTTCTTTTATTACACCACCTACATCAAGTACGGCATCGGCCGCACCACCTATGACGCTGCACAGGAGATCCGCAACGAGGAAATCACCCTGGAAGAGGGCAAGGCGCTGTGTAAAAAGTTTGACGGCGAGTATCCCGACCGCTTTGAAAAAGAGATCTTCCAGTATCTGTCCCTGGACCGCCAGCACTTCCCGTGGGCCAGCCAGCTGTTCGAACAGCCCAAAATGGACCGCGAATACTTTATGCACCTGGCCGACCGTTTCCGCTCGCCGCATCTGTGGAAGTGGGAGGACAACATGTGGAAGCTGCGCTACACCCCCTACGAGGGCGATGAGTCGTTCCTCGTAGGTCCGACCGAGCGTACCAAGGAGCTGTGGGGCGAGGTTCTCGACCTGCTGCTTAAGGAGCGCGAGCAGGGTGGTGTCCTCGATATGGACACCAAGACCGTCACGGGTATCGTGAGCCACCCCGCTGGCTACATCGATAATGCCCATCGCGACAAGGAGACCATTGTTGGCCTCCAGACCGACAAGCCGCTCAAGCGCGCGCTGCACGTCAACGGTGGTATCCGCATCGCTTGCCAGGCTGCCAGCCAGCACGGCTACAAGGTCGACGAGAACGTTGTCGAGCGCTACACCTTCGAGCGCAAGACCCACAACGCTGGCGTCTTCGATGTTTACACCCCCGAGATGCGTGCTTGCCGCTCGGCTCACATCATCACCGGTCTGCCCGATGGCTATGGCCGCGGCCGCATCATCGGCGACTACCGTCGTGTTGCCCTGTACGGCGTCGACTACCTGATCAAGGACAAGGAGGCCCAGAAGGCTTCCACCCCGACGGTCATGACCGCCGACAACATCCGCGATCGCGAGGAGCTGCAGGAGCAGATCCGCGCCCTCGGCGAGCTCAAGATGATGGCCGAGACCTATGGTTTCGATATTTCCAACCCTGCTACCAACACGCAGGAGGCCATCCAGTGGATGTACTTCGCCTACCTTGCTGCCGTCAAGGAGCAGAACGGCGCCGCTATGTCCATCGGCCGTACCTCTACGTTCATCGACATCTACGCTGAGCGCGACCTTGCCAACGGCACCTTCACCGAGGAACAGATCCAGGAGTTCGTGGATCACTTCATCATGAAGCTCCGCATGGTCAAGTTTGCCCGTACCCCCGAGTACCAGGCGCTGTTCACCGGCGACCCGCAGTGGGTCACCGAGTCCATCGGCGGCATGGGTGTTGACGGCCGTACGCTCGTTACCAAGATGAGCTACCGTTACCTGCACACGCTCGAGAACATGGGCACCAGCCCCGAGCCCAACATGACTATTCTGTGGTCGACTCGTCTGCCCGAGAACTTCAAGAAGTTCTGTGCCAAGACTTCTGTCGCCAGCTCCTCGATCCAGTACGAGAACGACGACCTCATGCGCGTTTACCACGGCGACGACTACGGCATCGCCTGCTGTGTGTCCTCCATGCGCATTGGCAAGGAGATGCAGTTCTTCGGCGCCCGTGCCAACCTGGCCAAGTGCCTGCTCTACGCGCTCAACGGTGGTGTTGACGAGGTCTCCAAGAAGCAGGTCGGCCCCAAGTATCGCGCCGTCGAGGGCGATACGCTCGATTACGACGACGTTGTGGCCAAGTACAACGACATGATGAAGTGGCTCGCTGGCGTGTACGTCAACTCGCTGAACATCATTCACTACATGCACGACAAGTATTGCTACGAGCGCATCCAGATGGCTCTGCACGACAAGCACGTGCACCGCTGGTTCGCTACGGGCATCGCTGGCCTTTCCGTCGTGGCTGACTCCCTGTCCGCCATCAAGTACGCCAAGGTCCACCCCGTCCGTGATGAGAACGGCATCATCGTCGATTTCGAGACCGAGGGCGAGTTCCCCAAGTACGGTAACGACGACGACCGCGTCGACCAGATTGCTCACGACGTTGTGCACCAGTTCATGGAGTACATCCGCATGAACGACACCTACCGCAACTCCGTGCCCACGACCTCGGTTCTGACCATTACCTCCAACGTCGTGTACGGTAAGAAGACCGGCTCCACGCCCGACGGCCGCAAAGCTGGCCAGCCGTTCGCCCCGGGTGCTAACCCCATGCACAAGCGCGATAGCCACGGCGCCATCGCTTCGCTGTCTTCGGTTTCCAAGCTCCCGTTCCGCGATGCTCAGGACGGCATCTCTAACACCTTCTCCATCATCCCGAGTGCGCTCGGCAAGGAGGACCAGGTGTTCTTTGGCGATATCGACCTTGATCAGCTGGGCGAGTAACTATTGTTAGTGCTATACTAACAATAACGATTACTGATTAGCGCGCCGGTTTTGGCCGGCGCCTATCAATCGAAGGAGACACATTATGAAGGTTTCTGAAGTTTCCGAGACCCAGGCCGATAACCTGGTCCACATGCTCGACGCTTACGCCGAGAAGGGTGGCCACCACCTGAACGTCAACGTCTTCAACCGTGAGACGCTGCTCGACGCTCAGGCTCACCCCGAGAAGTACCCGCAGCTGACCATCCGCGTTTCCGGCTATGCCGTGAACTTCCACACGCTCACCAAGGAGCAGCAGGACGAGGTCATTGCGCGTACTTTCCACGACAAGTTCTAAAGGGGTTTAACTCCCGCAGGATTGCCGGGCCGCTTTGGGTTACTTTCCAAAACGTCCTCGGACATGCAAAGGGCTCCGCTGCGCGCTTCGCGCGGCGGAGCCCTTTGCGTCCTGCGGAATGTTTTGGAAAGTAACCCAAAGCGGCCCGGCGGGGGTCCTGTGTAGTCACCCTTTGGGCGGAACTCTCCTAATTATTTGGATGAGTCGTTTACTTACTTGTGCTGTTACCGTCTTCCCGCTGTTGTTGGGGTATGCTTTGTTCGTATGTAAACGTATGACATGTTGATGGGGGAGGGTGCTATGGCTCGCGAGGGCGCTCGTTCTAAGGATTCTGCTAAGCCTGGCATCAAGGAAGTTGCAGCGGTGGCGGGGGTTTCGCCTACTACGGTATCTCGCGTGCTTAATAATCGTGGCTATATTAGCCAGGAGACCCGCGATAAGGTCCATGCCGCGATGAAGCGCATCAACTATACGCCCAACGATATCGCTCGTGCCATGCTCAACGGTCGCCTGAATCTAATAGGTATGATCGTCCCCTATGTCAGCAGCCCGTTTCATGCCCAAGCTGTCCAAGCCGTTGAGCGTACCCTGGCCGAAAACGGTTTTAAGATGTTGCTGTGCAATAGCGCCAATCGACCTGATCTTGAGCGTTCTTATATCGATATGCTTCGGCGCAATATGGTTGATGGCGTCATCGTCAACTCGCTTAATATCGGTGCCGAGGCGTATGCCGAGATGGGCTTGAGTCTGGTTGGTATCGACTGCGACCTTGGCGAGACCTCTGTTCAGATTGCGAGCGACAGCTATGGCATCGGCGAACTTGCCACGCGTCGCCTGATCGATGACGGGTGTTCGCGCATCTTGTGCCTGCGCAACAATAGCCGCATGCGTATGCCTGCCAATAAGCGTACCGATGCCTACCACGATGTTGTGGAGCAGGCTGGTTTGCCCGCGCTTGTCCGTGAGGTCGAGTTCGTTAAGTCCGACGACGAAAAGAGTGCGGTCGTTGCGAAGATCCTCGATGAGAACCCCGATATTGACGGCATCTTTGCGGGAGACGACACGATGGCGGCCATCTGCCTCAACGTGATGAAGCAGCGCGGCTTGAGCGCTCCGGACGATATTAAGGTCGTGGGCGCGGATGGCGCCCGCCGCACTATGACGTTTATGCCTGACTTAACAACCGTTCGTCAAGATATCGATCGCATCGGAGAGCTCGCGGCGCAATCCATCATCGCTCTTGTTAACGGTGAAAAGCCCGAATCGAATATCAAGCTCCCCGTCGAACTTATCGAGGGCAAAACCGCGTAGCTCATCCGAGCCAAAAGAATCCCCCGAACGCTTCTGATGACCGTTTGCCGGCATATGTCAACCGTTTGCCGACGACTGGAACTGCGAAAAGACGTATTGGTGTGAAAACGTTTGACATATGAAAACGATTGACATATCTTGCAGTTGTACCGAGTTAGTATCACGTGGGAAGGAAGTCTCGGATGCACAAGGTGTATTACCAGCCTGAGGGAATTTGGGTAGGCGACATCATGCCGTACGGCGAGGACGGCACGTTCTATCTCTATCACCAGCGTGACACGCGAAACCCCGGTCCTTTCGGAGAGCCGTTTGGTTGGGCACTCGCGACGACCAAGGATTTCGTCAACTACAAGGACTTTGGCGAGAGCCTTGAGCGTGGCGGCGACGAGGAAGTCGACCAGTATGTTTATGCCGGCACGGTGTTTAAGGTGGGCGACAAGTACCATGCGCTCTACACTGGTTGCAATCGCGATAAGGTCCGCGCACGCTTGATGAAGCAGGTTCTTCTTCACGCAACGAGTGACGACGCCGTCAAGTGGGAGAAGAACATCGCCGAGACGCTGCTTCCGCCCCAGGAAGGTTACGATGACCGCAACTGGCGCGATCCCTTTGTGCTTTGGGATGAGGAGAACGAAGAGTACATGCT
>OLGH01003093.1_pt1 | contig 11962 bp, 8 predicted proteins | sample 1604851 | NCBI WGS metagenome assembly OLGH01 (sample SAMEA3888894, study PRJEB22519) | human gut metagenome | biome: human gut; feature: human-associated habitat; material: faeces | place: Denmark | collected 2010 | reverse complement strand
GCCTGCGTCAGTAACTGAAAAGTCCGCTCACTTGCCCGGTAATCACTGATATTCAGTGAAAGATCCGCCGCCAGCACTCCGACCAGCGTCACTTTCGGAAAATCATGTCCCTTGACGATCATCTGCGTACCAATCAGGATATCTGCCTCCTGGTTTGCAAATGCAGCCAGAATATTTGCATGTCCTTCTTTTTTTCTGGTTGTATCCAGATCCATCCGCAAAACCTTTGCCTGTGGAAACCGTTTTTTTACGATTTCTTCGATCTGCTGCGTTCCCGCACGAAATCCTCCGATATAGGGTGATCCGCACACCGGACACTGCTGTGGTTGTCTCGTCTCATACCCGCAATAATGGCACACCAGTTTTCCGTTCCGGTGCTGTGACAAAGAAACATCACAGTGGGGACATTTCATCACTGTTCCACAGGAACGGCAGGAGAAAAATCCCGCATATCCGCGACGATTCAAAAACAACATGATCTGCTCTTTCTTTTTTAACCGTTCTTCAATTTTTTCCTGTAAAATACTGCTCAAGATTGACCGGTTTCCCTGTTTTAATTCTTTCCTCAGATCTACAGAATAAACCTTCGGCATCTGCCTGTTTTCATATCGGCTGTTCAGTTCAAACAGCCGATACGTTCCATTCTGTGCCTGATAATACGCATCTACCGATGGTGTGGCACTTCCCAGTACCACCGGACAGTGTTCCAGATTTCCTCTCTCAATTGCTGTCTCTCTGGCATGATAACATGGCACCGTCTCACTCTGGTACGAAGTTTCGTGTTCCTCATCGATCACGATCAACCCGAGATTCGGAAACGGGGTAAACAGTGCAGATCGCGGTCCGATCATCACCTGCAGTTCCCCTTTTTTTGCCCGTTCAAACTGATCGGAACGCTCACCGGGAGAAAGCCGGGAATGTAAAACAGAGATTCTGTCTCCGAACCGCCGATAGAAACGCTGCACTGTCTGATAAGTCAGCGCAATCTCCGGGATCAACAGGATCACCTGCTTTCCCTGGTTGAGCACTTCTTCCATCAGTTCCATATATACCTGGGTTTTTCCGCTCCCGGTTACCCCGTGAATCACCACCGGGCGAAAATCGTTTTCTCTCCAGCCGTTCAGAATCCCATCCGCCACTTCTTCTTCACGGGCTTTCACAGCACACGGTGGGACGACATCACCTCGGGCGAATCCACGAAGTTTCTCCTTCACTACGTGAAGTTGTTACGGCGTTTCAAACCCGACTTGGTGATCGGCTACGGAACGGACGCATTGAGCCGCGCCCTTTGGGGAGAAGCGAGGCTCTTCGGCATCCCGACCGCCTATCTCCTCTGCAACGCCAACCACTTGAACTACCGGTTTCCCCAGCACGACGCCCTGCTCTGCGACTCTCAGGCAACGTCCGACTACTACCGGGAGAAGGAAGGACTGACGGTTCACCCGATCGGGAACTTCATCAATCCGGCAATCGTGGTGGCCGGGGAGCGGCATCCCAAAACCGTCACCTTCATCAATCCGTCCCCGCAAAAGGGCGCAGCCGTCGTGGCCCGCCTCATTCTCATGGCGAACCGCGAACGTCCAGACCTCGTCTTTCAGGTCGTCGAGTCCCGTCAGAAATTTGCAGACGTCCTGCGCTCTCTTCGCGCTCCCGGGGGCAAACCAGGATCGGCCTTCAAGAAAGCGACGTTCAAGAATCTCGCGGTGGTGCCGGCCCGCTACGACGTGAAACCGATCTATGCCCGCACGGCCGTCCTGATCGCGCCCTCCTTGGGGTTCGAGAGTTGGGGCCGCGTCGCCTCCGAAGCCATCATGAACGGCATTCCCGTTCTCTCGTCGGACAGCGGTGGCCTTCCCGAGGCCGTCGGCACGGCCGGAATTACCTTGGAAGCTCCTTCCGAATGTCTCGGCAAAACGGAAGCCATGCTCACGCTACCGAGCGAAGCCTCCTGTCGCCCTTGGGCGAACGCGCTCTACCGCCTTGTCGACGAGCGCAATTCGTCGCTTTGGCAAAAACGCTGCCAGGAAACGGCGGCGCAAAACACGATGAGGCGGTGCGCCATGCGGCTCCTGACGGTGCTCGAGCCGCTTCTGCAGCGCAAGGCCGGAGACGCCGACTTCACTCGCTGGGGATCGATCCGCTTCCCGAACGATCCGTTGCCGTAACAGTCTCTCTCCGCCAAACAGCCGCCGTTCTCCGTAACAAGAACAAGCGACAGATTTTGGTTTGATGCGAGGAAACCTCTGTCAGAACTTGCGGACGGAACCGCCAGCGGCTTCGCTCTCCTTCGAGTCCATGTTGGCTTCGTCGGCGCCTGCTTTGGTGTTGGACGATCTCGACACGCCGTACCGGCATTTGGAGATATGCCACAATTAGGATGGAAAAGTCCGTATAGGGGACCCGAACAGGTAGGAATAGATCATCTTGGGCCCCAGTCCGGCAACTCACGATACAGGTCGGGAAAACCGAGACGGCGGGCGATGTTGTGTTTACGAACGGTGACTTCCTGCCAAATACGATTGCCTCGCCCATCATTGATCAAGCGGATCGAGCCCAGGTAGTTGCGGATTTCCTTGAGAGTCATCTCGTCTCCGATGGGACGCTCCACGACCGCTTTCCCCTTGACGATGCGTGTGGTCTTTTGCTTCATTCGACGATGAAAGTCCGTAAGAATCGTCAACGCGGCAAACGAAATCAGGAATCGTCCTTCCAGAGTCAAGCCACTTTGAGCCCGAGCAACATTCATCTCGACATCGCTTTTTCCGCTCCTAAAAGCCTTCTCAATCAGGTCTCTTACACAATAATTGTTGTAAACCTCCGTAGCTTTGGCGGACATGGAGGCGCCGTCCCGCCCTCCTCCTCCCCAGCAGTCCTCCGCCAAGAACATCCGGAATGGGCCGACCGGATTTGGTCCCATGTGGATATTGACGTCCCGGACGAATCCGGCCGAAGGGTCCGCAGAGCGTAAACCGTCCAAGGCGCCCCCAACGTCGCCCACGACACGCCCGCCCCCCGCCCGCGTCCTCCTCACGGGCAATTTCAAAGCGAAGCCAAACGAAGGCCCGCCCGCACGACGCCTTCGCGGCCGACTCGTCCTTTGGCCCGCCCTCTTTCAAAACGCCCCTCAGCCCCGCGCCTTCCACCCCCGCCGAAGAGCCACTCCGTATCGCCGTCGCCTCCGGTCCTCTCCTCCGTTTTCCCCTCCGCTCCCTCTTTCTCCCCGCGCACGGCCTTCGTCCGGACATCGCCCGAAATGCCTCGAACCTCCCCAACCGGGGATCGATCCCCCTTTCTAGAAACTTCGCCCGCCCGTCCGAGAAGCGCCGAAGGCGGATTCCCGCCGCCTGATAAAATGTCCTTCACCTACGGCGACGGCCAGTCCGACTCTCCGCCGCCGTCCAAAGAAAGGACGCTCTATGAACTTCCAGCCGCTCGCCCCGTACTATCCGAAACTCTCCGCCCTCGGAGAGCACTGCGAAGACCTGTTCCGCGACCGTCACTACCGCGAAAGCGTCCAGGTCATGCGGCAGTTCGCCGAAGGCGTCCTCAAGACGGTTTTTCGCGTTCAAGATGACGACGAGGGCCTCGGCGCCCTCATGCGCCGAGACGACTTCGCGATCGTCGTGCCTCGCAAAACTGCGGCGAGCTTTTCGCTTCTGCAGCGCTACGGCAACAAGGCCTCGCACTTTCAGGTGAACGACCTCCCCGTCTCCGTCCCCTACGAACGGCACTACGAAATCCGCACGAAGGAAGACGCCGAAACCTGCCTTCGCCACGGCTACAACATCGCGCGCTGGCTTCTCTCCTGCAGGGATCCGTCCGCCCCCTACCCCGACTTTCAGCCGCTTGAAACCGTGCGCACGAACAAGAAAGGTGAAAAGCGAAAGATCGTCTTCGACAAACACCAGGAAGAGGCGATCGGCCTTCAAAGCGGACGCCACCTGGTGCTCGCTCCTCCGGGCTGCGGGAAAACCGAGATTCTGACGGAACGCGTTCGCCGCTCCCTTGAAGCGGGCGTGGTACTCACCGACATGCTCTGCCTCACCTTCACGAATCGCGCGGCCCGCGGCATGCAGGAGCGCATCGAGGAGAACTTCCGAGACCGCAGCATGGGAGAGCTCTACGTCGGGAATCTGCACCGCTTCTGCTCGAAACTTTTGTTCGAAAGCGAAGCCGTTCCTGAAACCGCCACCATCCTCAACGAAGACGACGCGCGCGAAGTGATCGACTCGCTCGTCCGCGAACGCCTCTTGGAAGACCGCCCGCCCGAGTCGGAGGGCCTTCCCCTTCCGGAAGCTCCCTTGCCCGACTTCGTCGCCGACTTTATTCAACAGCGCGCGGCGGAACTCCTGCAGAAGGACCGCGGCTTTCCCGAGGACACGATTCAGGAGGCGCACGCCCCGGAAGTGAACCAAAAGAATTTCGAGCCCTTCGCCGCCTTCGGGCTCGTCGCGTACGACGACTGCGGCAAACCGAAGATGGACGAAGACCGCATCGACCGGATCGCCCGCGACTACCTCGCCTACAAGACGTCGCAGGAGTTGCTCGACTTCAACGACCTTCTTCTCAAAGCCTGGCTTTTCCTCACGGACGAGCGCTCCTTCGTGAAGCGCTATCCCTGGATCCAGGTGGACGAAGTGCAGGATCTTTCGCCCCTGCAGCTCGCGATCGTCGAGCGGCTTTGGGACGAGAAGCAGCCGTTAAGCGTCTGCGTCTTCTTCGGGGACGAACAGCAGGCGATCTTCTCCTTCATGGGCGCGAAGCTCGACCGGCTTCAGGCCTTGAGCCGCACGCATGCAGTGCATCATCTGCACCGAAACTTCCGTTCGCCCTCCTACCTCCTGACCTTTTCAACCAGTTCGCCGTCCACGAGCTCGACGCCGATCCCGCGCTCCTCCCGCGCGCCGAAAAGGTTTCGGAAAAGCCCAAGGGAGCGCTGCGGTTTCTCGCCGCCTACAACGCAAAGGACCAGATCGAACTCTTGGGCGAACTCGCGCGCCTTGCCCCCGAGGGCGAAACGACGGCCGTTCTCGTGCCCTCGAACGCGATGGCCGATACGCTCTCCAACCACCTCAAGGACCTCAAGGTCGAACACTTCAAGATTTCGGGAAGCGATCTCTTTCGCATGGACGTCCTGAAAACGGCCAAGGCTTATCTCGGGATTTTGAAGGACGACTTTCAGACCGCGCCCTGGGCGCAGCTCATCTCGCGCCTCACGCGAAAGGACACGAGCTTGAAGCGGATCCGCGACTATCTCGCCCGCGAGTTCCCCGAGTACGGGCTTCTTCCCTCGGACCTTCTGCACTACTCCGTGGAGAACCCCGACGAGCCCATGAGTCTTCTCGACGACTTCACCCGGGCCTATTGGGGCGAACTCGTCGTCTTCGACACGGAAACGACGGGGCTCGAAGTGGGTCTGGACGACGTCATCCAGATCGCGGCCCGAAAACTCCGGGGCGGGCGTTGCGTCGACACGCTCACGCTCTTTTTGAAGACGAACCGCGAAATCCCGAAGATGCTCGGGAACATCCCGAACCCGATGGTGGAGGAGTACGAGGCCGCAAAGCGCCGAGGGTCACTCCTTCCTCCCGTCCTCGCCTTCAAGAAGTTCCTCGCCTTCGTGGGCGACGCCCCGGTCGTGGGGCACAACGTCGAATACGACGTCAACATCGTGAACGCCCAGTACGCGGTCCTGAAGGACCGCATGAAAAAGGCCTTCGACGACGAAGTCGACGTCTCCGCCCTCCCGCGCGCCTACGCCCGCGGGGAGCTTCTGAAGCGCTACGACACGCTTCGCCTCTCCTACGCCTTGGAGCGCGTCATCTGCCGCGAAGCGGGGATCAAGCGCCTGCCCTCGCACAAGCTCAAGGACCTCATCCGCATTCTGGGGGTCGAGGGGACGAATTCACACAAGGCCGACGACGACGTCGCCGCGACCGAAGGGCTTTTGGCGCACTTCTACGAGCTCGCTCGCCCCCTCGTCGAAAAGCAGAGAAAGTTTCTGCTCCGGCCTTCGATCCGCAACATGTCGCAGACCTTGCGAAACGCCCTTTCGGAAATCTACGAAGAGCACCGAAACCTGAGCTACCGCCCGCAGTCCCCCGAAGACCCGGCGATTCTCGTGCAGGTGCTGCGCGAATTCATCGAGAGCCTGCCGAACCACACGGAAGTGCAAGACCAGATCGACGAGATCAGGAAGAAGCTTCCGCTTCTCTACGCCTATCTCGACCGCGTGCTGATCGAAAAGGAGAAGAGCCGGACGCTCTACTCGCAGCTGCAGCGCTATCTCGTCCATATCAATTCGCTCAAGGAAGCGGACCTCTGCTCGAGCGACGTCGTGCGCGACCGCGTCTTTCTCTCGACCGTCCACAAGGCCAAGGGCCTCGAATTTGAGAACGTCGTCATCGCCGACGCCCGCGACGGCGTCTACCCCTTCTTCAAGAGTTCCACCCCCGAAGCCAAAGAGGAGGACGCGCGCAAATTCTACGTTGCGCTCTCGCGCGCCAAAAAGACGATCACGATCACTTGGCCCCTTGAGAACGACTGGGGCTACTCGTGCCGGGAGTCGCCCTTTTTGGCGGCGATCCGGGAGGACTTCGTGCGGGTGACGGAAAGCGACGTGCTGCGGGACGACGGGGTCAGAGAGCCTCCCGACCGTTTCGAGAATCCCGTCGAAGACGATCCGCCCTTCTGACGGTCCGTCCGCCGCCCCGGTTCTCCCGCGCGCACGCGGGCTCCGTCCCGTCCCGAGCACCCCGCCGCGAACGAAAAAGCCCCGGCGGGGCGTTTTCCGTCGGGGTGCAGGAATCGGCACGAACTCAGCGCTTTCGTTCCGGATTGAACTCTTCGCCGTAACGGAGGAGGAACTTCACGAGTTCAGGATTGCGGTGCGACCACCAAAAGTCCGCGGGCGTGTCGAGCGGGCGCAGGCTCTCCAAGTCCTCCTTCGAGAGCGAAAAGTCGAAGACCTCGAGATTCGCCTTCATGCGGTCGACGTGCGTCGTCATCGGATCGCGACGATCCCGCGCCCGATCGGATATCGGGATCATCCACGCGCTCTACGCCTACCTCAACCACCTCGAGGTCGTCCGGGTTCTCGACGGGTGGCAGAGCAAAAATGAACCCGCGGTCTACGCCAAGCCCCATACGGGGCCGCGCCCCGCGGTCGAAGGCGCTTCTACCGTTCCCGTCGTCTTCGACGACTGAGCGCCGACACGAACGAACAGGAGGCGCCACAAGGAAAAGCCCGCTCAGGGCAGGCTCCTTCCCGGAGCAAAGTCGATCACAGTTCCCGAACCTTATACCTCGAACGAGTCGCCTTGCGTATTCGGAAGGTCTTCCCGACAGTCCTCTGCGGCGGTGACGACGGTACCGACCCACTCGTCGTCTACGTCTCGGCTCATAGGGACTTTCCCGATCAACCGCTCCAAACACGTCAAGTTTTGTCTTTTCGCAAATTACGCGCGTAAGTCCGCGAAAGAGAATCGAGCCGTGCGGACGTCTCAACCGCCCGCGCGGACAACTACAGCAAAAAGGAGATTCCCTCATGCAAACCAAGCTTTCCGTCGCACTTGCCGCGACTCTTGCAGGTTTCGCTCTCAGCGCCCAAGCCGCCAACGTCGAGGTCTACGGCCTCATCGACACGGGCCTCAACTATCAGCACGTCGACGCCGACCGCGCCGGCGTGGACGACGTGTCCAAGTTCCAGATGAAGTCCTCGCAGTCGACGCCGAACCGTGTGGGTCTGCGCGGAACCGAAGATCTCGGCCAGGGCCTCAAGGTCGGCTTCGTTCTCGAAAGCCAGTTCAACAGCGACGACGGCTCGCTCATGCCGGGCAACCGCCTCTTCCACCGCGCCGCGCAGATCATGCTGATGTCGGACGACTACGGCACCCTCGTTCTCGGCCGTTCCGGCATGCTCCGCAGCGGTTTCGGCACGACCGGCATCTGGGGCGGCAAGGTCTCCCCCTTCAGCAACTCCTGGGGCGACTACATGGTCGGCTCCAAGTACATCATGCCGGGCGGCTTCAAGCCGGGCGACAACACGATCACCTATCAGTCCCCCGTCATGTCGGGCCTGCAGCTCCATGCCCAGTATTCGAACCAGCTTGACGCCGCCGGCGCCGACGACTGGGAAGAAGAAGGCAAGAACAGCACCGACCGTCAGTGGGCCTTGGGCGCCACCTACACGGGCGGTCCCGTGCACGTCGCCGCGGTGCTCGACTCCGTTCTCTACGGCCGCGCCTACGACAAGGACGGCAATCTCCTCGGTTACGATCCGGAAGATTCGCTCTCCTTCAGCCTCGCCGCGACCTACGACTTCGGCTTCATGAAGCTCTACGCCTCGGGCATGTACTTCTCCGACATGCTCGCGAGCGAATTCCAGGGCCACAACAACATGCTTTCGATGGAAGGCAAAGCGGGCGTCTCCTACAAGGGCTACAGCCTCCAGTTGGGCACCACGGTCCCGGCCTGGGGCGGCACGGTGAAGGCCAACTTGGGCTGGATGGACGCCAAGGTTGACCACGAATATCTCGCGAGCGACACGTACGAGTACATCGACACCGACCGCATCGGCTTCTCGCTCGGCTACGTCTATCCGCTCTCGAAGAAGGCGGAAGTGTACGTCGGCGCCGGCGTCACGAAGGACAGCGCCAACGTCAAGAGCAAGGCGGACGGCTCCACGTACGATCCGATCGCCTACGAAGTCCTCTCGGGTCTCCTGATCCGCTTCTGATCGATCGCAAGGTTGCGCACTCCCCTCCCCCGCGTGCGCAACCGCCAAGATCCTTTTCCATTCCGCCCCGACGCCGCGTCGGCCGCGGGGTTTTCTGTGTCCTCCGGGAAGAGCTCTTCGAAGTCTTCCCGCGCCCCCGACCGCTCCGCCCGTTCGAATTCGTCAAGCGTTCCCTTTCCGCCCGGCCTTTTCGCGAACCCGCAGACGAGAAAGCCTCCCGCATCGCTTCGGACACGGGAGGCTTGTTCCTCAGAAGAACTCAGCGATTACGCGGTCGCGGCGTTCTTGCCGGCGATGCGCCCGAAGAGGAGGCAGTCGACGATCGACACCGTCCCGAGGCGCACCATGCCGTGCACGCCCCCGCAGATTTCACCCGCGGCGTAGAGACCCGGAATGGGCTTCAAGTCGTTCCCGATCACTTCGGCCTTCGGCGTAATGGCGAGACCGCCCATCGTGTAGTGGACGCGCGGCCAGAGGCGGATCGAATAGAACTTACCCCGGTTCACCTTCGTGTCGTCGAAGATCTTCGCGTTGTAGGCCGGATCCTTCTTCGCCTTCACGGCTTCGTTCCAGGCCGCAAGCGACGCAAGGAACGCGTCCTTCGGGATCTTGTGGAAGTCGGCGAGCGCCTCGGCCGAGTCGAAGGTCTTCACGACGCCCTTTTCGAGCCCCGTCTTGAGCGCTTCCGCAGGGACGTGGCCCACGTTGTCGACGCTCACCGCGAGCACCGCGGGATGTCCCGTCGCGACGATCGCGTCGGAGCGGACCTTGCGGTTGCCGGTTTCGTTCACGAAGCGCTTCCCAGTTTCCGGGTCGACCATGAAGCCGTAGCCCACGACCGCCTCGACGATCTTCGGCGCCACGCCGAAGCCCTTTTCGTCGGGCGAGGTCCAGGGTCCGAGCTGAATCCAGTCCATCTGAATGTCGGTCGCGCCGATGCGCTGCGCCGCCATCAGGGCGTCGCCCGTGGCGCCGGGCTGGTTCGTCGATTCAAGCTGCGGCCCGAGACGCGGATCGTGGAGTTTGCGCAGTTCCACGTTCTGCGAGAAGCCGCCGCCCGCCAAGACGAGGCCCTTCTTCACGCGCACGCGCACGTTCTTCCCGCTCTTTTCGTCCGGGAACTTGTAGCCTTCCGTGATCACGGCGCCCGCGACGCGGCCGTTTTCAACGATGATGTCAACGAGGCGCGTGCGGTTCTGAACCTTGACGCCGAGGCTCTTGGCCTTTTCAACGAGAGGCTTCACGAGCTGGGCGCCGTTACCCTTCATGTAGGCCGCGCTTCGCGGCACCGAGTGGCCGCCGTGGAAGGCGAGGCGGTCGAACTTCACGCCGATCACGTCGCGGACCCATTCGTAGGTAGGAAGGGCGTTGTCCGCCACCACGCGGGCGAGTTCCTCGTGCACGAGGCCGCCGCCCGACTTCAGCATGTCGCGGTAGAGCTGATCGGCCGAGTCCTTGACGCCCGCGGCCTTCTGCAGGTCGCTTCCCGGCGCGGCGATGCCGCCGCCGCAGAGCGCGGAGTTGCCGCCGAGCACCACCATCTTTTCAATCAGAAGCGTATCGGCCCCGGCCGTGCGGGCTTCGATCGCGGCGCAGAGGCCCGCGTAGCCCGAACCCACGACGAGGACGTCGCATTCGCGGTCCCAGGAAGCGGGGGCTTCCGCCGCGTGCGCGGCGTGGGCGGCGCCCGCCATCAGGCCGGCACCCGCGAGTCCGAGGACGTTTCGACGGGAAAACTTGTCCATGTTTCTCTCCTTGTGAGGTCTAAGAACATTTCATTGTTGAACAGAGTCTTACGCGCGTAATTTGACAGGGCGCAAAGGAAAGTGAGGAGACCGAAGATAAATTCCTTCGCCCGCGACGAAAGTACGGAGGCGACCCCGTTGCCCGGCTGCCGTTCCCTAATAACAACTGGAACGCCCTTCGAGTTGTAATAAACGAGCTAATAACAACTGAAAGGCCCTTTCAGTTGTAACTACGGGCTAGCTGCAACTCAAACGCCCCTTCAGTTGCAACAAGCGGTCTTATACCAACTCAAACGCCACTTCAGTTGCAATAAGCGGCCTTATACCAACTAAAAGGTCGTTTCAGTTGTAGCTACGGACCAATACCAACAAAATCGCTTCTGCAGTTGTTATTACGTAAACGCCCCCGCACCGAAAGCGCAGAGGCGTTCCCGTCGCCCGGGAGGCCTCGCCCGTCCCGCGCGACTTCATTCACCGGTCAAACCCGATTCTCAGCACCAGGGCTTTTCGTCGGCGGCGTTGCGGCCGGCGATGCGCCCGAAGACCAGGGCTTCGGCGTTGTTGCAGGCGCCCTGATAGATCGGACCCCACATGGAGCCGAGTTCGCCGGCGCCGTAGAGACGCGGAATCGTCTTGCCAAGGGCGCTCACGATGCGGGCCTTTTCGTCGCGGCTCGGACCGCCCTGCGTGTTGACAAGCGTGGGCCAGAGTTCGAGCGCATAGTACGGACCCTTTTCAAGCGGGGCCGAAACGAGCGGCGCGTCAAAGGCGTAGGACTTCGCGGCCTTCTTGACGGGACGTCCGAAGAGCGTGTCCTTCCCTGCGCGGATGTCTTCGTTCCAGCGCATCACCGTCGCTTCGAGTTCTTCGGCCGGAACCTTGATGGCGCGCGCCAGATCGGCGATCGTGTCGGCCTTCTTGACGTGAGCGTCTTTCCCGACAGAATCGAATTTCTGAGCTTCGGCGAACTTCCTCCCGAAGCCGATCCCGAGCTACTGCGCTTGGGTGCTCCGCTTTGCTGCAATCCTGAAGTCGCCTGCATTCTCTCGCGACTTTTTACCGGCGGACGCTACGGACTCGGACTGCCGGAGAAGATCTCGAGCTATGCGTCCTACGGACTCGAACCCAAGATCACCGGCGTTGCTCATCACGCTTCCGAAAATCTCGCCTCGACCGGAGAACCTCGGCACATCGGAACGCAGGATTCTGGATTTTCTGGAGTGCAACGGCCCCTCCCAGCGTACGGAGATTCAGAACCACCTTGGGAAGTCCTACGGGCTCGTGATCGGCGCGCTCAACGCCCTGGAGAAGAGGAATCTCATAGCGCGGGAAGGGGGCGGGCGACATACGCGGTATCGGCTACGCTGACGAGGATCGGGCGGCCCCATCATGTCCGCCGCCTTATCACAACTCAGAAGCCCTTTTAGTTGCAACAAGCGGTCTTATACCAACTACTCAGAAGCACTTTTAGTTGCAACAA
>OLGH01003085.1_pt1 | contig 11999 bp, 9 predicted proteins | sample 1604851 | NCBI WGS metagenome assembly OLGH01 (sample SAMEA3888894, study PRJEB22519) | human gut metagenome | biome: human gut; feature: human-associated habitat; material: faeces | place: Denmark | collected 2010 | reverse complement strand
CCCGCCGCAACGCTCCATCGCTTTGGAGCCCTTGGCGCTTGCGAGCCGCACGAACGGGCAGCCTGCCCCACAACCGAGCTCGATCTCAGGCTCGGACGAACCCTGTAGCCCGCCAGCCCCTCCGCGGGCAACAATCCTATTCCACAACACAACCAACAGAAAGGAGTCCTCATGGACACCAATCATTCCCCCATCATCAGCCCCCTCACCATGCGTGAATCCGCCCGAGGTATCACGCTCACCAACATTTACGATGAGATGCTCGCCCGTCGCGAGCTCTCCGTCATGGGAAACATCGAAACCCCGATGGCCCACGACCTATGCCAGCAGATCCGCCTGCTCGATGCCACCGACCCCAGCCGCCCCATCACCATATTTGTCGCCAGCGCCGGCGGAAGCGTGCGATCGGGTCTTGCGATCTATGACGCCATGCGCCTCGCATCGTGCCCCATCCGCACCGTCTGCCTGGGATTCGCCGCGTCCATGGGCGCCGTGATCTTTATGGGCGGCGACGATCGCCGTATGGCGCCCCATGCAGAGCTCATGATTCACGACCCGCTGATCCCCCAGGGGGCAGGCGGCTCGGCACTTGCGCTGCAGGAAACCAGCCGGCGTCTCATGCAGACCCGCAAAACCCTCACGCAAATCCTCTCGGACCGCAGCGGCCTCACGCCCAAGCGCATCCAGTCCCTCACTGCAAAAGACACCTACCTTTCGGCCGAGCGCGCCGTCGAGCTCGGCTTTGCCCACGAAATCCTCTCGACCACCAAGGAGGTCGCCCATGTCTAACCTCGCCAGCCGCCTCGCCGCATCTGAGTCCGCATCGTCCACCATCCTCGCCAAGGATCGAACGCTTTCCTGCGACACCCGCCAAACGGGACTCAACAACAACGCACTTGTGATCGGCCCCTCGGGAGCCGGCAAGACCCGAAACGTCCTCAAGCCCAACCTGCTGCAAATGAACGCAAGCTACATCGTGCTCGACACCAAAGGCACGCTCTGTCGCGAAGTGGGACCCGTGCTGGCAGCCCACGGTTACCGCGTGCAATGTCTCAACTTCGCCGACCTCAACACCGTCCCGGCCCTTGCGCCCGGCATCGAGCGCTGCGGCTACAACCCCCTGAGGCACATTCGCCGCAAGGCGGACGGCAGGCCCAACCAGCAGGACATCCTCTCGGTGGCAAAGGCCATCTGCCCCATCGAGGACAACAACCAGCCTTTTTGGGATCATGCGGCGGCAAACCTGCTGTCGTGTCTTATCGCCTACGTCACCGAACAGCTACCCGCCGACGAGCAGACGATCAGCTCGGTCATCAAGCTGATCGAGCACCTGCAGGACGGTGCCACGGGTCGATTGTTTGACGACCTGATCACGACCGACCCCCAAAGCTATGCCCTCTCGCTATGGCGGCGCTACGCCATTACGCAAAATGCCGAGCGCATGCACGCGAGCATCGTCGGCATCCTTGCCGAAAAGGTCATGTGTCTGGGATTCGACGGTGCGGCACAGCTCTATCGTGAGTGCCATCAGGTGGACTTCGCTTCCATGGGACACACCCCCTGCGCCCTGTTTGTAACCGTGAGCGATATTGACCGCAATCTCGATCCGCTGACCGGCCTCTTTATTTCGCAGGCGTTTATGGGCCTCATTCGCGAAGCCGATAGGCAGCCCGACGGCAGCCTGCCCGTGCCCGTGCGCTTTATGCTCGATGACTTCGCAAATCTGCAGATCCCCCAGATCGACAACGTGCTCTCGATTATCCGAAGCCGCAACATCTGGGCAACGCTGCTGTTGCAGTCGACCAACCAGCTCGATGCGCTCTATGGCGAGGCACGCGCACGCTCCATCATGGGCAACTGCGACACGCATCTGGTGCTGGCGTTCCAGGATCCCGAGAATGCCCGGGTGTTTTCTGACCGCGCCGACGCGCTGCCCAGCACGCTCATGGCGACGCCGATCGATCGCTCGTGGCTCTTTGTACGCGGTCGCACTCCCGAACAGGTCGAGCGCTTTAGGCTCGAAGACCATCCGCTCTACGGGGAGCTACCCGAGGCGCAGCGAGGCCATGCGGAGACCGAGATCTAGGCGCAGGGTTCTCGCAGCGCGCGGCGCCCCGGCGATGTTCCATAAAGGCCGTGCGCCCCGGGACCACGGCAAAGCAAAGGGGCCCACATCCGATAGGATACGGGCCCCTGACTATAAGGCGCGATGCGTTAACAGCAGCGACTACTTGCGATGCGCGCGGTAGAACTCGATGAGCGCCTGGGTCGAAGCGTCCTGCTCGGCCTTGGCGGCGTCGTCGTGGAAGGCCGGGGTAATCTGCTTGGCAAGCTGCTTGCCCAGCTCGACGCCCCACTGGTCGTAGGAGTCGATGCCCCAGACCGTGCCCTCGACAAACGTGATGTGCTCGTACAGGGCGATGAGCTCGCCGAGCGCAAACGGGGTCAGCGTGTCGCCGAAGATCGAGGTCGTCGGACGGTTGCCCTCAAAGCAGCGAGCCGGGACGATCTGCTCGGACGTGCCCTCGGCACGAACCTCGTCGGCCGTCTTACCAAAGGCGAGCGCCTTGGTCTGGGCCAGGAAGTTGCCCAGGAACAGCTCATGCACGTCCTGACCGCTATCGGTTGCGGGGTTGGCAGTATTGGCGAAGGCGATGAAGTCGGCCGGAACCACCACGGTGCCCTGGTGCAGCAGCTGATAGAAGGCATGCTGGCCGTTGGTGCCGGGCTCGCCCCAGAAGATCTCGCCGGTATCGGAGGTCACAGCGCTGCCGTCCCAGCGGACGTGCTTGCCGTTGGACTCCATGGTGAGCTGCTGCAGGTAGGCCGGGAAGCGGTGCAGGTACTGGCAGTACGGCAGCACGGCGTGGCTCTTGGAACCGAAGAAGTTGACGTACCAGACGTTGAGCAGACCCATCAGCGCAACGGCATTGTTCTCGAGCGGCGTGTTGCAGAAGTACTCGTCGATGGCATGGAAGCCCTCGAGGAACTGCTGGAAGCGCTCGGGGCCGAGCACGACGATCAGCGACAGGCCCACGGCGGAGTCGACGGAGTAGCGGCCGCCGACCCAGTTCCAGAAGCCGAAGGCGTTGGCGGGGTCGATACCGAAGGCCTCAACCTTCTCGAGTGCGGTGGAAACGGCGACGAAGTGCTTTGCCACGGCCTCGGCGTTCTGCTCCTCGGAGCCATCGATGGCGCCCTGGGCCTTGAGCTGCTCGAGCATCCAGGTCTTGACTTCGCGAGCGTTGGTGAGGGTCTCGAGCGTGGTGAAGGTCTTGGAGACGATGATCACGAGCGTGGTCTCGGGATCCAGGCCGCGGAGCTTCTCGGCCTGATCGTTGGGGTCGATGTTGGAGATGTAGCGGCAGTCGATACCGGCGTCGGCGTAGGGACGCAGGGCCTCGTAGGCCATGACCGGGCCCAGATCGGAACCACCGATGCCGATGGACACCAGGTGCTCGATCTTCTTGCCGGTAACGCCCTTCCACTCACCGGAGCGCACGCGCTCGGCGAAGGCATACATGCGGTCGAGGACCTCGTGCACGTCGGCGACGACATCCTGGCCGTCAACGATGAGCTGGCCCTTCTCGCTTGCCGGACGGCGAAGCGCGGTGTGCAGAACAGCGCGGTCCTCGGTGGTGTTGATGTGCTCGCCGGAGAACATGGCGTCGCGGCGCTCCTCGAGCTTCACCTCGCGGGCAAGATCGCACAGCAGCTTGACGGTCTCATCGGTCACCAGGTTCTTCGACAGATCGAAGTGCAGGTCACCAGCGTCAAAGCTCAGCTTGTTCACACGCTCGGGATCGGCAGCGAACCAGGCCTTGAGGTCGATGCCCTCGGCCTCGAGCTTCTCCTGATGGGCCTCGAGCGCCTTCCAAGCGGCGGTCGACGTAGCGTCGATAGGTGCGGCAACAGTTGCCATAAAGTCCTCCTCAGCATACGGGCGCATACCTCCATGCGCCCGGATAATCAGATGCCCCTATTCTAGCGCAGGTCAAGACTACAATCAGCGAGCGTTGCCAATCCGCCCCCAAACGGCGACCCACCAAAAAAGGGACAGGTTTATTTTGGCAGGTCAAACGCTTTACCTACCAAAATTAACCCGTCCCTTCCTGGCAGGCACTAGGCCGCGGCGCACACGCTGCCGAGCAACTCACGCAAGGGAGTGCCGATACCCTCCAGCAGCTCGGGTGCGATAATGGCAAAAACGGGAACCTCGCCGGCACCCACGACGGCGGGCACTTTTCCCTCGGAGACGATGCACCCGTAGGGAACAAAGCCGTCCTCGCCGGCATCGAGCACGGCCATGCGACGAGCGAGTTCGCGCGCAAAGCCCGCCGTATCGGCATCGCCGACCGCCAGGACAAAGTCCACGCCTTCGTCGGTCGCCAGGGCTACAGCTTCGTCGATCAGCCCGTCTCCCCCGTCGCCCCCGACCAAACCGCAACGAAAGAGCACGCGTTCGAGCAGGGCGCGATCGAGCGAGCCGAGTGCCGCCGAGACGAGCTCATCACGCGTATGCTTGTCACCGCCCAGCACTACCAGCGCCTTAGTGCCGCCGTAGTGAGCGACCAATCGTCCGCACCAGCGAGCCACGTCTCCATCCGCAACAAGGCGCGTCGGCATACCAAACCCATAGTTGACCATTATCCCCACAACCCTTCCGTGCTTTATGGTGGTATCGATCGTTAGGCTCATGCTACGAAGCGAGGTTTTCCGAGCTGTTTCGCACTCTTTAGGGCTGCGTTAAATACCAAATGTAACCGAACGACCATACCTGCCAAAAAGGGACAGGTTTTGACGATGTCCGCGCAAACCGGTATTATCGAACAGGTATTCGATAAGAACATGTGTTTGATGGGAGGACGCGTGGGGCACGAGCGTCACACCTATATCTGCATCGACCTCAAGACGTTTTATGCCAGCGTCGAGTGCGTCGACCGCGGGCTCGATCCCCTCACTACGTGCCTGGTCGTTGCCGACGAATCGCGCGGACGCACGACCATCTGTCTCGCTATCACGCAGGCCATGAAGGACTTAGGTATTCACAACCGCTGTCGTCTGTTCGAGATTCCCGACGGCATCGACTACATCAAAGCAATGCCGCGTATGCAGCACTACATGGAGGTGTCGGCGCAAATCTACGGCATCTATCTGGAATACGTGAGTCCGCAAGACATTCACGTCTATTCAATCGATGAATGCTTTATCGACGTGACACCCTATCTGGACCTCTATCACACCGATGAGGAAGGCTTCGCCTGCATGTTGCGTGACGAGGTCTTGGCGCGTACCGGCATCACGGCGACGGTCGGCATCGGCCCCAACCTATTCCAGGCCAAGGTTGCACTTGATATCACCGCCAAGCACGTGCCCAGTCGCATCGGCAAACTCGACGACGAGACCTTTCGCAAGGAGATCTGGCCCCATCGCCCCATCACCGACATCTGGGGCATCGGCCCCGGCGTGGCGGCCCGTCTCGAGAAATACGGCGTCTACGACCTGATGGGCGTCGCCGCACTCGACGAGAACCTGCTCTACGACGAACTCGGCGTTAATGCCGAATATCTCATCGACCACGCCTTCGGACGCGAGCCGACAACCATCGCCGATATCCAAGCCTATCGCCCGCAAGCAACTTCGACCACCACAGGACAGGTGCTCTCGAAGGGTTATGCCTACGAGCAGGCCTACACCGTCTTGCGCGAGATGGTCGACAACGCCGTGTTGGACTTAGTCGATAAGCACGTGGTGTGCGACAGCATCTCGCTCTTTGTAGGCTACGCGAGCGAGCGCGCCGACATACGCCGCCTCGACGCCAGCGGCACAGCGCAATATGTAGACGGATGCGGGCATTTGCGTTCGAGCACGTCGAGCATCGAACCCACCGCGACCGCCGGTCCTGAGCTCGCACCCCGTGCGCCCAAGCCCGTCCAGCACAATGACGAACGGCGCCGACTGGTACGTGAGGCGCAGGCAATCGATGGCATCTTTGTGGGAGAGCATGGTGGCAAACCGCGTGGTGGCTATGCCGCGCTCTTTGCGCACTCCAACGCCTCGCGCAAGCTGCCCGAGCGTACCAATTCGTTTAAGAAGATCATGGGCTATTTCGATGAGCTCTGGGCGCAGACTGTCGATCCCAAACGACCGGTCAAGCGCATCAACCTGGGCTTTAGCAATCTTGTGCCCGAGGAATTTGCCACCATCGATCTGTTCAGCGATATCGAGGCCGATGAGCGCGAGCGCGACCTGGCGCGCGCCGTCCTGGCCGTGAAAGGCAAGTACGGCAAGAACGCGCTCGTCAAGGGATTAAGCTTTACCGCCGGCGCCACCGCGCGCGAGCGCAACGATCAAGTTGGAGGACACCGTGCCTAAACCCAAACAACAGCCCATGCGCCCGCCGACCGCCTTCGAGCGCCTGGCGGACCCCGAGGGCAGACGCCGCGCAGCCGACCCCAACCTCACTGCCAACGGTGCCGTGCGCGCCAACCGCGCCGCACAGTTTATGCCCTTTGCCGCCCTCACGGGATACTACGAGCTCGTGCGCAAGCAGGAAATCACCGTCGAGCAAAAACGTGAGCTCACGGAAGAAAAAGCCCTCGAGCTTTCGCAAAAGCTCGAGGGCCTCAAACGCGGCGACTTGGTGCGCGTCACCTATTACGATACGTACGGCTATCGTAGCCGCACGGGCATTCTCGACGAAGCGTTACCCGCATTCAAGCTGCTCAAACTCAGGGATATCGCCATCAACTTCGACGATATCCAGGACATTGAGCTACGCGGACGAGCCTAGCGACGAGAACGCTTGCGCAAGACGAGAGCAATGCCAAGCACTGCGGCAGCTGCAACCAGCAATCCCAAGACCAGCGTGAGGGTCGAGTCGCCAGCGCGAGGCAGCGAGCCGTCCTTCGGAGTCTTCTTAGCGGTCGTCGTGACGGTGGTCGTGGTGCTGCTCGACTGGTCGTTGCCACCCGTCTGGCTGCCGCCAGGCTGATCGCCGCCACCCGGCTGCGAAGGATCGGTGGGTTCCGTCGGATCCGGAGTACCGGGATCAACCGGATTCTCCGAATTCTCCTTGCGCTGGATCCAGACCTGGCAACCATAGAACGGGTTGGCGGTACCAAGGCACAGACCCTGGTTGGTCACCGCAAAGGTGCGCAGACCATGGTTATACGGATCGTTAAAGCCATTGGTCGTCAGCGTCGTAAAGTTCACGCCGTCCTCGGTCACATACATATCAAAGCCGCGCTCGGCATCGCGCAGGTAACACATGCACGTAAGGACACTCTGCAACTTCTTGAGGTTCTCCTCGCTCAGCAGCTTATCGAGCGCATCCTGAATATCGCTCGGCAGCTCGGTGCCATAGGCATCCTCGTACTGCTGCTTAAGGCTCTCATAGCTATCGAGCATGTCCTGATACTGGTCGGCAAAGGACTTGAAGTACGCGATCTCGCCATCGATCTTCTGGACATAAGCGGCGTCGTCCTCAAAGTCCTGGGGCATCGTCGCGGCCTGATCGCAAAGACCGCCCGCGGCATCCTCCAGCGCATCGCTCAGATCGCCAAAGCCCTTAGCAACCTCGGTCTTCTCGTCATCGACATCGACGGCCTTGTTTGAATCATCAACCTCAGCAGCTTCGTTCGAATCATCGACCTCGACGGCCTCGTTTGAATCATCGTCCGCAAGCGTGTTCACGGGAACGATGGGGTCGTCAGGCGATTTCTTGTCGAGCAGGTGATTGAGCAGGTCCCTAAGGCGCTGAACCTGAGAGTCCCACTCCTCGGGCGTCATATCGATAATGTCGCCATTGGAGAACTGGCCGATCGGCTCAAGCAGGCTCGCGGTATCAAAGGTACCGATATACAGCTTGCCGTCGAACTTCTGCATGCGCCAAATGTACTGGTTCTCGTTTCGGCCAAAGCCCGAAGTCAGGCCGGAAATACCGCCCTCGGGGAACATGTCGGTGCGATCGCCAACGACGAGCTCCATGTTCTCGTCCTTGTCCATGCGATAGATGTTAACCGACTGCTCAAGATTGGCATTCACAAACGAGCAGTCAACGCCACCCATGCTGCTCTTGCCGCCCTCTTCGGTGTTGGATTTGTTGAACAGGATGCGCTCGAGGGCAATCTCCTCGTCGTTGTATTCACCGATATAGAGGTAGTCGTTGTAGACGATGAGGTTGGCAGCGCCAGAACGGGTACGGGCAGGATCGATGCCAAAGCAGTACTTTGCACCGTCCGTCTTCTGATCGCCGACAATGGGAGTCCACGAATAGCTGCCGTCGGCATTCTTGTCGCCACGGACCATGGCAAACGACTGCATGGAATTATCATCGGGAGCGTTCTCGGGCGTACCGGTGCAGATGGTCGCATAGAGATGGCCATTGTACGAGACCATATCCCAAATGGCGCCGCCGTAGATGCTGTCCTGATAGCGAATCGCCGGATAGCCAAACAGCGTCTCCGAGTTGGCAATCTCGGTGAAGCTGTCCTGGCCCTTCGAGGGGTCAGACGACGTCAGGATTGTCGACACAAAATTACCGTTCGCGTCTTTACCCACATTACTGATGACGAGCTGGCCATCATGGACGCACATGCCGCGGATACCGGTAGAAATGCCCTGCTTGTAGGCAGCACCGTAATCCTGCATGCTCGAAAGGCCCTGATAGACAACTTTGTACTCATCCGTCTTAGGATCGATCTCGTATACAGCAGGCAGGCCGCCTTTGCCGTCATTGGTCCTGACGCTGCCGCAGAAATAGAGCTTACCCTTATAGCTCACGGCATTGCGGAACAAAGGAGCGACGCCGTTGAGCGATTCAGAGAGTAGCAGCTTGGTCTCACCGGTCTTGGTATTGATCTTGACCAAGATGCCGCCGCTGTCCTTGTCGGCCGTGCCGTCCTCCTTCTGCTGTCCATAGAAGAAGGTACCGTTAAACATGGCCTCCAGCGTCAGGCGCATGGTTTCGACATCAAAGGAATCGCCCAGCGTGCTGTTCATGAGCGTCAGCGTGTTGCCCATCGCCGCATAGCAGGTGCCCACATAAAGCCAGTCACCATAGCTCGCAGCCGCCCAAGTGTAGCTCTGGCCGCGATCGCCTTCGTTGTTGGCCGTATTACCATCGGCGCCCGGAACGGCAACGGCACCGTTACCCTGGTAGTCGACGATGCCATCCGGCTGCGACGTTCCTACCGTAGGATGCGAGAGCTTCTCAAAGGAATACCCATTTCCCGCATTGTAGGTAACGGCACCCGATGCGTCTTCGGCGTGCGCCGGCAGCGGCGATACCAAGATAGCGGCAAGCGCTGCCACCAAGCCAAGTGTTCCCACTCGTCTCATAAGGTTATAGCCTCCCCTGTCCTAAAGCCCAGTATTAGCATTCTTCATTTCTGTCCACGGTTAATTGCAATCTGAGCACAGCAATAATCAGTGTATAAATATACACCTGTAATTTTTTGGACGGGTTCATAGATGCTCGATTGGTAGCGAATTCCGCGCAAACCGTCACCAAACTCCACTTTTGCCGCATCTAAAGGTTATTTTTGCGCAAATTTTTGGATGCCGATAGTCACAATGGGCAGGAGGCTGGTACCCACCGGAGAGGGCAACGCCTACATTTTCATAACGTAATAGCCCGCACCCCTCACTGCCGTCTCGAGTGTGTCGCGATCAACCGGGCGCTTCGAGCGCACGCGTGCCGTGTGGTCCGCGTACGTTACCGTAGCCCACACGCCATCAAGCGCATTGAGGGCATTCGTCACATTCCGGGCGCAGCCGTCGCAACTCATGCCGCCGATAAGGAGTTCCTCACGATAGGGGTAGTGGGACTCGTCGGTGTCTGCCACCACAACCTTTTTGGCCTTCTTACCGCTCGCGCCATCGCTGCAGCAACTCTTCCCGTGTGTCGAAGCGGCAATACGACGCAGTCCAAAAAACATGCCGACGGCAATGACGGCCAGCACGATGAGATTCGCAGGGTTGAGCAAGTCACTCATGCGTTCCCCTTTCAAGTAGCCCTATCTAGATACCCCCATGGGGTGTCCCCATCTTAACCCAAAATCATGTCCGTTCGGTCAATTAGTTTCCCGCTTCGAACTTTTTTGTTGACCATGGCTTACTTTCGTGTATAAGTTTTCCTAGGTTAACAGTTTAGATCCGTAAGGAGCGCCGTGACTCGAACCATAGACATCCCAACGTTTCAGGCAGCAGTCGTGCGCAACTGCTCTCCCACGCTCGCGGGCATCAAGCCGGCATCGCTCTTTACCTATCCAGGCACCTATGCCCACGGGGACGGCTCGACCGCAACCGAAACCATCGCAGAACGCCGAGCACGCCTGCTCAACGTTATCGCCCAGTGCAATCGCGAGCTTGACCCGTTCGGTATCCACCTGAGTGTTTTGGTCTGGCGGCCCTGCGGAGCGCTCGTGTATATGTACCGAGCCAAAAGCCTCACCACCTATTTCGCAGACCCTCGCGCCCAAACGGCGCTCGCCTCGGAAGGCTACGACACGAGAGACCTTTCGACATGCCTTGTGCATTTGGCATCACGCATCACGCTCGCGAGCAATAACGTCGCGGAATGCGCCTGTAGCCAGACTCGATGCGCACTACCCCAGCAAGCTAGCTGCAGCAACAACTGCACCTGCGAGTTTCCGCACGAAATAGGCTACTTCCTCGGATATCCCTACGACGACGTGCACGAGTTTATCGCCCAGCGCGGCGAGAACTACAAGGTCTTTGGAGCTTGGAAGGTCTACACGAATGTCGAGCAAGCGCTTGCGATGTTTGACGCCTACCGCGCTTGCACTCAATACCTCACCTTTGTCTATCAGCAGGGCTGCAGCCTGGCGCAACTTGCCCAGGCAACCCGATAGAACATAGAAGCCGCGGCAACCTGCCGCACAACTGAAAGGACTCAACATGAGCAAGATCGCCGTCGTCTACTGGAGCGGCACGGGCAACACCGAGGCCATGGCAAACTTCGTTGCCGAAGGTGCAACCGATGTCGGCGCCGAGGCAGAGGTCATCCCCTGCGCCGACTTCTCTGCCGACAAGGCCGCCGAATATGATGCCTTCGCCTTCGGCTGCCCCGCCATGGGCTCAGAGGAACTCGAGTACGATGAGTTCCAGCCGATGTGGAACGAGGTCAAGGAGACTCTCGGCGACAAGAAGGTCGTCCTCTTTGGCTCCTATTCATGGGCCGAGGGCGAGTGGATGGACAACTGGAAGGCCGACGCCGACGATGCCGGCGTCAACGTCGTGGACTCCACCATCTGCTACGACGCGCCCGACGACGAGGGCGAGACCGCTTGCAAGGCCCTCGGAGCCGAGCTCGCGTAACGAACCCAGGGCTTCCAAAAGAGCCTGCATCAAAGCACATCCCCATCCCTACAAAAGAGCGGGGGCTGAATTCAAGTCCAGCCCCCGCTCTTTTGTAACGGCAGTTACATCAACCGGCTACGAGATATTGCCCAAGAACGCCTTGGTGCGCTCGCTCTTAGGATGGTCGAAGACCTCGCTCGGCGTACCCTCTTCCACAATGACGCCACCGTCCAAAAAGACGACGCGGTCAGCGACATCGCGGGCAAAGCCCATCTCGTGCGTCACGACGATCATGGTCATACCGTCGTGCGCCAGGTCGCGCATGACGCCCAGGACGTCGCGCACGAGCTCAGGGTCGAGCGCCGAGGTGGCCTCGTCAAAGAGCATGACGTGCGGGTTCATCGACAGGGCGCGGGCGATGGCAACGCGCTGCTGCTGGCCGCCCGAGAGCTGGCTCGGCATAAAGTCGATACGCTCGGCAAGACCGACCTTGGTCAGCTCCTCGACGGCAATCTTCTCGGCCTCTTCCTTGCTGCGCTTGAGCACCTTTTGCTGCGCGAGCATGACGTTCTTTTTGACTGAGAGGTGCGGGAACAAATTGAACTGCTGGAACACCATACCCAGATGCGTGCGCACCTTGTTAAGGTCGACGCCCTTGGCGCACACGTCCACAC
>OLGH01003073.1_pt1 | contig 12049 bp, 9 predicted proteins | sample 1604851 | NCBI WGS metagenome assembly OLGH01 (sample SAMEA3888894, study PRJEB22519) | human gut metagenome | biome: human gut; feature: human-associated habitat; material: faeces | place: Denmark | collected 2010 | reverse complement strand
CACAACGGTATATTCTATCTGAAAGCTTCAAATCTTTCTTGATAGCACCACAGCAATGACATATCTACAAAAATTTGTGTACCTTTTTTGCACAACAAGTTTATAAAATTATATCACGTTGCACAGATAACTTCCATTAATTGTCAGTGTATTTTCTTCATATTTTGCTTTTTTCTGGTCACAATATTCTCAAGCACACAGGAACAAACGAGTCGAACAAAAAGCATTGCGGAACATTGTAATCTACAGTTTTCCCAAGCAGATTTGCCGACCTGTGACACCTGTGTGCGGTCGGCAAATCTGTCCGGCAAACAATACGAAAAAACTATTTATCAGGAGGTGGCTTTTATGTCAGCAAACAACAGTTCATCCGGTTCAAACCGTATGGCCGTACCGGAGGCAAAGGAAGCAATGAAGCGTTTCAAAGAAGAGGTTGCTAGCGAAATCGGAGTGCCTTTAAAGGATGGTTACAACGGTGACTTAACATCTAAGCAGGCCGGTTCTATCGGTGGCGAGATGGTTAAGAAAATGATCATGAAGCAGGAGCAGCAGATGCAGTAGTAATACGCATCTGAAGAGATTTTCAATCTCTAAAGCTCCAAAAAAGCAGGTCGTTAAGCGACCTGCTTTTTAGCATAATTTTTTTTTTTCCAGTATGTTTTTAAAATCATTTACAAGCCTTTTCGTATATGATTTAATATTCTCATGATATCTACTTTCTTAGACATCATATATAAAACGAATTAAAAGCAATTGCCTTTTACCTGCAAAACAAAAGAGCATCCCTTGGACACTAACCATAGTAAACTCCCCATTGTCTAAAGCCAGTGGGATTGCGGTAGCCCTATTTCAACAGCTTATAGAATTTTCAAATTGATGTCCCATCGATTTAAACTTCCAACTCTTCGAGTTGCTGGGAAAGTGCCTCCCAGTTCTCCATGTCTTCCAGAATTTCTTCCTCCAATGCGTCGATTTCTGCCTGAATCTCGGTCAGTTTGGAATAACTGGACTGATACTCCGGTCTTAAAAGTTCTGCCTTTAAAGCCTCCAACTTTTCTTCTTTGACTGCAAGTTCTTCCTCGGCACGCTTTACTTTTTTCTCAATCTTGGAACGTTCCTTGCCCGGATTATAGTATGCTTTCTTCCCGGCTCCGTCCATTTTACCGGCTTCCGCTGCGCCGGAAGCTTTGCCTGAGGCAATGGATGCACCATTCTGGCTGATTGCTCCGCCCAAGGCAGCCGGGGTCTTACGATAGCTGCCGGCTGACTCTTCAGCCTCCCGATCCAGTTTCTGCTGGTATTCTTCATATCCAAACTGGTAAAGGTTTGTCGTACCGTCTTCAAATACCAGTAAACGATTGGCTACTTTACGCACAAAATAACGATCGTGGGAAACAAAGATCAGTGTACCCGAATAGTCTTTTAACATGCTCTCTAATGTTTCTTTCCCAACGATATCCATATGGTTGGTCGGCTCGTCGAGAATCAGGACATTCGGGCGACGCTTTAAAATCTTGCAGAGCGCAAGACGCACCTTTTCCCCTCCGGAGAGCATATCAATGTTCTTGAACACATCTTCCCCTGTGAACATGAAAGCACCAAGTGCATTTCTTGCCTCGGTCTCCGTAAGATTCGGAAATTCATCCCAGAAATCATCCAGCACAGTTTTCCGGCTGGAATACATCGCCATCTGCTGATCAAAATATCCAATCTGCACATTGGTTCCGAAATGATATCCACCGGATAATGCCGGAAGCTGTCCGACCAGCGTCTTTAACAGAGTTGACTTGCCCAGGCCATTTCCGCCGAGGATTCCAAGCTTGTCGCCTTTTTTCAGGTCCAGATTAACGGTAGAAAGCGGATGATCATACCCGATCTGTAAATCAGAAATCAAAAGTACATCGTTTCCGGTTTCTTTTTCCGGCTCAAAGTTGGCATGGAAAGTACGGGTATCAAATCGGTCCGGCGCCTCTATTTTTACCATATGCTCGATGGCCTTTTCCTTGGAATGTGCCATCGAAACCTTCGTCGGTTTGTTCTTGAAACGATCCACGATGCGCTGCAGACGCGCGATTTCTTTCTGCTGCGCATTATAGTCCTTCATCAGCTTATTATAATTTTCCTTCTTACGCTCCATGAAGTTCGAATAATTTCCCGGATAACGGGTCGCTGTGCCATACTCAATTTCATATACCACATCTACGACATTATCCAGAAACATACGGTCATGGGAAACAACAACGACCGCCTTCGGATAATTTTTCAGATAAGACTCCAGCCACTCGATCGTTGTGATATCCAGGTGGTTGGTCGGCTCATCCAAAAGCAAAATGTCCGGCTTGCTCAAAAGCAATTTGATAAATGCGATCTTCGTCTGCTGTCCGCCGGAAAATTCCGATAATGGTTTCTTGCGTTCTTCTTCGGAAAAACCAAATTTGCGGATGATCACATCGTACTCTTTTTCAAAATAGTACCCGCCATCTTCCTTGAATTTTTCTTCCATCGCCGTATATTTTGCCACTGCCTCCTCTGAATAATCGGTCTCCAAAGCAACTGCGGCTGCCTCAAGTTCTTTTTTCCGACGCTCCATCGGAGCAAAAACCTTGCGCACTTCCTGCTCGAGCGTAATGGACGGATCTTCAAATGCAATCTGCTTTAAATAGCCAATCTGTGGATTTCCGGCTTTTGCAATAAAAACATCCTCATCACTGTCACGCTTTTCGAGGTCAACTTCTCCGTGGATTAGTTTCAGCAGTGTTGTTTTTCCGCAGCCATTGCGACCAACAACTGCAATTTTTTCTGTATTTCTGATTTCAAAATTAATGTCGTGCAGAATCTCTTCATCTCCAAAAGAGACTGCTCCATGACAAATCTGATATAACATGTGATCTCCTTATTAACGAAATGCCTCTTCCTGAGAAGCAAGATAGCTGACGAACTGTTCTGCAGTACGTCCGGAAATGCCCCCATGGCTCAATTCCCACTTGTTTGCTTCCAGACGGAGCTGCTCGTCACTCATGGTAACTCCAGCACGTCTTGCAAGATGCTCTACAATATCAAAGTATTCTTTCTGTGTTGGTTTTGAGTAATTGATCGTAACACCAAATCGATTGACCAGGGAAAGTTTCTCCTCCACAGTATCCGAATGATGACGATCGTTGGAATTATCCTGATCGTTACGGTCGTTCCAGCTCTCCTTGATCAGATGACGGCGGTTTGAAGTCGCGTAAATCAAAATATTCTCCGGCTTTGTCTCCACGCCACCCTCAATGACAGCCTTTAAGAATTTATACTCTATCTCAAATTCCTCAAAAGAAAGGTCATCCATATAAATAATAAACCGATAGTTACGATTCTTGATATCAGCAATAATCTCAGAAAGATATTTGAACTGATGCTTGTAGATTTCAATCATGCGCAGTCCGTCTTTGTAATACTGATTGACAATCGCCTTGATACTTGTGGATTTACCAGTACCACTGTCACCGAATAACAGTACGTTGTTGGCTTTCTTTCCCTGTACAAAAGCTTCCGTGTTGTCCACGAGCTTTTTCTTCTGAATCTCATAACCTACAAGGTCATCCAGCATCACAGTATCCATGTTGTTGATTGCACGGAATGTAAAGCTTCCCTGCGGGGTATCATCAATGCGGAATGCCTTATTCAGGCCAAACATACCAACACCATAGTCTTTATAAAATCCGGTTACCGCATCAAAGAACTCTTTTTCATCCTTTGCAGCTTCGAGCTTTTTGCTCAATGAGCGCACTTTCTCACTTACATTTTTGTTGTACATGAGATCCTTTTTATGAATTGCTTTGTAATTTGAAATCTGGCTGAAGCAGTTGATTCCAAGATCACGCTCAATCGGTCCGAAATCATAATCAAATAAAGCCTTAAAAATGCGGAAATCATTTTCCACGAGTGCGTTAACACTTCCCTCGCTTGCGCCGACTTTCTCACAAGTCATGCTGAATGGATTTTCACTCATCATGAGGAAAAATGTAAGATAATTATGCCATAAATTATCATCAAATCCATAATCGGTTGCTACTTTTAAAATGCGCTTTACCTGCGTATTTATATCTCTCACAAGGCCGGTCTTGTTGTATTCTCCGGTCTCGTACTTTCCAAATAATTCTGCCATCTGGCGGAGGATGGAATTCTCCTCTAAGTCTCCATACATCAGTAATTGTGATACTTCCTGATACATTTTAATCGCCTCTTTCTTAATATGTGTTCTTTATTTCTACACGCTTTGGCTTCAAAAGCACGCAGAATCAATTGCTAATCATTTCTATCTTTTCGATTATGCCACACAAATTTAAGATATGCAAGTTTGATACCATCCGCATATGCATAATAACGTCAAAAGTGCTCCGCGGTAACTTTCCGCGAAGCACTTTATGCTATAATCATTATTTCCGTCACTTTATAGTAAATACAATTTTCTGCCCACTTTGAGTCATAATTTTCATTGATGACCGATACGTTTGCGCCCACAGCAAACGCATCAATTCAATTCTTATCCGTTACCTTCAGCTTTGCATAAATATAGTAATATGGAAAGGATCCGTGACATCTCCGGACGAAGCTGCCTGTGTGGACTCCGGCAGGATGGTTACGAACATCGCAAGCACCAGCATCAGCCAGAAATTGTTAATTATAATGAATCACAAACTTCTGCGTGCTGCTGTCCGACTTCGGCGCAAACTTCAAATGAGAATGCAGCACCGCACCCTTGATCAGATCAAGATATAATCCATCCTTATTCTTAAAACTTACGCTTCCGTCATCATTTGTCTCAATGGTCAGCTTCTGATTATCAAAGCCCACGAAATCCTGATATACATCCCTTGTCGAACTGCAGATGGTATAATTTCCGTAGCATCCGCGAAGACGCCAGAAACCGTTGTTGCAATTCATGTAGAAGTTCTGTTCTTTTCCACCGCTGCATTTTTCCAGATACAGGTTTTCGCCCTGGGTTCCCCAGATATCAAAATAGAGATCCTTATTATCAGCCGGACTGACCGTAAACTCCAGACCGGAAATCAGATAATCCTTCGTTACCACCTGATACGCACGGTAGAACTGGGAGATTGCCGAATCTCTTGTAACCTTCTCGTTGTCCCAAGTGCCCACAGATGTTGCCTTATATACTGTATTTCCGGCTTTCGTTTTATTCACCATTTTTTTCAACAGTGCATTGTACTGTTCGGGGGTAATCACCTTATTGGTAACTTTCTTACTCGATGCAAACGTCTTCTTTCCGGTTGCTTTGCACCATAATGCCGCCAGCTTATAAAACTCTTTCTCCGTCAGTCCCTTGTCATAGTTTTTCAAAATGCCGCTATAGGTCAGCTTTGCCTTCTTTGCAAGCTTGATATTCATCATGCAGCCTCTGCCGGCACCGGCAAGATAGGAATCCGCATACGAAACATTTTCTTTTTTGATATAGCAGATACGATTCTGCCACTTAATCTGTGTCCACTCGGAATTATAATCTTTCTTTAAGATTTCGAGTGTCTCTCCGACAGGAAGAACACCATAGCAGTTTACCGGCTGTTCCTTCGGCTTGGAATAAATATAGAACCAGTTATTCTGCTCCGAAAGATCTCCTACAATGGTTTTCTTTACCACTTTCTTCTCGACCGCACTCTTCGGCTGATTGACAGCTACCAGATGTTTCTCATTGATGTACTTCTTATTTACATACATCAGTCGCCCCTTATAGATGACACCATAATACGTCTTTCCGGAACAGGTATAATTCCAGTCTCGAATATATATCGTATCTCCTGTATGCAGTTTTTCCTGATTAAAAGCATAACTGGTTGCAAGAAACGATCCGTCCTTTTCCATTGTGTATACCATCTTAATCGGCGTTCCCGAGCCATTGATATCCGCAAAATCCAGATTGTCTACCCATGCAATACTGGAGTAGCCGGTCACAGCCTGTGTCGGCTCTGCACATGTCGCAACCATCATGACTGCCACAAGCAGCGCACAGATCCATCGTCCTGTTTTATTTATCCTATTCATAAGCAATTCCTCCCTTTTGACTTACGATTTATTACAGTAATTATATCAACTGGAGATCCTTTTTGACTTTCAGCGACATGAATTACACTTTTTTCGACATGAACGATGCGTAGGGAAATTGAGAAGTACATTCAGAAAGCGTAAATATCCTTTCCGCAAAGCAGAATGACGTTGACTGTAGTTCACTGTAAAACATATAAAAATAAAACTGATATATAAATTATCACATTTACATACCAGTTTCATTTTTAAAATGTCACTTTCATTGTGGTTCCCTTTCCCGGCTCACTCTCGACCATAATCTGTGCATCGTGCAGTTCCACAATATGCTTTACGATTGCAAGGCCAAGTCCGGTGCCTCCAGTCTGCTTCGAACGGCTTTTGTCCACGCGGTAGAATCGCTCAAAAATACGCTCCTGCTGATCTTTCGGAATCCCGATTCCGTTATCCGATACAATCAGCACCGGCTGCATATTCTCGTGTAGCACTTTCACATGTACCTCGCCGCCTTCGTTGTTGTAGCGGATTGCGTTGGCTGTCAGATTGTCCACCAGTTCCAATAGCATGCCACGGTCTGCACGCAGCTCACAAGTCTCCCCCTCATAGAACAATTGAATGCCACGTTTTTCGGCATTTACCGTCAGATTGCTCACGCATTCTTGTGCAATTGCATTTAGATCAACCTGCTCATAATGGATCAGATTTTCACTGTTATCCAGTTCTGACAGACGGATAATATCATTGATCAAGGAGAGCAGACGGTTCGCATTCTGTTGTATTTCCTTCGCGAAATGCGTCTCCTGTGCGGGATCAACCATATGATTTTCAATGAGTTCCGCATAACCGGAGATTGCCGTAAGTGGTGTTTTTAACTCGTGCGATACGTTTGCGGTAAAATCCTGCCGCACCTTCGCCGCCATCAGTATGTTCTCATGCTGTGCGCGGATCGTATTGACAAAAGGCACCAATTCCTTATAAGCCGGAACTTTTGACGTATCCTCCATATTCTCCGCCATCACCTCGATTGGCTGCAAGAGTTGTCCCGTCAGCAGATGTGCAAGGAACACACAGATAACGATGATAAGTACAAGGATTGTCGCAATCATTGGTGCCGCTGTCAGAAATACGCTCCATATGCTTCTTGCCTGTGTAGCCACACGAAGCACCGTCCCGTTATCCAAAAGCAGAGCATAATAAAACGTTGTCATGTTCATGGTATTAGAGTTGCGGACGCATTCACCATCTCCAGTCAGAAACGCACTCTTAACCTCTGGTCGGTCCGCATGATTTTCAAGCTTATCCGTATTTGCATCATTGTCGTAAAGCACTGTTCCGTCTTTATCAATCCATGTAATCCGCAGATCTTCCTTAGCGATATCAAAACTTTTTGCCGGTGTGCTCACGTCATCGAATACTTCCGCTTCGCCAAGCATCTGCGCCTGAATCTTTAAATCTTTGCGCACCTGTTTCTGAAACAGGCTATAGTACACACACGTCATGCAGACAAGTGTTGCTAAAACTGCAAGTATCGCTATTCCAATCAGCCTTACATTAATTTTCTGTTTCATAGGGTCTCCTTTTATCCCTCATATCATTTTTATTCAATCACATATCCCACATTGCGGACAGTGCGTATCTTCGTTCCTGCTTCCCCAAGTTTCTGGCGCAGTGTTTTGATATGCATATCAACGGTACGGGATTCCCCTTCGAATTCCGTTCCCCATACATGGCGCATGATCACCTCACGGCTCAATACGACATTCTGATTCGTCATCAGAAGACGCAGCAACTCATATTCCTTAAAGGTAAGTTCTACCGGCTGATTGTCCACATAGACCATATGGCGCTCGTGATCCAGAAGAATATGTTCCGTCTGCAAAATTTTAACATCCTCCGTCTCTGTACGGCGAAGCAATGCTTTGACCCTCGTGATCAGCTCCATAATGGAAAAAGGTTTCTTTATGTAATCATCTGCACCATCGTCAAGGCCCTTGATCATATCCATCTCTGCTGTCTTGGCAGTTACCATAATCACCGGGAGGCGCTTGGTCTGCGGATTTTTACGTAACTTGCGCACAATATCATAGCCGCTTTCATCCGGCAGCATCACATCTAAAAGCACCAGATCCGGCATAATATCCTCCAGTTTTTTGTAAAAATCCTTTGCCTTTTCAAAGGCGCAGACCATATAATTGCTGTTTTTTAACGCAATTGTTTCAATTTCCCGGATGTTTTCATCATCCTCTACAATATAAATCAAAGCCATAACGATTTCCTCTTCCTTCTTTATTTGCGCTTTTTCTCTGGAAGTGCATATTTTCTTGATAGTGCATAAAATTCTTCTTCAAACCATGGCGCTTTTTCTTCTTTTACCACATCCAGATATTCATGTGTGTCAAAGCCATCTTCATTGACTCTGATCATGCATACCGCGATGTTGGAACAATGATCCGAAATACGCTCATAATTCGTAATAATGTCTTCCAGAATCAGTCCCAGTTCAATCGTACATTTTCCTTTTCTGAGTCGATGTACATGCCGCTGTTTGAGTTCAATACTCAGTCCGTCAATCACCTGTTCAAAAGGCTCGATACGACGGGCTTTTTCCAGATCTGCTTCCACAAAAGCGGTGCAGGTGGCTTCCACAATATCTTTCAATGCCTTTGAGAAAACTTCCATCTCCTCTAACGCTTTCTTTGAAAAATGCAGATCTTTTTGATTCATCTCTGTCAGGGAATCCGTGATATTTACCGCATGGTCGGAAATTCGCTCAAAGTTGCCGATGCAATGTAACAAAATCGAAAGTGTGCGGCTGTCACTTTGCGACAGATCGCAGTTGTTCAATTTCACGAGATATGTGCCAAGCGCATCTTCATAACGATCCACACTCTGTTCAAGCGCAATAATTTTTTCTACACGTTTTCCATCATAAATATGCAGATTTTCCAAAGATAATTCCAGCGCATCTTTTGCTTCTTCTGCCATTTTTATGGTTGCATTCTTGCAAAGCTCCATGGCAAATGCCGGTTTCTCCAGAAAACGCTCATCCAAGATTGCAAATTCATCCGGTTTCTGTTCCTTTTCGTCTGCATGTTCCGGAATCGTGATCTGCGCCAGTTTTACCAACTGATTGCCAAACGGATATAAAAGAAGCACGGCTCCAATATTGAACAGAGTGTGTACCACAGCGATTCCTGCTGCATTCGCCGGTGTATCCAAAAATGCGAATCCACCAATGACTGCATTGATTCCATAAAATACTACCATAAATATTATAGTGCCAATCAGGTTAAAGTACAAATGAATCATGGATGCACGCTTTGCATTTTTGCTGGCACCGATCGATGAAATAATTGCTGTCACACAGGTTCCAATATTCTGTCCCATAATAATTGGAATTGCGGTCTTGTATCCGACAGCTCCTGTCACGCACAATGCCTGCAAAATACCAACCGATGCGGAAGAACTCTGAATGACCGCTGTAAGAACCAGACCCGCCAGCATACCAAGCAGCGGATTAGAAAACTTTGTCAGAATACTGGTAAACTGTGCGTTTTCTGCAAGTGGTTCCACAGCGGAACTCATGGTTTCCATTCCGAACATAAGAATTGCAAAGCCAACAAGAATGTTTCCAATATCTTTCTTCTTATTATTATCCTTTGCAGTCATTGTCAGGATGATACCTACGGCTGCCAGCACCGGAGAAAAGGAAGACGGTTTCAAAAGCTGAATAAACAGACTCGATCCCTGAATTCCGGTCAGTGACAACAGCCAGGAAGTTACGGTTGTACCAATATTGGCACCCATGATAATCCCTACTGCCTGTGACAGCTGCATAATGCCCGAATTAACAAAGCCCACGACCATTACCGTGGTGGCTGATGATGACTGAATGATTGCGGTCACAATCACGCCAAGAAGGACGGCCATAATACGTTTCGATGTAAGCTTTTCCAATATCTGTTCCAGCTTACCACCCGAAAGCTTTGCAAGGCCATCCCCCATCGCATTCATTCCATACAAAAACATGGCGAGTCCGCCAATCATTGTGAGAACTCCAAATATGTTCATAATCTGCTCCCTTTCGTTTTACACTCTCTTTATCATTTCTTTACATTCGAATGATATAATATGTATGTAAAATGTATGGGAGTCGTTATGTAAATTCTATGTAAAATTTATACACTTATTTCGTCATCTTTTTGTCATCTAATGCAAATATTACCCATTCTGCAATATTTGTCGCATGGTCCCCGATACGTTCGAAGTATTTGGCAACCATCAGCATATCGGCTGCGGACTCTGCACTCTGTGGTTCCCGCTGGATCTGTTCGATCAGTTCCGCCTTGTTTTTGTCAAACAGGTCATCCACGACATCATCGCTGGTAATGACATCCACGGCCTTTTTCATATCCTTTTCCACATATGCTTCGATGCTGCGGATCAACATAATTACGGTTTCACTCGCCATCTTTTTGATGTCATCCAGATTCAGCACATACGGTTCTTTTGAAAGCATGATTGTGATTTCCGAGATATCTGCTGCATGGTCTCCGATTCGTTCCATATCCGTTACCATCTTCATGGCTGCGGAAATCACACGCAGATCCCTTGCAACCGGTTGTTGCTGCATCAGCAGATTAAAACAGATGTTTTCAATTTTCTTCTGTTCATGATCCACATCAGAATCTGAATTCATGATTTTTTCTGCAAGCTGCGCATTCTGAGCTATCAATGCTTCTATTGCTTTCTGGATGGAATCCTCGATCATGGTTCCCATATACATCATTTCCTGATTGAGCAGTCTAAGCTGCTCGTCGAACTTTGAGCGCATTAACCAAACCTCCCTGTAATATAATCTTCTGTCCGTTTATCCTTCGGATAAGAAAAAATTGTTTTCGTATCGCCAAACTCAACCATTTCCCCTACAAGGAAAAATGCCGTATCATCCGATACACGCACTGCCTGCTGCATATTATGGGTAACAACAACTACCGTGTATTTCTTTTTCAGATCCTCCATCAGTTCTTCAATCTTTGATGTGGAAATCGGATCCAGTGCAGATGTCGGCTCATCCATCAGCAGAACCTCAGGCTGTACGGCAAGTGCACGGGCAATACAGATACGCTGCTGCTGTCCACCGGAAAGACCCAGAGCGGATTTCTTTAAACGATCCTTGACCTCATCAAAAATAGCTGCTCCGCGCAGACTTTCTTCAACGATGGCATCCAGTTTTGACTTATCTTTCATTCCATGTACACGCGGACCATATGCAATGTTGTCATAAATACTCATCGGAAACGGGTTCGGCTGCTGAAACACCATGCCAATTCTTTTCCGAAGAACGGTTGTATCTACGCCTTCCGCATAGATATCCTCATCATCCAGTTTCACTTCTCCTGTGATTCTCACGCCATCCACCAGATCATTCATCCGGTTTAATGTTTTTAAGAATGTTGATTTTCCACATCCGGACGGTCCGATAAAAGCGGTCACGCAATTCTCACGAATATTCATGTTTACATCCTTGAGTGCATGGTTTTCACCGTAATACAGGTTCAGATCACGGACAGTAATTTTTGTTCGTTTTTCCATGTTTCTCTCCTCATCTGCAATGGTTTTCTCACACTGCAATTATCCATTTCTTAGGATTTATGAATATTATAAAGAGAGATTGTAAAATGCACTGGACTGGGAATGTAAAATTTTTGCAAAATCAATGTAATGGATGTAAGTTTTCTTGACACGCCAAATTTGCAGGTTGATGTTTTAAATATAAGAGTTCTCTAAGTGACGTAAGAAGGGGGACATTTCTTCCTGTTGGTTGGAGAAAATATAATTGAAAGACATCCCGTTAAATCAATTAATGATAAGAACCGGTATCTATAGATGAAAAATTAAAGCCTAAGGTGACGTTTTCTCGAAATTTTGAGTGTGTGAAACTTTTTCTGTAAATAGCTAATAACAGCAAGGTCTTCTATGGTAAAATATAAATCATAGGAGGCCT
>OLGH01003072.1_pt1 | contig 12058 bp, 9 predicted proteins | sample 1604851 | NCBI WGS metagenome assembly OLGH01 (sample SAMEA3888894, study PRJEB22519) | human gut metagenome | biome: human gut; feature: human-associated habitat; material: faeces | place: Denmark | collected 2010 | reverse complement strand
GGAGGGAGGAAGGCCCTTTCTCCAGAAAGGGCCTTCCTCCCTCCTCCAAGTATCCCTTCCTTTTTCGCCTTCCAAGAAGAGCGACATGGATAATAAAAAAGTAATCGTACTGACGACGGGCGGAACCATCGCCATGAAGCTTGACCCGGCGCACGGCATCGTGCCCGCGGTGAGCGGCGAGGATCTGGTGGCTTCCGTCCCGGGGCTGCGCGAGGCGTGCCCCATTGAGGTCATGGAATTTTCCAATATTCCAAGCCCGCACATGACGCCGAAACGGATGTTCGAACTCGGCAACAAGGTGGAGGAACTGCTCCGCCATGAGGACATTCTGGGCGTCGTGATCACGCACGGCACGGATACGCTGGAGGAAACCGCGTATCTGCTGGATCTCGTGCACAACAGCGAGAAGCCGGTCTGTCTGACCGGAGCCATGCGATCGGCGGCGGAGATCAGCCCGGACGGACCGGTGAACCTGTTGTGCGCCGTGCGCACGGCGGCGAGTTCCGAAGCCCGGGGCAAGGGCGTGCTTGTAGTCATGAACGAGGAAATCCACGCCGCACGCGAGGTCGTGAAATCCCACTCCGCGAATACGGAAACTTTCGTTTCGCCGTTCTGGGGACCGCTCGGCTATGTGGACCCCGACCGCGTGGTCTTCCGCCGCAATACGCTCGGCAGGCAATCCATCCGTCCGCCGGAGCTGGTGGAGGACGTACACTTGATCAAGTTGGCGAGCGGCTCGGATTCGCTGCTGATCGATTTTCTGGTGGAGCGGAACGTCAGAGGGCTCGTGCTTGAGGCTTTCGGCCGGGGCAACGTGCCGCCCGCCGCATTGCCGGGCATCCGCCGTGCCGTGGAGAAAGGGATTCCGGTGGTCATCACCACCCGGACCATAGCCGGGCGCGTGCTCGACGTGTACGGCTACGAGGGCGGGGCCAAAACCGTGCTGGAGGCCGGAGGGATTCTCGGCGGCGAGACCAGCGGGCCCAAGGCCCGGCTCAAGCTTATGCTGGCCCTTGGCGTGGCGTCGGGCCGTGACGAGCTGGCGGTCTTTTTCGATACGCCGTGATCGATTTCATGAAAAAGACAAACAGGTAAGCTAAAGATGGCGCGGGCGATTCCGCGTCATCTTTTTTTGCGGCACGGATCGGGAAGAAAACAGGGCGCAACGGTCCGGAATCGCTGACCCGTGGGCCTCCGGGGTGGAAAAAGCCCCGCATTTTTCCGGGACCCCCCGGGATTGTGGGCTTTTTCATTGTTGCGTCTCTTGCTACACTACCCCCGTCCCGACGAAAAACGGGACCCTGGAGAACCCCGTAACTTGCCGTGCCGTACATCGGCAGGATGCCGAGGAGCCTTTTCATGAGCTACCCGAGAGCCCTGACGAGGGCCGTTCTGTGTATGTTGTTGTCTTTGATGCTGTTGGCCTGTGAGGAAGGGGGCAAGGGTGCCCCGGGTTCCTCCGGTCCGCGCGAAGTCGTGATAATCAAACTGGAGCCCCGGCGGGAAGTCTACACGACGGCCCTTGCCGGGCGCATCGCGTCGTTTCAGGTGGCGGAAGTCAGGCCGCAGGTCGGCGGCATCCTTCAGCAGCGTCTGTTTACCGAAGGCGCCGACGTGAAGGCGGGGCAGGCCCTGTATCAGATCGATCCCGCCACGTATGAGGCCGCCTTGGACAGCGCGCAGGCCGCGCTCATGAAGGCCGAAGCCAACGTCACCCCGGCGCGGCTGAAGGCGGAGCGTTTCCGTGAGCTGCTGGCGATCAAGGCGGTGAGCAAGCAGGAGTATGACGACGCGCAGGCCGCGTTCAAGCAGGCCGAGGCGGACGTGGCGGTGAACCGCGCCGCCGTGAAGACCGCCCGCATCAACCTGGAATACACCAAAGTCCGTTCCCCCATTTCAGGGCGCATCGGCAAGTCGGCGTTCACGCCCGGCGCGCTGGTGACCGCCAATCAGGCGCAGGCGCTGACCTCCGTGCGCCAGCTTGATCCGGTGTATGTGGATATCACCCAGTCCAGTCAGGATTTGCTGCGGCTGCGCGCTCAATTCACCAATGGGGAATTGCGTTCCGCCGCCGAGGAAGCGCCTGTCCGCCTGAAACTCGAAAACGGCGCCATGTATCCGCATGAGGGCCGCTTGCAGTTCACGGACGTCAGCGTGGACGAAAGCACCGGCATGGTGTCCCTGCGCGCCCTGTTCCCCAATCCCGAACATATTTTGTTGCCCGGCATGTACGTGCGCGCGGTCATCGCCGAGGGCGTGGACGAAAACGCCTTGCTGGTCCCGCAGCGGGCGCTGCGGCGCGATCCGAAGGGGCAGGCTTCCGTGCTCCTTGTGGACGGCGGCGGCAAGGTGGACGTCCGGCTTGTCGACGTGGGCCGTACCGTGGGCGATTCGTGGCAGGTGCTTTCCGGCTTGAAGCCCGGAGACCGCGTCATTGTTGAAGGCGGGCAGAACGTCCGTCCCGGCATGAGCGTGAAGATCAGGGGCGAAGGATAGCGGGGAAGTCGGAGGGGGCCGGGAAAGGGCTGGTTGTCCTATCCGTGGGCCTCTGGGGTTCTGGAGGGCCGGCTGGGACTTGACTCCCGTTCCGCATATCTCCCCGCCGCCAACGGTTTTTGAACAATCAATAACAGTCTGGTGATACGGGGAACCTCCCGTCGGCAGGCGTTTCCCGGTGATTTCCCTTAACGGCCTTTTTTCGGCCAGCAGAGGATGAAAGCTTCCCTTGAGGAAAAGAGAAGGCCACCAGAAGGCTTTTGAGAGCGCCTATCCTCTTTTTTGAAAAAGTCCCGTATGCAACCATATAACTTCATAGAGAACTTATGGCACGTTTTTTTATAGACCGCCCGGTGTTCGCGTGGGTTATCGCCATCCTGATCATGATGGCTGGGGGGATTTCGATATTCCGCCTGCCCGTGGAGCAGTATCCGCGCATCGCGCCTCCGGTGGTCACCATCACGGCTAAATATTCCGGGGCCTCGGCTCAGACGCTTGAGGACACGGTCGCGCAGGTCATCGAACAAAAACTGAACGGCATCGACGGCCTGCTGTATATCAACTCCACCAGCGACGCCGCCGGGCAGGTCTCCATCCGGCTCACCTTCGATCCCGATACCAATCCCGACGTGGCGCAGATGCAGGTGCAGAACAAGCTCCAGCTCGCCACTTCGTCCCTGCCGGAAGAAGTGACGCGGCAGGGCATCACCGTAACCAAGGTGGCGGACAGCTTCCTTCAGATGTACGCGTTCGTGTCGTCCGACGATTCCATGAGCGCGGCGGACCTGTGCGATTTTGTGGGCTCCACCATCCTTGACCCCCTGAGCCGTGTGGACGGCGTGGGCGAAGTGTCCCTGTTCGGCGCGCCCTATGCCATGCGAATCTGGCTCAACCCCTCGAAGCTCCTCTCATACAGCCTGACGCCGTCCGACGTGATCAATGCGGTGAAGGCCCAGAACAAACAGGTTTCGCTCGGGGAAGTCGGCGGCAAGCCCATCCGGGACGGGCAGCAGATGAACGTCACCATCAAGGCGCAGAAACAGCTCACGTCCGTTCCGGAATTCGAGCGCATCCTGCTGCGCGTCAATCCCGATGGCTCCGCCGTACGCCTCCGGGACGTGGCCCGTGTGGAACTGGGGCAGGAAAGCTACACATCGTCGGCCCGCTACAACGGCAAGCCCGCGGCGGGCGTGGGCATCAAGCTGGCTTCGGACGCCAACGCTCTGAACACGTCAAATGCGGTGGCGGCCTTCATTGAGGACATGCGCCCCTATTTCCCGCACGGCGTGGAAGTGGTGTCGCCCTACGATACCGTTCCGTTCATCAAGATTTCCATCATCGAGGTGGTCAAGACCCTGCTTGAGGCCATCGTGCTGGTGTTCGCGGTCATCTACCTGTTCCTCCAGAACTTCCGGGCCACAATCATCCCTTCGTTGGCGGTTCCCGTGGTTCTGCTCGGCACGTTCGGCGTCATGGCGGCGTTCGGGTTCAGCATCAATACGCTGACGATGTTCGGCATGGTGCTGGCAATCGGCCTGCTTGTGGACGATGCCATCGTCGTGGTCGAAAACGTGGCCCGCGTCATGGAAGAGGACGGGCTGCCTCCGCGCGAGGCCACCATCAAGACGATGGGCCAGATCACCGGCGCGCTCATCGGCGTGGCGGCGGTGCTGTCCGCCGTGTTCGTGCCGATGGCCTTTTTCGGCGGCACCGTCGGCGCCATCTACCGCCAGTTCTCGCTGACCATCGTGTCGGCCATGATCCTTTCCGTCGTCGTGGCGGTGGTGCTGACGCCCGTATTGTGCTCCACCTTTCTGAAGCCCGGCCACATGGCCTCGCAGCATGGCTTCTTCGGCTGGTTCAACCGGAGTTTCGACCGGGCGACCACGGCCTACAGGGGGGCCGTCGGCAGGATCATCAAGGTCGTCGGCAGGATGATGGTCATATATTTGGCCATGCTCGTGTGCGCGGGCTGGATTTTGTGGCGTATGCCCACGTCGTTTCTGCCCAACGAGGATCAGGGCATCCTGACCGTGGAAATCCAGCTCGGCCCGGGATCGACGGAAACGGAAACCCTGAAGATCGTGGAACAGGTGGAGCGCCATTTCCTTGAGAATGAAAAGGAAAACGTGCATGGCATGATGCTGACCCTTGGGCGCGCATCGGGCGGCAAGGGGCAAAGCACCGCGCGCGGGAACATCCGCCTCCGCGACTGGAGCGAGCGCAAAGATCCTGAGCGGCGCGCGCAGGCCATCATCGACCGGGCGAATCAGGCTTTTTCCTCAATCATCAATGCCCGTGTATTCGTCTCCGCGCCCCCGGCGATCCGCTCGCTCGGCAACGCCACCGGCTTTGACTTCGAGTTGCAGGATCAGGCGGGGCTTGGGCATGAAGCCCTCATCGCGGCGCGGGATCAGCTGATGGAGCTGGCGCGGCGCAGCCCCCTGCTGCGGAACGTCCGAACTTTCGGGCAGGACGACAGCCCGCAGCTGGAAGTTGACATCGATCAGGAAAAGGCCGGGGCGTTCGGCTTGCCCCTCGACGCCATCAACACGGATCTTTCGGCGGCGTGGGGCGGGAAGTACGTCAATGACTTCGTGGACCGCAGCCGCGTCAAAAAGGTGTATGTGCAGGCCGATGCGCCGTTCCGCATGAAGCCCGAAGATTTCAACAGATGGTACTTCCGCAACGACAAGGGCGAGATGGTGCCGTTCACGTCCATCGGCGAGGCCCGCTGGACGTACGGCCCCATGCAGCTTGAACGCTACAACGGCGTGTCCGCCGTGCGGATACAGGGCCGCGCCGCCGCCGGGATGAGTTCGGGTACGGCCATGCTGGAGATGGAACGGCTGATGGGGGAACTTCCCGAAGGCATCGGATACCAGTGGACCGGGATGTCCTTTCAGGAGCGCCTTTCCGGTTCGCAGGCGCCGTTCCTCTATGCCTTGTCCATCTTGGTGGTGTTCCTCTGCCTCGCCGCGCTGTACGAGAGCTGGAGCATTCCGCTGTCGGTCATTTTGGTCGTGCCCCTCGGCGTGCTGGGTGCCTTGGTCGCGACCAGCGCGCGCGGGCTGTCCAACGATGTGTATTTCCAGATCGGCCTGTTGGCGACCATCGGGCTCGCGGCGAAGAACGCCATTCTGATCGTGGAGTTCGCGCGGGAGTTGTTCCAGCAGGGCGCGAGCCTCGCGGACGCCGCGATGGAAGCGGCCCGGTTGCGCTTGCGGCCCATCCTCATGACTTCTTTGGCCTTCCTCATCGGCGTATTGCCGCTGGCGATAAGTACCGGGGCGGGTTCGGGAAGCCAGAATGCCATCGGGACCGGCGTCATGGGCGGCACGTTCGCGGCAACGGTTCTTGGGATTTTCTTTGTCCCGGTCTTTTTCGTCTTGGTCTTCCGCCTGTTCAACCGAAAGGCCCGGGAAGGCCGGGGAACCGCCGTTGCGAAGGAAAAGCGTTAGAAAATCCGTCCGGCTTGACTTTGGCGCAACAGGAGGTAGTGTAAAGACAATCCTGTATTGTCCAACTCGTTACGCTGGAGGCGTCTCATGGAACTGAAGAAGATCCTTTGCGCAGTCGACCTGAAGGACAGCGTCAACCCTGCCGTGGAATATGCGAAGATGCTCTCGGAACTTTCGGGGGCTTCGATCTCGGCTATTTATGTCGTCTCGTCGCGTTCGGCTTATGAGAACCTGCAAGTCCCTGTGGAGGACATCGCCAAGGGGATGCGAAGCATCTGGTCCCGTGCCCGGGGGGATATGGATGCTTTCGTGGAGAAGCAGTTCCCCGGCATGGACGTCAACGGGCTCATCTATGAAGGGCGCCCCGCCGAGAAGATTGTGGAGATCGCCAAGGAACTCGGCGTCGACATGATCGTCATGGGAACCCACGCCCGCGAAGGGTTGGATCGGCTGTTCTTCGGCTCCGTGGCCAATGAGGTGGTGAAGTCCGCCAAGTGCCCCGTGATGACCATCCGGCCCTCCAAGAAGCCCGAGTAGGCACTTCAAAAGGCATTGTCATCAAGAGAGGATCTGGGAAGGTCCTCTCTTTTTCTTTCCGGCGGGTACGAGGGCATGGAACGGGGCAGCGAAGGCGGCGGGAGCGCCTGCATGGGCATGAAGCCGTTTCCGTGAGCGGATTGGGTGCTACGGCTTTGCGTATGGTGCGCATGTGTCTTGGAGACGATGTTTCCGAGCCCAGATTGGCTCATGGATTCTTATACAATTCAAAGTGAAACAAATATAGGACGAAAATCATCGATTCTCTGTTGTTACTTTTCTTTGTATTGTGTTACTCATGGTTTTACGGCGTGAGGCGTGCCCTTTTGGCTGCCGTCGGCCCGACACAAGGAGATTCGGTTATGTGGAAAACGTTTCTGATGAGTTGCATCATGATGCTGTCCGTTTCCGGCGTTGCGCTTGCGCACTTCGGCATGGTCATCCCTTCTGCGGGCACGGTGACGGACAAGAAGGACGCCGACGTCACGCTGGACCTGTCCTTTACCCATCCTATGGAAATGCAGGGTATGCCGCTGGCCAAGCCGAAAGCGGTGCAGGTCATTGCGAATGGCAAGACTGAAGACCTGAAACCCAGCCTCAAAGCCAAAAAAATCGTGGATCACGACGGCTGGACCGCGCAGTATGCGATCAAGCGGCCCGGCGTCTATCAGTTCGTCATGGAGCCGCAGCCGTACTGGGAGCCCGCCGAGGATTGCTACATCGTCCATTACACCAAGGCGTATGTGGCGGCGTTCGGCGAAGAGGAAGGCTGGGATGAGCCCGCCGGGCTCAAGACGGAAATCGTTCCCCTGACCCGTCCCTTCGGCAATTATGCTGGCAATGTGTTTCAGGGGCAGGTGCTGCTGAACGGCAAGCCCGTGCCCGGCGCCGATGTGGAAGTCGAGCTGTACAACAAGGATAAGAAGTACGAAGCGCCCAACGAGTATATGGTGACGCAGGTCGTGAAGGCCGACGCCAACGGCGTCTTCACCTATGCCGTGCCTTTTGCGGGCTGGTGGGGCTTCGCCGCGCTGAATACCGCCGATGAGAAGCTTGATCACGACGGCACGCCCAAGAATGTCGAGCTTGGAGCCGTGCTGTGGGCCGAGTTCGTCGACCCGGTGAAGAAGTAAAAAAAGACAAGCGGGAGGGTGCCGCAGTGGGTGTGGCGAACGCCTGCCGGCATGCTCTCCGATTCACCCTGCCTGCAGGGATTGCGCAGGAGGGGAGGAACAGGCGTTCCGCTGCTTCGAGAACTCGGGAAAGCCTGGAACAGGGATTCGTAAAGACGAGCGTTTTTGAAGAGGGAAGGCCGGGCTCTGCGCTGGCAGGTTTGGGGAAGGGAGGGTGAAACTTTTTCCGGAAAGTTTTCGTCTCCTTTCCCCAAATTCCTTCCTCGGTAAAACAAATCGAAGGTGAACCATGCATATTTCGGAAGGGGTGCTTTCCCCGGCGGTCCTTGGGGCAGGAGCCGTGCTGGCGGTGGCCGGTATTGTCATTGGGCTGCGGAAACTGGACTACGACAGGCTGATGACGGTGGCGATTCTGGCCGCGGCCTTTTTTGTGGGCTCACTCATCCATGTGCCCATAGGCCCGAGCAGCGTGCACCTCATCCTGAACGGGCTCCTCGGGATGCTGCTCGGCTGGGCGGCGTTCCCGTCCATTTTTGTGGCGCTCATGCTTCAGGCGATCCTGTTCCAGTATGGCGGCATCACCGTACTTGGCGTGAATACCTTCAATATGGCTTTTCCGGCGGTCGTCTGCTACTACGCGTTCCGCCCCATGCTGTTGAAATCCGCACGTCAGCGGATTGTCGGCGCATTCTGCTGCGGGGCTCTCTCCGTCGCCGGGGCCGGGCTGCTGACGGCGCTGTCGCTGAGTTTCAGCGCTGAAGGCTTTCTCCGTACCGCACAGATCTTGTTTCTGGCGCACATTCCCGTCATGATCGTGGAAGGCGTGATCACCGCGCTGGCGGTTTCGTTCATTGCCAAGGTCCGCCCGGAAATCCTGCAATTTTCCAAGGAATAGCGATATGCGTATGTTTCGCCTTTGGTGCATGGCGTTGTGCCTCGTATTCGCCGGATCCTCGTTCGCTTCGGCGCACCGCGTGAATATCTTCGCCTTTGTGGATGGGGATGCCGTACAGGTCGAGTGTGGGTTCAACAGAAGCCAGAAGGTCAAGCAGGGGACCGTGGAGGTCTTTGACGCAACGACCGGCGCGCGGCTGTTGCAGGGAACCACCGATGATAACGGGGTGTTCCGGTTCCCGGTGACGGCGGAGCTCCGCGAGGCCGGGCACGATCTCAACATCCGGATCATCGCCGGGGAAGGGCACCAGAACGACTGGACCGTGGCCGCCGACGAGCTGGCTTCTTCGGGAACCCCGAAGGCCGTCGCTGTTGCCGCTGTGGAAGTCCCGGCTACCCCGGCCTCCCTTGTCGCCGGACAGGCCGCGCCTTCTGCCGCCGCTCCGGTTTCGGCGGTTTCCGGCGGCGCGACGCCCGCCGAGATCGAGCGCATCGTCGACGCCGCACTGGACGCCAAACTGTCCCCCATCAACCTTATGCTTGCGGAGCAGGCGGAAGCCGGTCCGAACCTCCGGGACATCATCGGGGGCATCGGCTGGATTTTCGGGCTGATCGGCGTTGCGGCGTATTTCAGGCGCCGGCCCTGATGTTTGACGAACCCTTTGCCCACGGGCGCTCTTTGGTGCACGCCGTCGACCCCAGATTCCGTCTGGTGGCGGCGTTCGTGTGCGCCGTGTGCCTGGCCGTGGTGCGGACTCCCGAGGCGGCATGGTTCGGGTTCGGCATGGCCGCGCTGCTCCTTGCCCTCAGCAGGCCGCCGATGCGGCCCGTGCTCCGGCGGCTGGCCGTGGTCAATGTGTTCATTGCGTTCCTTTGGCTGACGGTCCCCCTGACCTCGGGCGGAGACGTTATCGCCGCGTGGGGGCCGCTGGAGGTCAGCCGCGCGGGGGTGCTGCTGACCCTGCTCGTAACCATCAAGTCCAATGCCATCGTCATGACGTTCCTCGCGCTGGTGGCGACGATGGATTCCCCGACCATCGGCTATGCGCTGGAGCGGCTGCGCTTCCCGTCCAAGCTGGTTTTCCTGTTCCTGTTCACGTACCGTTATCTGCATGTGATCGCCGATGAATGGCACAAGCTGCACGGCGCGGCGCGGCTGCGCGGGTTCGCGCCCAAGACCAACATGCATACGTACCGTACCTTCGGCAACATGCTCGGCATGGTCTTTGTGCACAGCTTCGACCGTTCCGTGCGGGTCTACGAAGCCATGATCCTGCGCGGCTTTTCCGGGCGTTTTCAGTCCGTGACCGCTTTCCGGGCCACATCCCGCGATGCCGTGTTCGCCGTGGCGGCGTTCGCGTGCATGGTTTGCCTCGTGGCCTTTGATCTGTATCTGGAGTTTCCCCGTGGCTGAGCCCATTTTCGCGCTGGAGCATATTTCGTTCACATATCCCGGAGGACGGCAGGTCTTCCGGGATATGGATTTTGCCCTGTACCCTGACCGGAAGATCGGCTTGTACGGTCCGAACGGAAGCGGCAAGACGACGTTTTTCCGGTTGATCATGGGGCTGGCGGCACCGCAGGAAGGCCGTATCCTCTTTCACGGGCGTCCGCTGGAAACGGAAAAGGACTTTCGGGAATTGCGCTGCAAGGTGGGCTTGGTCCTCCAGCACGCCGAGGATCAGCTTTTCTGTCCCACGGTGTTGGAAGACGTGGCCTTTGGGCCGCTGAATCTTGGCTGCACTCAGGACGAAGCCCGGGATCGTGCGGCGTCCACGCTGGAGCGGCTCGGGCTGGCCGGGTTCGAAAACCGGCTGACGCACCGCCTGTCCGGGGGCGAGAAGAAACTGGTCTCTCTGGCTACGGTCCTTGTGATGGAGCCGGAAGCCCTGCTGCTCGACGAGCCCACCAACGGGCTGGACCCGGAAGCCCGGCAGCGGATCATCGGCGTCTTGAAAACCCTTCCCACGGCCCGTATCATCATTTCCCACGACTGGGACTTCTTGGCGGAGACCTCTTCCGAATACCTGACGGTTGAGGGGCAGCATTTCACGGACGCCGCGCCGTCGCACGCTCATGCCCATATGCATGTGCATCCTCTCGGCAACAAACCGCACGAGCACTGAGAAGCCCTTCGCACAACGGTGCCGCACGTCAGGGCCGCGGCATGAAAACGGGGGAAATATGTGGAACTGGTTCTCGCCGAAAGGCATCGTCTTTGGGGAGGGAAAAGCCGCTTCAACGGGTTTGTTCGCCAGGCAGTGGGGGAGGGGCCGGGCGCTCGTGATCACGGGGCCGTTCCTGCGGCGTTCAGGCGTTGTGGAACCTGTGCTCCAGTCCTTGCGTGAGGCGGGGCTGCTCGGCGCGGTTTTTTCGGATATTCCGTCCGAACCCACCGACCGCCATGTCAGGGAGGCGCTTGGCCTGTTCCGAAGGGAACGGTGCGGGACCATCGTAGCCTGCGGCGGGGGAGGGCCCATCGACGTTGCCAAGGCCGTGAGCCTGCTCGACACCAACGGCGGGGCTGTCCGGGATTACGCGGGCGTGGGCAGGGTGCCGCATCCCGGCGTTCCGATCATCGCCATTCCGACGACGGCGGGTTCGGGGAGCGAGGTTTCGGGAACGACGATCATCACCGAGGAAGCCGCCCACGAGAAACTGCTCGTCATTTCCATGTATCTTGTCCCGGAAATCGCCATCCTCGACCCCCTGCTGACATACGGTATGCCTCCGGCGCTGACGGCGGCCACGGGCGTTGATGCCTTGACCCATGCCATCGAATCCTGCGTATCCCGCAAGGCTACTAAACTGACCATCGACTTTTCCTTGCGGGCCGCGGGGAGGCTCGCCCGGTTCCTGCCCGTGGCGTTCGCCAGCCCGGACGATGCCGAAGCCCGGCGCGAGTGCCTGCTTGGTTCGCTGGAGGCGGGCATTGCCTTTACCAACAGTTCCGTGGCGCTGGTGCACGGCATGGCCCGCCCGCTTGGGGCGAAGTTCGGCATCCCGCACGGCGTGAGCAACGCCGTTTTGCTGGAGGCGATCATGAGGTTTTCGCTTCCCGGCGCACCGGAACGCTATGCCCGGCTGGCGGAAGCGATGGGGGCGGTTCCGGCGGGAACGCCTTTGGAAACGGCGCGGGCCGGGCTCGGCATTGTGAGCCGGCTGGTGCGCGAGCTGCATATCCCCCGGCTGCGTGACTTGCTTTCCCGCGAGGCGCTGGATGCCCAGCTCGACGCGATGGTGCGGGAAGCCGTTGCCAGCGGAAGCCCCGCCAACAATCCGCGTCCGGCATCGCCCGAAGAGATCGCGTCACTGTACGGGGAGGCTTTTTAGAAAGGCGTTTCCGGGAGCTGTCCAGCCCCGGCAAGGGAAGGGTTCCCTCATATCTTCAAAACGGTTTCCCTGGGGCTATACCGCCAAGGAAACCGTTTTTTTCAGGCAAAGGAGTCACCACTCTGTTGCCTCAGGGAACGCTGCGAACAGGGATTCAATAAACGTAAAAGTCTTTGAAGATGTGGGGGTGGGGTTTGGGGAGGG
>OLGH01003064.1_pt1 | contig 12102 bp, 7 predicted proteins | sample 1604851 | NCBI WGS metagenome assembly OLGH01 (sample SAMEA3888894, study PRJEB22519) | human gut metagenome | biome: human gut; feature: human-associated habitat; material: faeces | place: Denmark | collected 2010 | reverse complement strand
CCCCGCCTTCCGGACCCCAGGGAACTATCACGGCGGTTCCCAGGCATCCGTCATTCTTCCGGGGCCTGCTCCATGCCGTCATCAAGCCGCCGTCCTCCCGGTCCTTCGTGACCGTTTCATAATCATTCCTGCCCTTTCCGGTATCCATTCCCACGCCGGCCTTCACCGTTTCCGCCCCCCGGATGGTCAAGGTGCTGCGGACTTTGGAAAAACGGCTTCCTGCGTCCAGAGCCACCCTCCGCGTCTCCGCCACGCGTACGCCGCCGCCAATGTCCCACGGCGCATAAACCACCTCAAAAGCGGTCTGGACCGGACCGTTGTACAATGCCCGCGCGCTGGCCCAGTTTCCGGATGCATGCGGTTTCCCATCCCTGAACACGGCAATGCCGCCGCAGCCCCGTCCCGGCCCTACGTTGTACATGTCCAGTCCCCTGCCATGATCCCGGTGGTAATCCCCCCGCTTGTAGAATTCATTGATGACGGGAGCACCCGCGCGCTTGCTCCATACATCCGTTCCGCTGGAAACCAGGCCCTCCCCCTCAGGGGCCGGCCTGGCAACGGCCGGACCGTAAATCCGGTGCGCCGTAAGATCGTTCTCCCACGCGAAATCATCCAGGCGTTCCGGGACCAGGCGGCTGAAACAGACGTCCGCGGAAGGAGCCGCCTTCAGGGAGGAATCGTTCAGAATCCAGAAATCACGGGCCGTTCCGGGCCGGAAATTGCTCTGGAACAAAAGAGTATCCGTCCTTCCGTCTCCATCCGTATCCGCCAGTTGGTGCGGGATGACGCGCCCGTGGCGGACGTCAAACACGCGAAGGGCGGCGGCATTCCCGGAAGTTCCGGACGTCCAGGGCACCGACACGGTTTCAGCAGGACGGAACTTGGCCAGTGGGTTCGTGACGGTTACAGTCTTTCTCTGCGGATGGTCCCGGCCAATGACGTATTTGCGCAGTTCGGTGCCGGCCATCAGGTAGGCGCCCGCGCCGTATGCTTCCGTATCCTCCCCGGAATAATGGCCCGGCTTGTCGGCAATGGGCTGCACCCAGCCCAGCGCGCCTTCCGCGTTGACGGAATCACAGGCGGCCTTCCACGCCCTGCGGATGACGGGAAGATATTCATCCGCATCCAGATACCCCTGGTTCACCCCCCACAGCATCCCGTACATGATAAAGAGGGTGCCGCTCATCTCCTTCAAGGGGGGCTCTTCCGGGTCCAGCAGGCTGGCGTGCCAGGAACCGTCGGGCGACTGGCATTTTTTCAGGGATGCCGCCATACGCTTGAGCAGATCCTCATAAAAGGGGCGGGAAGGCCAGTCCGCGGGCATGTCCTGAAGAATAAGCGGCAGTCCGGCAATCACCCAGCCGTTGCCCCGGCTCCAGAACATCTTTTTCCCATTAGCCGCCGGAATGGTGAAGTAACGGGAATCACGGAAAAACAGCCCTTCCTTCCGGTCAAAAAGATAGTCGCAGGTGAGCTTGTATTCCCTGTCCATGAATTCCAGATACCGGCGGTCTCCGGTATAGGCCGCCAGCTTCACGAACACGGGAGGGGACATGAACAGGGCGTCCGACCAGCTCCAGCGGTCCTGGCAGCCGGGAGTCCCGAACTGGAGGGAAGCGGAGGAGGGCCGGTTCATCACCCCGTCCAGCACGGCGCGTATTTTCTCCGCCGCAGCGGTATTTCCGTCTTCCATCGCCATCTCCATCCAGGCGTGGCCCACGGCGTGATCGTCCGCATGGTAATGCCGTTTCAGGGTTCTCCATTCCTGTTCCCCTCCTGTTTTCCTCAGCAGCGGCAATCCCGGCCCTTCCGGGACGGCCAGGCCATACTGCACCAGGCCGGAATAAAAGGCGCCGTAGGTCCAGTGCAGCGGCGAGCGTTTTCTGGGATGCTCCGCCTGCCATTTCGCCACCAGGCGGAGATTATCCCGGATGGTCTTTTCATTCCAGTCCGCGGGAGCGCCGGAAGCGGGGCTCCCCGCAGAAAGCGCGGGAAGAACCAGCAGCAGGAAAGATTTACGCCATCCGTTTTTTGAAAAGGAAAAGAAATTCATTTGACTGGTACGGAAAAAGCCGCGCTGAAATTTCTCCGTGAGGAATGAATCTTCCCTTTTCGGCCTGTCCCGTTTTCCCCCGGTCCCCGGAAAGGGGAGGCAAGGGCACATATGGTGCCATGACGGAAGGGAATGCCGCGTTATCAACCATTCCCTGCAGCATATATACAACATATTGTATCATTATAAATATTTAATACATTATTTATACATTTTCCTTGCGGGGGCTCTCTTTCTGTGGTTCATTGCGTTTCAGCGCAGGTAACGGAAGACGGTGAAAATCCGTCGCGGACGCGCCGCTGTAACCGGTAGACGATGGACCGGACACTGACTGCCAGCAGTCGGGAAGTCCCCATCACATGTCGCACCGGAAGCCAGAAGACGACCTGATGCCCCCGTATCCCATCCCGCGGACAGGATGAACATACGCACAGGTCCTCATCGTGCCCCTTGTTAAAAATGCACGCATGCGGCGGCCCCTGCCTATGATTTTTCCAGGCTTTTGCCCAGGCTCGCGGATGAGCGGTCATCATCCCTTCCAAGCGAGACACCCACCATGGCAACAAGCATCATCAAGCGTTCCGGAAAAAAGGAACAATACCAGGGCTACAAAATTGAGGAAGCCGTCAAGAACGCGTTCCACAGCTCCGGCACCGCCTACAACCGTTCCATTTACGAAGAAGTGGAAGCCAAGCTGAGCCATCAGGACTGCGCGCATGTGGAAGAAATCCAGGACATGATAGAACGCGCCCTGTTCCGCTGCGGATACTTTGACACGGCCAAGACCTTCATCACCTACCGCTTCCTGCACAAAATGCAGCGCGAACAGCTCGGGGGCCTCTATTCCGGCAACACGTACGTGGACTGCAAGCAGACGGTGGAGGAATACATCGGCCAGAGCGACTGGCGCATCGCCGCCAACTCCAACACCACGTATTCCAACGCCGGCCTCATCAATAACACGGCGGGAAAGGTGATTGCCAACTACTGGCTGGACCAGGTTTATTCCGCACGGGAGGGGGCCGCCCACCGGGAAGGGGACTACCACATTCATGACCTGGACTGCCTGACCGGGTACTGCGCCGGGTGGAGCCTCCGCAACCTGCTCAACGAAGGATTCAACGGCGTGCGCAGCCGCGTGAACAGCAGGCCGCCGCGCCACTTCCGGGAAGCACTGGGCCAGATGGCCAACTTTCTGGGCATTCTGCAAAGCGAATGGGCCGGAGCCCAGGCCTTCAGCTCCTTTGACACCTTCCTGGCGCCTTACGCCTTCAAGGACCAGGCGGATTTCACGCGCATCAAGAAGGACATCCGCAGCTTCGTCTACAACCTGAACGTGCCCTCCCGCTGGGGGCAGTCCCCCTTCACCAACGTCACGATCGACTGGACCGTGCCGCGGGACCTGCGGGACCAGGCCCCCTTCAGCGGCGGGGAGCACCTCTTTGAAGGGGGGGAGGACCCGGGCCTGCCCTCCCTGGCGCGGGAACGCGGCGTGAACAAGCTGACAGAGCTGACCTACAAGCATTTCCAGAAGGAAATGAACCTGATCAACAAGGCCTTTTACGAGGTGCTCACGGAAGGGGACAGCACCGGGCAGCCCTTCACCTTCCCCATCCCCACCGTCAACATCACGGAAGACTTTGACTGGGAAGGGGAAAACGTGCCGCTCCTGTTTGAAAACGCCGCCAAGATCGGCTCCTCCTACTTCCAGAACTTCATCGGCAGCCAGTACACCGTGAATGAAAACGGGGAACGCGTGCCGGACGAACGGGCCTACAAGCCGGACGCCGTGCGCTCCATGTGCTGCCGCCTCCAGCTGGACCTGCGGGAGCTGCTCAAGCGCGGCGGCGGCCTCTTCGGCTCCGCGGAAATGACCGGCTCCATCGGCGTGGTGACCATCAACCTGGCCCGGCTGGGCTACCTGTTCAAGCAGAACCGGGAAGCACTGTTCGCCCGGCTGGGGGAACTGCTGGACCTGGCCAAATCCTGCCTGGAAAAGAAAAGGGCCTTCGTCCAGGAAATGTACGACCGCGGCCTGTACCCCTACACCAGGCGCTACCTGCCCACCTTCCGCAACCACTTCTCCACCATCGGGGTCAACGGCATGAACGAACTGCTGCGCAACTTCTCCAACGACTCGATGGACATCACCTCCGAGGAAGGCAGGACCTTTGCGGAGGAAATCCTGGAATTCATCCGCCTGCGCATGCAGGAGTACCAGGAGGAAACCGGCAACCTGTACAACCTGGAAGCCACCCCTGCGGAAGGCACCACCCACCGCTTTGCCCGGGAGGACCAGAAGCGCTATCCGGACATCCTCCAGGCCGGGCCCGTGGGGCAGCGTTACTACACGAACAGCTCCCAGCTCCCCGTGGACCACACGAGCGACCTGTTCCGTGCGCTCCAGCTCCAGGACGAACTCCAGTGCTGCTACACGGGGGGAACCGTCTTCCACATGTACATGAATGAAGCCATCAGCTCCCCGGAAGCCTGCCGGGACATCGTCCGCAAGGTGCTGACCCGCTTCCGCATGCCGTACCTGACCGTCACCCCGCTCTTCTCCGTCTGCGACAAGCACGGCTACCTGCGCGGGGAGCACCAGTACTGCCCCTTCTGTGATGAAGAGCTGCTCCACATCCACAGGCATGAATAACCCTCTTCAACCAACCGCCTCGTTTCAAAACCCAGCCATCAATACGACAATGACCAAACAGGAAATATTAAGCAAATACGCACAGGACCGTACCCGCTGCACCGTTTACACGCGCGTCATGGGCTATCACCGCCCTGTGGAAACCTTTAACGCCGGCAAACAGGGCGAGTTCCATGACCGCGTCCACTTTGTGGAACCGGACCGTCCCTGCTCCTGCTCCGCCCAAACGGAACAGCCGCGGTAATTTTCCCAATAACATATGCGAAGTCAATGGGAACGGGCCGGGGCATAGCGGACATCACGCCGCTCACCTTGCTGGATTTTCCAAACAAGGTGGCCTGCATCTTCTGGCTGAGAGGCTGTAACTTGTTTTGTCAGTACTGTTACAACGTCTCCCTGGTCAGAGGAACGGGCTCTCCTGCCGGAGACCGGACGGACTACCTTGATTTCCTCAGAGATCGGGTGGGATTTCTGGACGGGGTAGTCCTGTCCGGCGGCGAGTGCACGCTGTGTCCCGACCTTATCCCCATCTGCCGCGAGATACGGCAGCTAGGCTTCGCGATTAAAATAGACACCAACGGCACGAGGCCCGGCGTGGTGAAAGCGCTGGTGGAAGAGGGGCTTTGCGACTACATCGCCCTGGACTACAAGGCGCCCCCCGAACAATACGGCGCCGTCACCGGCAGGCCCGACCTTTTCCCCTCCTTTTCCGCAACTCTGGACTACCTGATCGCCTCCCAAACCGCCTTTGAAGTCAGAACCACCGTCCATCCCGATTTATTGACGGAAGATCACGTCAACAACATCATACGCGACTTGACAAAGCGCGGGTATGGGGGCAACTACTTCGTGCAAAATTTCTACCTGACCAAACAACCACTCAACCCTCTCCCCGCGCCGAGCCGGTTGTTTGACCGGACCAGGCTGGAGCCGGCCTCCATCCCCGTCCACTTCCGCAACTTCGAGTTCGCTCCGGGCAAAGTCTGACCCAGCCGACCATGTTCGACATCCTGCTCAACCACAACACCCTGGTTCTCTTTGGAATCATCTTCTTCGGCATCGCCCTCGGGAGCATTAAAATATACGGCCTGAACCTCGGCCTCTCCGGCGTTCTCTTCGTAGCGCTGGCCGCCGGCCACTACCGCCTGGCCATCCCCAACGGCGTGGGCCAGCTGGGCCTGGCGCTCTTTGTGTACTGCGTGGGCCTCAGCGCGGGCAACCGCTTCTTCTCCGCCATCGCCAAGCAGGGAAGCAAGCTCGCGGTCATGTCCGCCGTGATTGTAGGCATTTCAGCCCTCTTCCCCTGCCTCTTCGGCATCTGGTTCAATGTTCCCGCGGGGATTTCCTCCGGCGCGTGCACCAGCACCCCGGCCCTGGCGGCAGCCACGGAAAGCCTGCCGGGAGCCTCCGGCAGCGGCGTCAGCATCGGCTACGGCATTGCCTACCCGTTCGGCGTGGTGGGCGTGGTCCTCTTCGTCCAGCTTCTCCCGCGCCTGCTGCACTTTGACCTGAACAAGGAGGCCAAGGCCATGCACTCCAAGCAGGAGGCCAGCATCATCTCACGCTTGGTCCGCGTCACGCAGCCCAACCTGATCGGCCAGAACATTGCGGACTGCAAGCTGCTGGACGGCCTGCACTGCATGGTCACCCGCGTGGTGCGCAACGACAGGCTGATGCCGCTGACGCCGGAAGACACGTTCCGGGAGGGAACGGAAGTCCTCATCGTGGGCAACAGCGACACCATGCCGCATGACGTCGCCTTCCTAGGGGAAGTATGCGACAACCCCTACCCCATGGACTCCCAGAAGGAGCGCCGCAAGCTGATCCTGACCAACAAAAACTACGCCGGGCGCAAACTCCGCGATCTGAAAACCCTGCGAACGGACGGCGTGATCATCTCCCGCATCTCCCGCCTGGGCTTCACCTTCGTCCCCACGGGGGACACCACGCTGGAGCGCAATGACGTGCTGACCGTGGTGGGTTCTCCGGAAAACCTCACCAAGTACGGGGACAAAATAGGCCACCGCAGCCAGGACATGAACCAGACGGACCTTCTTTCCCTTGGGTTCGGCCTCTCGCTCGGCATCATTCTGGGGCTGGTCAACTTCAGTCTGGGTAACGGCCTGGGCATCTCCCTGGGGATTGCCGGCGGCCCGCTGATTGTGGCCCTGCTGCTCGGCCACTTCGGCCGCCTGGGCCCCATCGTGGGATACATCCCGCGCCCCACCCGCCTTCTTTTGCAGGACCTGGGCCTGGTCTTCTTCCTGGCTGACGCCGGCATCAAGGGCGGCGCGGACCTGGTCACCACCGTGGCTACGCATGGCGCGGCCGTGTTCATCATGGGCGTCATCGTCACCTGCTCCGGCATGTTCGCCGGTTACTTCGTGGGCATGAAGGTCTTCAAGATGAACATCCTGGAATGCCTGGGCGGCATCTGCGGTGGCATGACCTCCACCCCGGCCCTGGGCGCCATCGCCAGCAAGACGGACTCCCAGGCTCCCGTGGTCAGCTACGCCACCGCCTACCCCGTGGCCCTCATCCTGATGACCATCATTGCGAAGGTCATCATCCAGACTATCGGCGGCGTGGTGGGTGTCTAGGCCCTCCAGCAAACTCATAGAATCCTAATAAAAAATAAAGGCGGCAATAAAGAAATTTATTGCCGCCTTTATTTTAATATTTCATCTTAAAACAATCACGAAAACACTCGATTCAACTGAAAATCCGAAATGGATAACGCATTCCGCCATGTGCGCGCCGTTCATACCTGTCAATTTGCCCATCACGGGAAATCAATATCAGAATAGAGAATTGCCGCATGGCCAATGTATCCCAGTCCGAAGTGGAGCATCATCAGTCCAAAGACATCCCTGATGTCATCAAGGAAGGAAAAAAACCTTATGGAAAAACAATTGCAAGAAGATTGCAAAAACCATTAATAACCTGACAGAATCATGGAATCTGCATCAAAGATACTTGCTATAGCCATTTCCTGCACGCTGGGGTCCGTCAGCCAGATTGAAGCACAGGAAGAGAAGCCCCACCAACCAGACAGACAGCAGCAAGACGTTTCTCCTGAGCAGCAAGAAGAAAACAAGGATATCCCTACCATTACAAATCCTGCTGTTTTTGATGAGAAAGATTTGGATAAGCTTCTGGAAAAGCAACGGGAATATGTGAAAAAACATTATCCGGATTACCGAATTGTTGGAGAAGGTCAAGAACAGGATTATTTTGATAGCCGTCACTATTCGGAGTTTGACCTGAAAAACGAAGATGATGAATGGGTCATGATCATCCGATTCGATATCGAGGAAGCATATCAGGCCTACATGAAAAAGCATCAAAAAGAGATAGAACGGGAAGCGGCCAAACTAATCAAGCAGGGTGTCATTAAAATTGAATGATAAGCCGTTTCCTGTAAACAGAAGAAGCAATAACTAACAACCCGGTGTTGGAATACGCACGCCGTCTGTCAAACAGGCGGCGTGTGACCGTATAGATACTTGGCTTATTTTTCTAGAAAGAATGCTACCAATAGAGCGTGACATTTATCAGCTTGCTGATAGTGAGCAGCATGGGTCGAGGTCATGAAACCTCTCTTCTACCCTGAGCACCATCATTAGAGAGACGGGCTTTAGACTCTATGTGGTCATCATTCAAGTCGTCGCCGAGAGAAGGAACATATAAATCCTGCCAGGAACTTTCCGTCACTTATAGGCGAACTCCCTTCCGCAAGCGGAGCTCAATAAGAGCGACTTTCTTCTTTTTACCTTTTTCTCATCCATTTTTCAGTAATTCAGCTTTTCATCATGCCATAGCCCCCCTAATAAAGACGGAACTTATCTGACCATTTCTGTCACCTCCATGCAAACGGACTGGAAGGCATTTTTCCAGTTGATGCGGATTCCGAAGTCCATCAGGTAATCACCACCAAGCACCCGTTCATGGACGTTGGCCAGGGGGCCGTTTTCATCCAGGTTGATCTCCCTGACCAGGTATCTGGCGGCAGGATTCAAGCCTTTCAGGCGCAGGGGCGGCGGGGAATCCGCCAGCCATTTGTCCATCAGCCAGGCGAAGACGACGGCCCGTTTCTCATGAACGTACATCAGGGCGGCCACCCGGCTTTCATACGGGGAGGACAGGCGGTACAGATCCCCGAACTGGACCACGGGGCGGATGCGCTTGTATTCCGCCAGCGCCCGTTTGGAAAATTCCACTTCCTCCTTCGTCATGTCACGGGGCTGAAGCTCGAATCCCAGACGGCCCGACATGGCCACGTCAAACCGGAATTTGAGCGGCGTGACGCGCCCTGTCTGATGATTGGGGGAGGCCGTCACATGGGCGGCCATGGTGATGGCCGGGAACAAATGGCCTATGCCCCACTGCATGAACACGCGTTCACAGGCGTCCGTATTGTCGGACGTCCAGAATTCATGATGCCTCCGCATGGTCCCGTAGTCGGCGCGGCCTCCGCCGGAGGAGCATGCCTGAAACGTCACGGCCGGAAATTCCGCCGCCAGTGTATCCAGAATGCTTTCATAGCCGCGCACGTAGTCGATGGACAGGTTCCCCTGATGGCAGGCGTCCAGCCAGGGGGAGCCGGGATCGGAAATCTTGCGGTTGCAGTCCCACTTGACGTAGGAAATGCCCGGATGTTCTCCCAGCAGTTTCCGCATGGTTTCAAGAATGTATGCGCGCACGTCCGGATTGCTCAAGTCCAGCAGGTACTGGCTGCGTTCCAGCCTGTTTTCCCGGTGCGGAAGGCCGATGACCCATTCCGGATGCTTCTGATAAAGTTCCGAGCAGGGGTTCACCATTTCCGGCTCCACCCAGATGCCGAAGCGCATCCCCAGCTTTTCCGCCTGGCGGATCAGGCCTTCCAGCCCATGGGGCAGTTTAGCACGGTTTACCTGCCAGTCCCCCAGACCGGCCCGGGCGTCATTGCGCGGGAATTGGCCGCCAAACCAGCCGTCATCCAGCACGAAAAGCTCTATTCCCAAGTCCGCCGCACGTTTCATCATGCCGTGCAGCACTTTTTCCGTGAAGGTAAAGTACACTCCTTCCCATGAGTTCAGCAAAGTCAGCCGCTCCGTTCCGCCGCCGCGCAGGCCGTAGCGGCGCGCCCAGCGGTGGATGCGCCGGGAGGCTTCCCCCTTGCCGTTTCCACTGTGCGCCAGAATGAAGGGAGGCGTTTCAAATACTCCGCCGCCGTCCAGCAGATAGGGAGCGGGGGCCACGTCCAGCCCCGCCCCCGCAAAGAGGTAGTGATACGGGCTGTGGCGGAACCATATCCGGTAGTTGCCGGGCCACGCCAGCGCCCCCAGAACCACTTCCCCCGCGTCCTCCCGCGCCGGACCGTCCAGGGAGATGACGAAGCCGGGGCTTCCCTCCTGGGCGGCGCGGGTACCGGTTCCGGAAACCAGGGCAAGTTCATGCCCCCGCGCCACTTCCTCCTCGCTCATCAGGGATTCCCCGCCCCATGTGCCGCGGAAGCTGGTGACAAAGTAACGTTCCGCTCGCAAATTCAGTTGCGCGGACGCAGCGCGGTGCAGGCGGATGCCTTCCCTCCCCTCGTTCCGTATTACCGCCCATTGAAGGAAGGCGTCCGATTCCCGGTGGGAGCGCACGTGAATTTCCACCCGCACCGGGTAGGAAGGGTCCTTCCCGTAAAAGACGGCTTCTTCCCGGTCGTCATCCAGTTCCAGCACTTCCCATCCCTGGCATTCCAGGCGCAGGGAAAGAGTTCCGTCCGCCTGGGTCGCGCAAATGCAGTATTCATCCGACGCATTGGAAAGCCCCGTCACGGAGTCCGCCAGGGCGGAATACAGAAGAGGCGCATCCGCGGCGCTTTCCAGGGCATCCTCCGGTTCACGCAGCCGCGGTCCGTAATAGGCGCGGCGCACGCGGCCCTGTTCATCCCTGAACAGGGTCATCTGGGAGGAACGGGTCAGCAAATGAACGGAATCCGGAGTCATGGTCGGCAAATGGGGAAAGGGTAGGTCATTTTTTCCGGGCAGGCGCACGGCCGCCCCTGCCTTGTCCATTAATCCCTGCCCCGGACAGGGAAGTCAATGGCAAAATGGCAGGAGAGCCCGGGCGTTTCTCCTACTTTTTCCACAAACGGGAGGAAGGCCGGAATTTCATGGTGCTTGATTCATGCACAAACAGTTTGCTGCCGTTTTCCGGATGGCGTACCACGCGGGCACGCCGCCGCTTGATGCTGAACGAACCAAAGCCGCGGAATTTGACCAGTGAGCGCCTCAGGACCGACCGGGCAATCGTGTCCAGCACCGCGTTCAGCGCACGTTCCGCCTGCCTGGGGGTAACGCCGTCTCCCAGCTCCCGCTGAAGTTCCCTGACGAATTGTGTTTTATTCATAGGCCGCCCAGCATGATATGCCCCGTTCTCCCGGTAAAGCGGAGAAGGAACGCAGGCATTCCTGCCACCAGCCCCATACGGGGATGCCCTTCCGTTCCGGGCTGCAAGTTTCATCCTTGCCCCCCTCCGGCGGACCCATTAAGGTTCAGGGAAGATGTCTTCCCCCGCCGCCGGTGCTCCATTCCCGGAACGAGCTTTCAACGTGACCGCGTTGAAATGGAATACCTGCGCCTGGCTTCTGCTGCCCGTCCTGGTGTTCATGGCCTGGTGGATGCACTGGTATGTCTCTATCCCCCTCGCGGCCCTGATGGCCGCGGGACTGGCTCCCGGAAGGCGCAAGGAACTACCGGAAAGGGAATCCCTCCCCTCTTTTCCCCTGTTCAACCGGTCCTCGTTTCTTGTCCTGGGCGCATTCATCGCCCTGATGGTCCTGTCCGGATGGGGGGAATGGGTCAATCAGCACCCGGACCACATCGTCAGGAACGCCTGCCTTCGTGAATTGGTCGCCAGCCCGTGGCCCGTCGTTTTTCCGGATGGAGACGTCTTGATCTACAACACAGGGTTCTGGCTGGTTCCGGCCCTGGCAGGCAAAGTGGCTGGGCTGGGAGTTGCCCGGGCATTTGTCGTGCTGTGGGGTGCATGGGGCCTGTTTCTTGCCTGGCTGTGGCTCTGCGTTTTCTCCGGCCGCCGTTCCCTGCTGCTCGCCCTGCTGATGGTGATGTTCGGCTCCCTTCTGAATTTCCAATGCTGGCTGGGGCTGGATCTGTTCCGCCTGCATTACTTCGGCACGGCGGAACAGGTCATGTGCAGCGCAAACGCCTCCATCCCTGTCATGCTTTTTTTCATCTTCCTGGCTTCGGGACGCATGCCCCCGCACTGGATGCCCCTTTTGTTCGCGGCCACGGCCTTTTATTCTCCCCTCGCGGCCCTAGGGGGGCTGCCCCTGGCGGTCTGCCAGTGGCTCCGGCAATGGAAAGGCAGCCGCTCCCCCCGGCGCAGCCTGCTTCATCCCTCC
>OLGH01003056.1_pt1 | contig 12125 bp, 7 predicted proteins | sample 1604851 | NCBI WGS metagenome assembly OLGH01 (sample SAMEA3888894, study PRJEB22519) | human gut metagenome | biome: human gut; feature: human-associated habitat; material: faeces | place: Denmark | collected 2010 | reverse complement strand
TGCGCTCACGGATGACGCGCTCCATGCGGGAGAAGCCGATGCGGAACTGGTTCTGCAGCAGCTCACCGACGCTGCGGATGCGGCGGTTGCCCAGATGGTCGATGTCATCGGTGGTGCCGATGCCGTGGCCCAGGCCGTTCAGATAGTTGATGGAAGACAGGATGTCGGTCACGGTAACGGTGCGGCCGATGAGCTGGTCGTGGTTGCGGCGCAGCATCTCCTTCTGCTCTTCCACATCCGAAGTGGTGTCGAGGATCTTCTTGATCTCCTCAAAGGAGCAGCGCTCGTTGATGCCGCACTCCTTGACATCGAAGGAGAAGAAGCCCTGAGCGTCAACACAGCCATTGGTGATGACCTTGACCTTCTTGCCCTCGACGTTCAGCACGACGATGTTGACGCCGGCGTTGTCAGCGGCCTCAGCCAGCTGACGGGTGATCTTGGCATCCTTCTCGATGAGCAGTTCGCCGGTCAGAGGAGCGACGACGTTCTCAGCGGCGATGTAGCCGGTGATGCGGCGTGCCAGAGACAGCTTCTTGTTCATCTTATAACGACCGAACCGGGACAGATCGTAGCGGCGGGGGTCGAAGAAGAGCATATTGAGCTGGCTGGTAGCGGACTCCACCGTGGGAGGCTCACCGGGGCGCAGCTTGCGGTAGACTTCCAGCAGGCCTTCCTCGGTGTTCTTGGTGGTGTCCTTTTCCAGAGTAGCAAGGATGCGCTCATCCTCGCCGAAGTAGTTCAGGATGTCCTCGTTGGAAGACAGGCCCAGTGCGCGGCAGAGCACGGTGACGGGCAGCTTGCGGTTCTTATCGATACGGACATAGAACACGTTGGAAGCGTCGGTCTCGTACTCCAGCCAGGCACCGCGGTTGGGGTTCATGGTGGCGCTGTACAGGTCATTGCCCACCTTATCGTGATCATGGCCGTAGAATACGCCGGGAGAACGGACCAGCTGGCTGACGATGGCGCGCTCTGCACCGTTGATGACAAAGGTGCCGGCGTCGGTCATCAGGGGGAAGTCGCCCATGAAGATCTCCTGGTCCTTCACCTCGCCGGTCTCCTTGTTCAGCAGACGGGCGGTGACGCGCAGGGGTGCTGCATAGGTCACGTCGCGCTCTTTGCACTCTTTGATGCTGTACTTGGGCTCTTTATCGAGACGGAAGTCCACGAAGCTCAGTGCCAGATTGCCGGTGTAGTCCTCAATGGTGCCGATGTCGTGGAAGACCTCTTTCAGGCCCTCGTCCAGGAACCACTGATAAGAGTTCTTCTGGACCTCGATCAGGTTCGGCATACTGATGACTTCGTCGATGTGGGAGAAGCTCATGCGCTCGGTTTTGCCGAGCTTGACGGGCTTGACTTTCATCATAAAATCAACCACTCCTTACTTTTATACTCTACGGATGTTGCGTTCTACGGGTCAAATTTGAGCAGACGCACATAAATCGACCCGTATCCTCCGAGGAAGTTCGGCGTTTTTCACAAACTTTTCGTGTCTGTCCCTTGGGCCGACCGAACCGAAGCTCCCTTTTTGGCGCACTAGGCCATTATGTGATACTAATGCAGTATACACCGGGAAAGCCCTGTTGTCAAGCCATTTTTCCCATTTCGGGCCGATTTTTTTGTCAAGTCCCCGCTTTTGCGGCACACCCGGTTCCGTGTCAGCTTTATGCGTTTTGGGTATTGCTTTTTGAGTTTTGCACGTTCTCACCAAAAACACCCTTGTGCATTTTGTACAGGTTTGCTCTTGTGCTTCCGGGCAGACGAAAGGGGCACCCGGCGTGATGGGTGCCCCTTCGAGTGCTTTATTCCAGATAATCCCGCAGCCGTTTGGCCCGGCTGGGATGGCGGAGCTTGCGGAGGGCTTTTGCCTCGATCTGGCGGATGCGCTCCCGCGTGACGTTGAACTCCTTCCCCAGCTCTTCCAGAGTGCGGGGCCGGCCGTCGTCGAGGCCGAAGCGGAGTGTGATCACCCGCTCTTCGCGGGGCGTCAGACTCTTGAGCACGCTCATCAACTCCCGGCGGAGCAGCTGGCGGCCCGCTTCATCCACCGGGATCCCGGCTTCTTCATCCTGAATGAAATCTTCGAGGTGGGCGTCTTCTTCCTCGCCCACCGGCGTTTCCAGGCTGACCGGCTCCTGCGCCAGCTGCAGCAGTTCCCGCACCCGGTCCGGCTCCATCTCCAGCCGGACGGCGATTTCCTCCGCCGTGGGCTCGCGGCCATTCTTCCGCAGCAGCTCCCCTGCCGTCTTCCGGACCCGGTTGATGTGCTCCACCAGATGCACCGGGATGCGGATGGTCCGCCCCTGGTCGGCAATGGCACGGGTGATGGACTGCCGGATCCACCATGTCGCGTAGGTGGAGAACTTGAAGCCCCTGTCCGGCTCAAACTTCTCCGCTGCCTTCATCAGGCCGAGGTTGCCCTCCTGGATGAGGTCGAGGAAGGGCAGCCCCCTGCCCGCGTAGCGCTTGGCCACCGAGACCACCAGCCGCAGATTCGCCTCGCTGAGACGTCGGCGGGCGTCCGCATCCCCTGCTCTGGCAGCACGGGCCAGCGTCTGTTCCTCTTCTGCCGAGAGGAGCGGCACCTGCCCGATCTCCTTCAGATAGGCTTTCACCGGGTCGTCCAGCGCCACGCCCTCGGCAGAAAGCTCATGTTCCAGTCGGCCGATCTGGGCATCGTCCAGCAGCGGGAGGTCGGCGTCCTCTTCCTCCACCCGGATGCCGCGGGCCTCCAGCGCCTCATACAGCGCGTCCAGCCCGGCGACATCGTACTCCTGCTCTTCCATGGCGCGGCTGACCTGCTCCGGCGTCAGAAGGTGGTGCCGGGCACGGCTCGCCAAAATCTTTGCAAGTTCTTCCGTCTGCGACAATTTCCGCATGATTCCTTCTCCTTCCAGCTCCAGCCGGGAGGAAAGGGAGCGCTCAGTCTTCTGCAGGGAGAGTTCCCTGTTTCTTTTCTCGCATCGACTGGAGATACTGCTCTAAGTCTTCATTGGACATCTGGGCCGCCTTCTTCGCGATCGGGGTGCCGCGGGCGATGCGTTCCAGATAAAAGTTGATATCCTCGGTGGTACAGTTGACATCGCTGTATTGTGCCGCAAGGCGGCTCAGTTCATTCAGGGCCTCTTCGCTCTGCACAAAGCCGCGCAGGGTGGAAAGGCTGACCTCGATGCCCTGCGCCTGACAGTCCAGCATGGCCTGATACAGCTCCTTCTGCTGGGGCAGGAGGAACTTTTCCGCCGGCAGCTGGGCCCGCACCCTGGGGATGTAGCTTGGCTCCCGCAGCAGTGCCGCCAGCAGCCGCTGCTCAGCCGAGGCCACACCCAGCGCCTGCGAGCCGCCTGCGCTGTAAGGAACATTGATCTGATCCATCTCACCGGAGTGCAGGCGGGAGCGGTTCTCCTCCCGTCGTCGCTTGCTGCCCGCTTTTTTGACAGCGGTGCCCAGCTGGGTCAGGATGGCGGTCTTGGAGATGTTCGTCTCCTCGGCCAGCCGCCCGGCGTAGACCTCCTGTTCGGTGGGGTTGGAGCGCTCGGCCAGCAGGTCCACGGCATCGCGGATGTATTCGAGCCGCTGGGCGTCCTGGGTCAGGTCGTATTGATCCCGCAGGCGCTTGAGCCGGAAATCCAGCGCGTTGCCCACGCCGTCCAGCAGGGCACGGAAGCGGTCTGCACCATAGCGCTTGATGTACTCGTCCGGGTCCTTTGCGCCGGGGATCTGAAGCACCCCCACCCGCACCGTGCTGTTCCGGAACAGTTCCAGCGAGCGGAGGGTGGCTTTCTGGCCCGCCTCGTCGGAGTCGTAGCTCAGGATGACCTCATCGGCGTACTCGCTGATGAGCCGCACCTGCTCCGGCGTCAGGGCCGTGCCGCAGGCGCAGACGGCGGTGTCGATGCCCGCCTGCTGCATACTGATGACATCCATATAGCCCTCGCAGAGGACGAACCGGCGGGAGGCGCTCTTTTTGGCGATCTGCAGCGCGAACACCGTCTCGGATTTGTGGTAGACCAGCGTTTCGGGGCTGTTGACGTATTTGGGCTTGGAGTCGTCCAGCACACGCCCGCCGAACGCGATGATGTTGCCGCGCAGGTCGAAGATGGGGGTCATGACCCGCTTCCAGAACAAACAGTAGATGCGCCCGGAAGCGCTGCGCTTGAACAGGCCGCTGGCGTCCAGCTCCTGCTGGTTGTAGCCCTTATCCCGCAGGAACTGATAGAGGGCCTGTCCATCGTTGGGGGCATAGCCGAGGCCGAACCGCACGATGGTCTTGTCGTCCAGCCCGCGGCGGCGCCAGTAGGCGCGGGCCTGCCGGGCCTCCTCGACGGTCGAATTCAGGCAGGCGTGGAAGAAGCGGGCCGCTTCGCGGTTCATCGAGAGGATGCGGCTGCGCATCCGCCCGGTCTTGTCGTCCTCCTGCGGCTCCGGCATCCCGGCGCGGGCTGCCAGCATCTTGACAGCCTCGCCGTAGTCGATGCTGTTGATCTTTTTGGCGAAGCTGATGGCATCGCCGCCCGCCCCGCAGCCAAAGCAGTAAAAGCTCTGGGTGTCCGGGTAAACGTAGAACGAGGGGGTCTTCTCGCTGTGGAACGGACACAGGCCGCCATAGAGGCGGCCCTTCCGTTTCAGCTGCACATAGCTGCCCACCAGATCGACGATGTCGGTGCGGCGGTTCAGCTCTTCAATGTACTCGTGTGGGATCATGGCTCTTTTTCCTGCTTCCTTTTATAACACGTGCCACTTGCGGGGCACGAACACATCCTCAAAGGTCCGGATGGCGAACTCGTCGCTCATGCCGCTGATGTAATCGGTCACGGCGCGGTCACGGCCCTCCTGATAGGCCAGCTGCAAATAGAAGTTGGACATCTGGTCGATGTGGGTCAGGTAGTATTCGTACAGTTCCGTGAGGACCTTTTCCACTTTCTGCTCTTCGCGCTTGGCGGTGCGGTCATTGTAGACATTGGCATACATGAAATCCTTCAGCGCAAGGAAGGCTTCCTCTTCCTCCGCGCCCATAGCCACATCGCCGTCGCTGTGGGCGAGGATGCTCTGGATCATGGTCGTGATGCGCTGGGATTTCGTTTCGCCCAGCACGGCGGTGCATTCTCTGGGCAGGATCGCCGGGTCCAGCACCCCAGCACGGACGGCATCTTCGATGTCGTGGTTGACGAACGCGATCTGGTCCGCCATCCGGACGATGCGGCCCTCCGGGGTCGCCGCCCAGGTGCCTTTGGTGTGGGTGATGATGCCGTTCCGCACTTCCCAGGTCAGGTTGAGGCCCCGGCCGTTCTGTTCCAGCTTGTCCACCACGCGCAGGCTCTGGCGGTAATGCCTGAAGCCATCCGGACAGAGCTTGTCCAGTGCGCTCTCCCCTGCGTGGCCAAAGGGCGTGTGGCCCAGGTCATGCGCCAGGCTGATGGCCTCGGTCAGGTCTTCGTTCAGGCGCAGGGCGCGGGCGATGGTGCGGGCGATCTGCGCCACCTCCAGCGTGTGGGTCAGCCGGGTGCGGTAGAGGTCGCCCTCCGGCGAGAGGAAGACCTGCGTTTTCTGCTTGAGGCGGCGGAACGCCTTGCAGTGGATCACGCGGTCCCGGTCACGCTGGAACACCGGGCGGATGGGGTCCTGCGGCTCCGGCCGGGCTCGGCCCCGGCTTGCATCGCTGAAGGTCGCCCAGGGGGCAAAGGTCAGCCGCTCGATCTCTTCGGTACGCTGGCGTACATCCATCCGGTATCCCTCACTTTCATGCTGGTTCCTGCCCCCTTCCCAGCGCAGCTGCGCCCGCAGCTATTGTAGCAGAATTGCTCTGTCGAAGGGGGAATCTTCCTGTCCTGTCCAAAATTATCCTATAAAAATCTCTCGGTGCTGCTGCGCCCAGAGCGCAGCGGCCATGCAGCCCTGCATCCGACTGCCAATGGCTCCCACTTCGGGGGAGCGGACGAGCGAATGCGAGACGGAGAGGGGCATCAGAACGGCGCATAGAACGGCTGCGAGACGCTCACCTCGGCCCCGCCCCGCGTCAGCTCCCGCAGCTGTTCCAGCAGCGGCGGCTCGGTGCCCTCCGGCATCTGCCAGTGCAGGGTCACGCGGTCGGTGAACTGCGGGTCGGCGAGTTTGGCCCCGGCGGCGTGGATGAGCAGCGCGGCCCGCTCGTAGAGTGCGTAGTCCACCGTCACTTCCAGCTCCACCACGCTGCGCACCGTGACGACCTCGGCGTTTTCCAGTGCGCGGGCGGTCGCGGTGGTGTAGGCGCGGACGAGGCCGCCCGTGCCCAGCAGCACCCCGCCAAAGTACCGGGTCACGACCACGATGAGGTCGGTCAGGCCGCTGTGCTGCAGCACTTCCAGCGCCGGGGTCCCGGCGGTCTTGGCAGGCTCGCCGTCGTCGGAGTAGCGCTCCCGGTTGCCCTCCCGCAGGCGGTAGGCGTAAACGTTGTGCCGCGCGGTGCGGTTGGCCGCGCGCACCTGCTCCAGAAAGGCCACGGCCTTTTCCTCGCTGTCTGCAAACGCGAGCTGCGCAATGAAGCGGCTCTTCTTCTCCTCATATTCGCCGATGGCTGTGCCCCGGATGGTGCGGTAATCCTCCACGCTGACTCCTCCTGTTTGTTGTGTTCCTTGCAAAACAGTATACCATAAATCCGGGGAAAGAAAAAGCCCGGCACAAGCATTGCTCGTGTCGGGCCTTCCCCGGATTTATTTGAAGCACGGAGATGTCATAATGAAAAAGGTGTCGATTTGCTGAGGCAAACTCGGCAAATCGACACCTGCTGTTCAGATGAAGGTCGCTCAAAAGACGGGTACACATCGTGCCCGATTTGAGAAGCAACTGGCTGCCATTTTACAGGCCCTATAGCTTTGCGTCACAGCCTTTCGACTGCTTTGCCGAGAATATTCAATTCCGTAGATCTTGCATCGCAGTCCAGCCGCCGTTCGTGCGGCTCCCTGACTACTTTTTTATTCTATCATTTTTGTCTTCATTCGTCAAGATTCTGCGGCCGGTTTTTTCCGTTTTTGCAGTTCTTTTTCATGCCTCCCGGCTGCTGCTGTTTTGTTCCGGCCCGTTTTTCTGCCGCCTCGCCCTTTCTGCCCAAAAAACATCCGGCTCAACGTTGCTTGCGTGAAGGATCGCGAAAAGAGGAAATTTCTGGAAATTTCCAGTGTTTCACGCAGGAAACACCCCCATTCACGCAGAAACGTCTTGCGTTTTACCCCCCCCGTGCTATATTGAGCTTAGCAGGCAACCTCTGTTTTCTGGTTCCCCAATCCATGTTGTGGTACGAGTTGGAAGGGACGGCGGCGCACCGCCCTGTCCGGTTCCAATATATTATAGAATATATGTAATAGGAGGTATTCTCAATGGTCTCTTATCGCAGACTCGCTATGCGCGTCCTGGGGCATGTTCCGGTGCTTTTCGACAAGAAAAAGGCATCTCCCCCTCCCCGCGTTGCCGCACAACGGATCGCAGCCCTCGCTCTCGCCTGTGCCATGATGACCGGCATGGCCCTTCCTGCTTTTGCCGGTACCTATGATATCGTCAACGGCTCCATTGATATCCACGCTACGGAAAACGGCAATTTCATCAGCCAGTGGATTATGAAGGGGGAACAAAAGGAATATTACGGCGATTTCGACGGAAATTATAGGGACCCAGACAGCGACATCACCATCACCGGCACAAGCACGGGGAACACAGTCACCATCGACGCAGACAAAGATACGACGGCCAATGTCACCTTGGAGAATGTGGAGATCAACGCCAGCTCGACAGGCCAGGCCGCTGTGGAAGTGACCGGCAGCGGCGATACCAGCATCGAATTGAACGGCAAGAACACCTTAACGGGTGGTGTTGCCCATGCCGGTCTGCAACACAACAAAAAGACTGATGCCAATGAAACCAGCGGAAAACTGACGATCACCGATACCGACGGCAATGGTTCTCTGTGTGCTACCGGCAATTATGGCGGCGCGGGCATTGGCGGCGGAAATCTCAAAGACGCAGGTAAAATTGAGATCACCGGTGGCAGCATTACCGCGACGGGCGGCACCGATGGCGCTGGTATCGGCGGTGGCGGTGCTGGCGGTGATGCCGACATTACCATTTCCGGCGGAACGATCAAAGCCATTGGCGGAACAGACCCGTCAGGGCCACCGGATGCTATCGGCGGCGCAGGCATCGGCGGCGGTGGTTCTGGCGGTGATGCAACTGTGACCATTACTGGCGGCGCTGTTATTGAACAAGCGACCGGCGGCGGCGGATGTGCCGGCATCGGCGGCGGTCACTCCAGTAAAAGCAGCGATGTGACAATTTCCGGCAATGCAACGATTGAAACTGTTACTGGCGGCTACCAGTCTGCCGGTATTGGCGGTGGTAGTCGGGGGCGTACCGGCACTGTAACCATCCAGGATAACGCAACGATCAAAAATGCGCAGGGCGGCAATGGCGGCGCAGGCATCGGCGGCGGTGTCTATGGCAGCACGAAGGTGTTTATCGAAGGAAGCCCCACCATCGAGAGCACGACCGGCGGCAACAATGGTGCTGGCATCGGCTGCGGCGCGGGCGGCAAAGGCACTGTGAACATCAAAGGCAACGCAGAGATCCAGAGCGCACAGGGCAACAGCGGCGGCGCAGGCATCGGTGGCGGCGCGGGTGGCGATGGCGATGTGACCATCACAGGCAACGCAGAGATCCAGAGCGCACAGGGCGGCTCCTATGGCGCAGACATCGGCGGCGGCGCTATTGCGTCGTTTAACGGAACGAATTTCATTGGTGGCAAAGGCACTGTGATCATTGATGGCAACACAATAATCAATGCACAGGGCGGCGAGGAAGGTGCCGGTATCGGCGGCGGCATGGGCGGCCTTGGCTATGTGACCATCACAGGCAACGCAGAGATCCAGAACGCAACGGGCGGCACTGGTGCAGCCGGCATCGGCGGCGGCGCAGAATCCGAACCGGACGATGACGGAACCGGAAATAAAACTAGAAATGAAATCTCCATCAAGAGCACCGAAGCCGGTTCCCCCAACATCACCGCAAAGGGCGGCACAGCTTCGGATGATGGGCTTTCCGGCGGCGCGGCCATCGGCAGCGGCAGCGTTTATGAGAACGACCCGCAATATCCGGAAGAAAAAGCCTCTGCCGCTATCACCATTGAAGGCAAAGTGACCATTGCTGCCACCGCAGGCGGAAAACTTGCCGATAAGGATGCAATTGCCATTGGCGATACACCGCTCCAAGAACAGAAGTTTGCCGGTTTGCCAGTAGGTGCTGTCATCAAACGGTGGGATTCGGACGGTGTGGATCTTACCCAAGAGGGTGACAAGCCTACGGAACCGGATCAGCCTTCTAACCCGGATCAGCCTTCTAATCCGGGTCAGCCCTCTAATCCGGATCAGCCTTCTAACCCGGATCAGCCTTCTAACCCGGATCAGCCTTCTAACCCGGATCAGCCCTCTAACCCGGATCAGCCCTCTAACCCGGATCAGCCCTCTAACCCGGATCAGCCTTCTAACCCGGACAATCCTAACCCGGATCAGCCCTCTCAGCCGGAGCAGCCTTCCGAACCGGAGCAGCCCTCTGAGCCGTCGGGTGCGGTCTCGACTTCCGCTCCGGCCGAAGAGCTGACCGCCTCGGATGCAGAGTATCTCGTTACCGTAGAGGGGCTTTCCGTCACCAATGCACTGGGAAAGCAGATCACGCACAGCTGCACACAGAATGTCCAAGGCAAGGTCCTTACCATTCGCGTCAACAGCATTGTGGCCACCGCACATCTCACCATGGAGACCCTCCGGACGCTCAAAGCGCAGGGGGTAGAAACCATCCGTTTCTGCACACTGCTGTACCGTCCGACTTCGGTCTCCATCGACGCACTTCTGAATCTTGGGGTCGATGAAGCCGACATCCTCTGGACGCACAACGGGATCCAGGCCCGCCTGACGGTCGGCGGCACCGATTCCAGCAGCCTTTTGCAATAAGACCCTCTGAACCATAACAGCCGGGAGGCTTCCGTTTCGGAACGCCTCCCGGCTGTTTGGTTATGCACACATTGTCTTCCGATTTTTTCCTTTTCCTGATCTCAACAGAATTTTGTGCGGTATTCGCGGGGGGTGCAGTGCTTGATCTCCCGGAACGTTTTAATAAAGTAGCTGCCGTCTGAGAACCCGCATTCCAGACCGATCTCGCCGGTCTTCAGCCGGGTGGAGCGCAGCAGCTCGGCGGCCTTTTCCACCCGGAACTGCTTGACGTACTGGATGGGCGTGATGCCCAGCAGCTGCCGGAAGCTGCGCAGGCAGGCGCTCTCGCTCAGGGCCACGCAGGCCGCGATCTTCTCCACCGTCAGCTCCTCGGCGTAGTGCTCCTCCACGTAGCGGAGCATCCGCTTCATCCGCTCCGAGGCGATCTGCTCCTGCTCTGAGACCTTTGTCTTGCCGCCCACGCACTGGGTGCTCAGCAGCCGCAGCGCCGCCGAGAGATGATACCGCACCCGGTTCTCGTAGTCGAACGGCTCGTCCGCCACCTCTTTCCAGGCGTCCCGCAGGAAGACGAGTACCTGTTTCTGCCAGGGCACCGCCTCGTCCAGCAGAAAAAACGCCGGGGCACCGGGCTGCAGCAGGGGCCGGATGAGCTTTTGCCAGAAGATGGTGTCCATGCCGCCCACCAGCCGGGGCTGAAAGACGCCGGAGTGGAGCAGGGCCGTGCCCTCCGCTTGCTCCACCGAGTGCAGCGCCCCCGAATTGAGGAAGACGCCCTGCCCGGTCTGCAGCGTCAGGCGGGTCTTGTTCACATCCACATGGAGGGGGCCCTGTATGGTGAGGATGTATTCAAATTCCTCATGCCAGTGCCACGCCACCGAGTAGCTGGCCAGGTCTTCGGCGTAGCAGGCGATGGGAAACAGCGCACTGCCGTGCTGCACCAGCTCGCGCCCTTCGGCGTCAGCCACGATGTCCGTCTCGCAGTGGATGCCGCCCTCATGGATAATTGTTGCACAGCTCGTTCGATATGCCATATTGACCAGTTCCTTTCCGCAAATCTTTGAACATTTTTTATCAATGCCGGTTTTGTTGTACAAAACTTCAGATTTTCTCCTACCACAGCCGCTGGTTTCGTGGTATTATTTCATCAGAGGCCGCAAGTCCAGTATAACACCGAAACGGGAGGAACACAACCCATGGCACAGCTTCTTCTGCCGGTCATCTACCTGGCGTTCATCAGCCTCGGCCTGCCGGATTCGCTTCTCGGCTCCGCCTGGCCGAACCTCTACCCCGCTTTCGGGGTGCCGGTATCCTACGCAGGCATCGTCTCGATGATCATCTCCTGTGGGACCATCGTTTCCAGCCTGTGCAGCGACCGGCTGACCCGTGCGCTGGGCACCGGCAAGGTCACGGCCCTCAGTGTGGCGATGACGGCGGCGGCGCTGTTCGGCTTCTCGGCGGCGAGCGCGTTCTGGATGCTCTGCCTCTGGGCCATCCCCTACGGGCTGGGTGCCGGAAGCGTGGACGCCGCCCTGAACAACTACGTCGCCCTCCACTACGAGAGCCGCCACATGAGCTGGCTGCACTGCATGTGGGGCGTGGGCACCATCATCAGCCCGGTGCTGATGAGCCTGGCCCTGACCGGCGGGCAGGGCTGGAACGGCGGCTACCGCATCGTAGCCCTCATCCAGGTCGGCATCACAGCCGTTCTGGTGCTGAGCCTGCCGCTCTGGAAAGGCCGCCCGGCCGCCGAGACTGCGGACGGCACCCCGGCCAGGCCTCTGACGCTGCCCCAGATCCTGGCCATCCCCGGTGCGCGGGAAGTGATGCTCTGCTTCTTCTGCTACTGCGGCCTCGAAACGACGGCTGGCCTCTGGGCCAGCAGCTACCTCACGCTGAGCAAGGGCGTCCCGGCCGACACGGCCGCTGCCTTTGCGGGCCTGTTCTATCTGGGCATCACGGTGGGGCGCGGCTTCTGCGGCTTCGTCACCCTCCGCTTCAACGACACCCAGATGATCCGTCTGGGGCAGACCGTTCTGGCCGTGGGTGTGGCCGCCCTGCTTCTGCCGGGGCCGCAGGCGCTCTCGCTGGCCGGCCTCGTCCTCGTGGGGCTGGGCTGTGCGCCCATCTACCCCAGCATCATCCACTCCACGCCGGACC
>OLGH01003052.1_pt1 | contig 12131 bp, 3 predicted proteins | sample 1604851 | NCBI WGS metagenome assembly OLGH01 (sample SAMEA3888894, study PRJEB22519) | human gut metagenome | biome: human gut; feature: human-associated habitat; material: faeces | place: Denmark | collected 2010 | reverse complement strand
AGCACAAAGGCAGATGATCTCTACATCAGAATTATCTCAGGAACTAAGTGTTCCATCCAGTTATATTCCAAAAATAACAAAAAAGTTAAAGCAAGCAGGAATCATAAAAGCCTGTGAAGGTACAAATGGTGGCTATATGCTGGCAAAACAACCGGAGAATATTTCTCTGATGAAAATTATATCGTGTGTAGAGGAAACAATGGCAATTAATCGTTGTTTGGAAGAAGATCGTTTTTGCTCAAGAAATTTAGAAGATACCTGCAAGATACATAAAATATTGTTGAGTTTGCAGAATACATACAATAATAAATTAGAGAGCGTAAAAGTTTCAGATGTTATCCGCCCTGGAGAAGATGAATATTTTGGACGATTTTATGTTGTGTTAAAACTGAACTTGAAGGATAAAAACTACGAGTGTGTGTACTCACATATCCGTGAAGTGTATGAGAAAGTAAGAAATACAGAAAGCTATGAAGAGTTCATAAACCAGTATGTAGAAAGATATGTGTATGTTTCTGATAAAAAAATGGTTCATGGTTTCTTATCAAGTGAAGGATTAGAAGAAAACCTGGTTGATGGATGTATGGAAAAAGATCTTCCATATCGCAGAATTACGGGAAAAGATAAGAATGAATATGTTTGGATGGAAGCAAAAAAATATATAGATGCAAATGAGAATACTGCAATTATTACATTACATAATGAGACGATTGTCCAGAACACAGTTATAAGAATGGAACAGGAACTCGTAAAGAAAGAACAGGATTTGGCAAAGCAGTATTGGGATATGGTATCACTTTTAACTACTGTATTGAATCATAATCAGATAGTTGAATCAGGGTATCAAGATGATATCAGTTTCTATACGAAACAGGTATATCTTCAATTGCAGAAGAATTATCCGGAATACGGAATTACGGATGAAGAAATTGCTTCAGTAGCCCATTTGGCACCGATTCATGATATTGGAAAGATAAAAGTACCAATTGAAATTTTGAATAAAAATGGAAAGTTGACAGATGAAGAAATGAATGTAGTAAAACAACATCCATTAGTAGGTGCGGCGATGACCCAGAGATTCCCAGAGGGGATAACAACGGAAAAGCTGAACAAATATAGCTATGAAATATGCAGACACCACCATGAAAGATATGATGGATCAGGATATCCAGACGGTTTAAAAGGGAATGCGATTCCGATGTGCGCACAGGTCGTTGGGATTGTTGATGCTTACGATGCATTGATCAATGATCGACCATACAAAAGAAAATATGAACATGAAGAAGCGATACGGATGATTTCAAATGGTGAATGCGGAGCGTTTTCCAATCAGCTGATGCAATGCTTTCAGGAGGCGGCAAAGCAGCAAAACTGGTTAAAGAGGCAAAATTAAAGTAACAAGTGAAGGCAAAAGATTAGAGGTCCAGATATGAAGAAAAAAAGAAGGATAGAGAACAGAATTATCGCAGTCATACTATGTATGGCTATCTTATTTTCTCAAGTGAATATTGCGGATGCAGCAGATCTGAATCCATCAGGTACCAACACGAGCCAAGTGGACCTTTCTGATGAAACCAATATGAGCAATGATGAAGCATCAACCGAATCCACAGTTTCAGATGAAATAAATGGCACCATGGAATCCGAATCTAAGATATCGGAGGAAACAAATGAAAACTCAAAGAATAACGAATCGGAATCTTCCGGTGAAAATGTTAAAGCGGAATCAACAGATAATATAGAGGCTTATTATAAGGATAGTAAAATATGCATTTATAATTTTGAACAATTAAAACAGATTGGTTCAGATGCTTATATTTACACAGGTGATAAGGATGGAAAGATTGGTTCTGGAGATGTAGTAAAGAGTGAAGGCACAGAGCTGAAATACGGTGCAGATGCCCAATACATTTTGATGAATGACATCCAGATGAACTTGGAACAGATGTGGTCAGTGCCGGATTCCTTTACCGGAACTATCACGGGTACGGAAATAGAAGAAAATGAAACACCGACTCTCTATGACAAAGAAACGGACACCATCTACATTTATAACCCATATCAGTTAATGGTGCTTGCACAGGAAGAATCTGAAACGGAACCAGTTATGTCATTGGATTATGATGCACCACAGTTTGGTATGGGGCAGATGATTTATCCGGATGGAGATGATCAGGAGTATCTGACTTATAGTAAGTCTCATAATTATGTGTTATCGCAGAAGTTTAATTCAGATAAGCCGGAATTAGTTGCAGATCAATTGACAGAAAAAGCGGCGGATGGAGTTCAATGGCTAGATGGTGAGCATGCAGATGGAAGAACAAAACCAGGACAGCTATATGTAGAAGTTTCCGGGAAGAAATATATTCTGATCGGAAATGAGTCACAGCTGCGGGCGATTGGAAGCAATAAGAGTGTAACCCCAAGACTGTATGTTTATTACAAACCGGGCTTGGTAAGTGATCTGGTTGGTAGCAATCCTTTTTACAGTCCTTATTATCCGGGAGATGCGGACCTTGGCTTGGATGCTGTAGCAAAAGAAGGTGCAACTACCCACGGTCTTATAAGTCCAAAGCCGGACAATGTCAAAGGAGAAAACTCATATCTATATTATAAAGATAATGGTAAGTATAAGCTGGCAGATGTCGATTTGACAAGCGATGATATTGTTACGGGTCTACTGAATGGAGTAGGCGGACTGTTAGGGTCTTTATTGGGTGGTCTTACAGTAGGAACTGGTAGTTTATGTGGCGTTAACGACCAGGGGTTGCCTGACAATAAAACAGCGAGTCTGACGAAGTTAAAGCAAGAATATGGTGGTTTAAAATATTCATCCAATGCAAATTACATCATTTTCCGAGATATTGACTTATCAAAGGATGGTGTGAACTCAAATCAAGAAGATGATCTTTGGACACCACTTATGGTATCGGGGGATATCAAAGGTGCAAAGTTAGCAGATGGACAAACAATGATTACGGATGGAAACACTATTCTGGCAACTGGAAAACCTGTAATTTCTAATGTGAATGTGAACCAGGCAGATGCAATGGATGGATCTAAGTACATAGGAATTGGTTTTTTTGGAACAGTTACGAATGAGGTTAATGTAAACAATATTGGTGTCAGTGCCGGAACGGTATCTGTATCAAACCTAGAATTACAAAATGTAAATGTACAAAATAACACGAATGAACATAAAAACACTCAGACCATAATAAGTGGACTCACATCAGGACTTGGATGGCTTGTAGGTGGTGTAGTTGATTTACTAGTAGGAGTTTTAACATTTGGAAACGTAAACCTGAATTTAAAAGATACATTATCAGCACTTTTAAATGCAAGAGCAAAGGATCCGACGATTTATGCAACAGGTGCATTTGCAGGAAGGCTGGTGGGAGATGTTTCCATTGAAAACTGTGATGTGACAGGAGAGGTCAGTGTTTCGAACATTAATGATCGTACTGGTGGGTTTGTCGGTTATACAGAAGGCGTAACACAGTATGACGGATTGTCAAAAGCTCTTGGAGTAACGGTGAATGCATTATCATCATTGTTAAATGCAATTCCGGGACTTGGACTTGGAGATTTGATTACAATTCTTCTAGACAATGCATTGCCGGTTGATAGTTTAATTCCTACTGGATACAAAAATGTAAATATCAAAAACTGCCATGTAGAGAATCTGTCAGGAACTATCGGATCTGCCGATAAAGATTATGCCGGTGGTTTCGTAGGACAGCAGGTAGGAACAAGAATCTTTGACTGTTCCGTGAAAAACAGTAGTTATTCTGTAACGGCAAAAGAATACGGCGGAGGATTTGCAGGAATCAGCAGAGATGCGGAAATCCGTGGATTGTTAAGTGATGTAGGTGTTGAACTTATCCGAGTAATGCAGCCACAGAGTATCTTGTTAAATTGCAATCTGACAGGATGCAATGTCTCAGTATCTGGTGAAAATTATCAAGGCGGTATCGTAGGAGCACAGGCAAACAGTTATGCGGTCAACTGCGGAGCGAATGGAAGCATCGCAGTTAAAGCAAGTGGAAGTTATGCCGGTGGTGTGAGTGGTATTTCAACAGTTGGGTGGATTACAAACCTTGGAAATAAAGAAGTCAAGGATGTAAGCCTTTTAACAACGGTAAAAGACTTGTTGGCGGGCCTTTTGTCCAGTGATCCGGAAAAAGCAGGTATGCTCTTGTCACTTGTAGGAATTGCACCATCAGCAATCCTGGGATGTAACATGGATTGTTCATCGGTTTCGGTTGAGGCTGGTAAGCGTTATTCCGGTGGTATTCTGGGTGGTGGTGATGGTGTCTATATTGCAGAATCCAGTCTCGAATATTTAAATAAACTTCCGTACTGGAAACATGGCGTAGGGGATGCGAGCAGTGTAGCCCGAAGAGATAATGTGCTCACAGGATTAAAAACAGTTACGGCAGGTGAAAATCGTGCCGGAGGTATTGCCGGAAGTGTAACAACAGCAAATGTCACAGGACTTTTAAATAATACACTTGGAATCGGAAACTTCCTTGGATTTACTGTGCATCATGTAACGGTGACGGGAGTAAATGATGGATATACAGTTGAAGCAAAAGAAAACTATGCCGGCGGAGCACTTGGCGAGGCTGTTGGTGGAGATGTGGATACTGTAACATTAAATCAGGTAAAATCTGTTACAGCAAAAAACAGAGTCGGTGGTTTTATCGGTTGTGCAGGTCCGGGAGATCTGGCAGGTGGAAACGGACTAACTTTGAATCTGTTAGGACTGAACAACTTGCTGAAAGTTGAAAATCTGCTTTCTGTGGCAGAAGGTGTCAGAGTTAAAATCAACGAAGCTCATGTAAATGGCATCGCAGGAGGCATGACTGTAAAAGCAACAGGCACAAATTCCAACGGCGAAGTAGTGGATTATACAGCTGGTGGTTTCATCGGAAAGAGTAACAGTTGTGAGATCATTAAGTCCGATGTGAAAAATTTAAAAGAAGTAACAGCAAATGATAAAGACGGTTTTGCCGGAGGATTTGTAGGTTCCTCACAGACCGGAGGTCTTGCAGATGTAGCTGGTGAAGCGGATGTCAAAGCTTTGTTAAATGCAAATAAGTTGTTAGGTGCTGTCAAGTACTTGCTTCCTTCTTATACAGAGTGCACGGTTACTTATGTTGATAAAGGCGGAGTTGTTGCAGATACAGCAGGCGGTTTTGCCGGAAACTTCCAGAGTGGAACGGTTAACAACCAGGGCGCAGGAGAAGGTAACTATTATTCTGTATATAATCTGGATCATGTAAACGGACAGTCTTATGCCGGAGGCTTTGGCGGAAATGTTTACTCCGGAGCATTGGCAGATGCTGGAGGTGGAATCAGCATTCTGGGCGGAATCACAGGTCTGAATATAAATGTTGGAGATCTGCTGAATCTGATCAATGCCTACATTCCATATGTGCAGTATGCAGGAGTTAAGTCAGACAACGGATTTACTGTTACTGCCAACAAAACGAAAACAGATGACAGCAATTCCGGAAGTGCCGGAGGATTTATCGGTTACGGAAGCGGTGTTCAGGTAAGTTACTGTGATGTTACGAACCTGAAGCACACAACGGTGAAGGCACCGACGAATCTGGAAACCCAGGATGCACCGACATATTTCAATGAAAAAGACAGCGAATATGCGGTAACGGGTGCCAGATATGCTGGTGGATATATCGGATATATGGATATTGGTTCGGCAGCTTCCGTTGGAAAAGGTTTGAGCGTACTTGGTAAATCGATAGGAATCAATCATGTGCTGGATGCATTGAATGTCGTTGTTTCTACAATAGAACATTCGAATGTTACAGGAAATGTTGGAGGTTTTGCAGTAAAAGCGACCTGGAAAAATAATGCATCCGATGCCTCAGCAAATGACATACTTGGTGATGCAGGTGGTTTTGCCGGAAAGATTTCTGGTGGGCACATTCAGGATTCCAATGCAAATAACTTTTCTTATATCATTGGCCAGATTACAGCCGGTGGTTATGTGGGAGACTTGCAGCCAGGAAATGTGGCAAATGTCCTTGGCGATACTGGTATCTTAGATGGTCTTGTTAATGTGTCAGATACATTGGCATCATTAGCGGAGGACTTTGTACCGACGATCAGAAACAGCTCTACGACTTGTATTCCTTGTGGTGGTGCAGTTCGTGCAGATGCGGCCTCCACAAAGCAGGTACAACGAGGTATGGCCGGAGGTTATGCAGGACATAATGAAGGCGGTCATATCTGGGGAAACAATACAAAGAAATGGAAAGGTAAAGAAAAATATACCGGACCAACAAGTACTTGTAAAGCAGTAAGAATCCGTTCGGTATACGGAGAAGAAATTGCTGGTGGCTTCACAGGACTTATGGAGTCAGCTGATACGGCAAGCACCGGAAACCTGTCCTTATTATGGGGATTGGTAAAGGTAGATAACATCCTGGGAGCACTTAGCGTTGTTTATCCGACAGAAGAAAATACGGCAGTTTACGGACCACTTGCCCTGATGGATTATGAAAACTGGAATAAATGGGTGGAGTTTGTCGGAAAAAAGGGTGGTTACGGAAGTGATCTTGCTGAGCATGGAACAGTAAATAATCAGGCTGAACTGGACGCAATCATTGGAAAGTATGCTTACGGATACAATGTTGTAGCAGGGAGAGTCAATTATCGGGATGAAATAAAACTGGCAAATGGCGGAGCAGCTGGTGGCTATGTCGGATCAATGCAGACCGGAACGATAACAAATGGACAGGCTTATCAGGCAAAGACAATTAAAGGGCTTCGATGTGCCGGCGGTTTTGCAGGAGAAATGGTGAATGGCGGAGCAGCAAATCTAGGAGGCGTTGATATCCTCGGTCTTAATCTGCAATTAGGACAAATGCTACAGGTGCTTAATGTCTTTGTGCCGGTGATTAAGAAATCTTCGGTAGAGGGTTATCAGAGTGGACTGATTGTCCAGTCAGAAGGTGTAGATAATAAAGATACCTGTGGTTATGCCGGAGGTTATGTAGGAAAACTGATCGGTGGACAGATCTGGGGCGAAAATGATGCACGCTGCAAGGTCACAAAGCTGAGACGAGTAGACGGAAGAAGCTATGTCGGCGGTTTTGTCGGAAGTTCAAGACCTGGAAGTGTTGCAACACTGAATCCAACTGCAGGAGAAGGATTGCTCAGCCAGCTTCTGAATAAACTGTTAAGTACACCGGCAGATTTGATAAAAGTATTAAATGCTACAGTCGCAACGATCCGTTATGCAGATGTGGAATCCTGGGACGACTGGGGAATCATCGTAAATGGTGCTTACGCAAGTGGAAGTAATAACACTTCTTATGCAAAAGCAGCCGGAGGATTTGCCGGAAATCTGGAAGGAACTGTACTCGGTGAGAAGGGTACGAAAGAGGCAGGAGTTTTTGTACAGAATATCCGTTCCGTAGTCGCAGGTGAATATGCCGGAGGATGCTTCGGTGTTGCTGACGTAGCCGGAGTTGCCAATATCAGTGCAGGAAATGAGACCTCGCTCCTTGATAAATTATTAAAGCTTGGAAGAACCGATGTGCTGGATGCGTTTAGAAGTTATGTATATTACGGAACTGTAAGCGGAAGTAAGGATGCTGGTTTAAGTGTCAGCGCAAACACAGCGATAAAATCCGGACAGAACAACCAGGTTACATATAGCGGAACAGCCGGAGGTTTTGGCGGCTCACTGTTAAATGGTTCTGTGAAAAATAGTAAAGTAGCAGAATTAAGCAATGTAAGAGGTTTGAATAGTGTCGGAGGATTTGTTGGCTATTCTGGAAAGAGCGGAGTAGTTAAGGCAGACAAGATAGACGTTATTGGAGACAATACAGGACAGTTACTTGGTGGAGCTCTTGGAGTTATGGACATTTTTGGTTCTCACATTGATGACTGTGCAGTTACAGGAACTGATGATGGTTACACTGTGCAGAGTACAAATGGAGATGAGCAGGTTGCCGGAGGATTTATCGGATATGCAAATCTTGCAAGAATGTCGAATTGTACAGCAGGTGACAAGACGAACCAGAAAATTGGACTGAAACAGGTAGCGTCAGGTGGGACAGCCGGAGGATTTGCAGGACGAACAAGTTTCGCTTATCTTGCAGATTTAAAATTGGATTCAGGAGCAGTGAATGTAATATTCTCGGTTGTTAATCAACTTGTAAAAGCATTATATTTGGATAAAGCTCAGGCTTTAGATCTTCTGAAAATTAATCTTGGAATTATTAAAGTGGAGGCTCTTTACGAAGGAAATTTGATTCACGTAAATCTGCTTGGATTGGATATCTCTGTAGGACTTTCGAAGAAGTCAACAGATAACAAACAGGAGACAGATCTTGCAATTATTACGATTGGAGATTCATCCATCAAACTTCCATGTAATGAAAATGGACTTTTGAATGATAATGATGCCAAATCCAATATCAGTGTGAGTCTGATCAAGGCCAATCGAACAAGAATTACAGATAGTAATGTCTACGGTGTCAGTCATGGATATGATGTCTATGCCGGTGGTGCCGGAAATAACAATGATGGTGATGCTAAAGACGGACGAAGTGGTGGCTTTGTTGGATTCAACGATGAAGGACTTTTGAAGAATAACAACATGTATTACTGTGATGTGGTTCGTGGAACAAAAGATCTTGTCGGACCATTTAGCGGAATAAGTAAATTAGATTCACAATATAAGTTCAACACATTGGAAAAAGTGGAAGGTGAGGACAACAATTACCGTATTTATAGAAAGCTGGAGAAGACACTGGATCAGATCAAAAAGAATTCAGACAGGTTGAATCTCAGCTATGAAAAAGACGCTTCCAGTGGATGGGATATTTACACATTGGGCCATATGAATTCGGTAAAAAGCTATGATACTTTGAAAAATGCAAAGCTGACAGATGATACATCGTCTACGACAGCAGAACTGAAAGCATATGAATCGTCGGCAAAAGCAGTATTGATGTCAGATACCAAAACAACATTGAACACGGGAGATAGTGATACACCGGAACCATCCGAGTCACAGGATCCATGTGATGAGAACATCAAACTGACAATAAATAAAGTTTGGAAGGATTTAAACAATTTTGATCATTCAAGACCAAACAGTATTACGGTAACAATATCACGTACCTGGAAAGATAAGGCAGGGAAGGAAACGACAGAAATAGTACCAGATTACGAGAGTTACAAAATAGAAGGTTCCATCGATAAATCTAAATGGCAGGAGGTGATAAAGAAACTCCCGGCATACAAGACAGATGGAGATGAAATTTATTATTATACGTATTCCATCACAGAAGCAAAAGTGGATGGTTATACAACAACGATAGATAAATCGCAAGATGGATTTACCTTCACAATAGCTAATAGACATTTCCCAGGTCTTCCGGATACCGGAGGATACGGAAGCTATTTGATTTACCTGATAGCTGCTCTGCTTTTCCTGATATATTTCGTAATGAGATATAAAAAATGCAAGGAAAATAAAAAAGCAGAAAAACTATAAAAGAAAAATTCTCAAGAAAAGGAGACAATTGTTATGAAGAGAATGAAAAGAATCATGGCATTAATGCTGGCAGCGATTATGATGATGGCTATGTCTGTCACAGCATTTGCCGCAGAAGGAGCAACAGGAACACACACACTTACAGTTAATGTAAAATCAACAGAACCAGCACAGGATCTGAAAGGTCAGACAATTAATCTGTACAAATTATTTGATGTGACAGAGTCAAAAAGCGGAGAAACAACAAACTACGCATATACCGTAAATAATACTTATAAGGCTGCTCTTGCATCCGTATTAAAAATTGGTGAAACTTCTAAAGATGAAGACTTTGTAAAGGCAGTTGCAGATCAAGAAGCTACTATTCAGCAGTTTGCAAATGATTTTACAGCAAAAGCTTTAACAGATAATTTAGGAGCAACAAAAACTTCTGGAAAAATCGAAGAAAGCAAAACATCTTATGAATTTACAGGATTAGATGCTGGTTACTATCTTGTATATGTAACAGGTGGAAAAGAGATTCAGTCTTCCTTAGTTACAGTTGATGAGGCAACAAATACAGTAAACTTAAAAACAGAAGCACCAAGCATTGAAAAAACAGCTGATAAAACAACAGTAAATATCGGTGATGTTGTAAAATATACCGTAAAAGGTTCAATTCCGGATACAACAGGATATGCACAGTATGTGTACAAAATCCACGATGAATTATCAACAGGTCTTGATTTTGTAAACGATGCAAAAGGAACAGCTCTTGGAGCAGGTGCTACAACAGTTAATGTAACAGTAGCATTTACTGATAATAGTGTTACAGCAGCAGGAACAACACCAACAGTAGCAACACTTGATACAGCAAACAATAGAAAAATGTCTCTTGACCTGTCTGAATGGGTAAGAGCTAACCAGACAAACAAGGGAAAAGAATTTACTGTTACATATTATGCAAAAGTAAATAAAGACGCAGTTGTAACAGAAAAGAACAAGGCTCAGTTAGAGTATGGTAATAAACCGGGTGAAACAACAACTACAACACCAAGTGAAGCAAAGACACCGACATATCCATTAGATATTTTAAAAACTAAAAAAGATAGTAATGTAAAGTTAGCTGGTGCAAAGTTTAGTCTTTACACATCAGAAGCTGACGCAAAAAATGGAACAAATCCTATTAAAGTTACAGGAAACAATGGAAATTATGTCGTAGATTCAAACTCTACTACTACAGAATTTGAATCAGTTGAAAATATTGAGGAAAAAGGTTACAACCTCCGTGTCAATGGTCTTGCAGAAGGAACATACTATTTAGTAGAGACAAAGGCACCAGATGGATACAATAAGTTGACAGCACCAGTCGTAATTAAAATCACAAAGAGCACAGATACAGATGTAAATAATTGGACTATTTCCAAAGATGGAACAGTTGAAACTGACAAAATCATCGACATTGCAAACAGCACAGGTTCTCTCCTTCCATCCACTGGTGGACGTGGAGCAATTGCATTTGCTGTAATTGCAGCTATTCTTGTATTCGGTGTAGCAGTAAGCTTCATCCGTGATAAGAGAAAAGAAGCATAATAGTTTTACTAGAGATACAAGATAATATATAAGGAATGAGCGGTTATCTTCCACGGAAGGTAACCGCAATTCCAAGTATAACAACAGGGAGAATGAAATGAAGAGTAAGAAGAAAAAAAAGAAGATAACAATAAAAGATATTATTCGTCTGATTGTGCTTTTGGTTGCATTCTCCGTATTGTTATATCCAACGTTCAGTAGTTATCTGAACGAAAAGAATGGTTCCAAAGTTGTATCCTATTATGATGAGGAAAGTGTAAAGTTGAGTAAGGCAGAAAAAGAGCAGATGTTGGAAGAGGCGAGAGCATATAATAAGGAAATGCTGGGAAATATTGATTTGATTGATCCATTTTCGCAAGAAGATGTGGAAATAGATGCTCGTTATGAGGGACTGTTAAACGTAGATGGTTCGGGAATGATGGGATATATCCGTATTCCTAAGATTAATATAGAACTTCCAATCTATCATGGAACAAGTGAAGCAGTTCTGCAGACAGGTGTCGGACATTTCTGGGGTACATCTCTTCCTGTAGGTGGAGAAAGTACACATACAGTTCTGACAGGACATAGAGGTCTTCCGACAAAAACACTATTTACCAATATGGATAAACTGGAAGTAGGGGATATTTTTTACATTAAGGTTTTAGATGAAACACTGGCATATCAGATTGATCAGATATTAACAGTTTTACCGGAAGAGACAGATGGGTTATCTATTGAACCAGGCAAGGATTATGCAACACTTGTTACTTGTACACCATTTGCAATCAATACACACAGACTTTTAGTACGTGGAGAGAGAATACCTTATGAAGAGGCAACGAAGCAAGAGCCGGATACAAATATAAAACCGGAGTTATCTTTTACTGCTAAAGTGCTGATTGTAACAATTATAGTAATTTTTATAGGGTTGCTGATTGCTGTAATTTATAGTATACGAGATAGAAAAAGGAGGAAAGTAAGGTGAGAAAGAAGATAAGAAGTATTCACATTATTTTATTCGTTATGCTTTTTCTTA
>OLGH01003051.1_pt1 | contig 12133 bp, 7 predicted proteins | sample 1604851 | NCBI WGS metagenome assembly OLGH01 (sample SAMEA3888894, study PRJEB22519) | human gut metagenome | biome: human gut; feature: human-associated habitat; material: faeces | place: Denmark | collected 2010 | reverse complement strand
GGATTGGTCAAAATAGTTTGACTATTAGCGGCTAAAATCGCCCGGCGCTAACAGTGCAAATAAATAAAATGCTATTAAAAAACTGATAACTAACTTAATTACCAGTACAAACAAGAAATAGATAGCGAATAAACGAAGGCAAATCTGAACAATTATCAAGAGAATTGAGAACTCGCTACAAAACTGTCGATATTTGTTGCTCGGATGTTTAAACAATGATTAAAATAGCATTACTAAGCGTGCGCAATTACAGATTGCGCAGATACGTTTGATAGGGAAAGAGCAAGATCGCGGTCTCTTGGGGAGGAGACGTCGATGAAAGCGAATTCAGACAAATCTAAGCAGAGTAAAAAAGCGACGCGCCGTGTACTGGCAGGCGTTTTGTGCGGAGCCTCCGTTTTGAGCCTGGTACTGTCGCTCGTCATGCCTCCGATCTCGCAGGCCATTGCCAACGATGCCCAGACGGTTTCTGCCGAGGAAACCGTAACGGCGGGTGGTTCCTCAACTGAGTCTACTGATGTAGGAAACACCAACAACGGTGATACCGAAAACCAGAATAGCGACGATGCCGAGAATGGCGCGAGCGAAGACGCCGCTGCCGCAGGCCTGCCGTCCGACGACACGAAGGTCGAGGGTGACACGCAGCCTTCCGACGCACAGCCCGCGGATGATGATAATAACGATGAAAACGCTATCGCTCCCGTCAGTGCCGATGGCTATACCGAGGTAAGCGGCGATGTTGCTGGGGTGTTTACCAATGGCGGCAAGTTCCGACTGACGGATTATGCCTATTCGGATAAGCAGATCACTATCAGCAAAGACACCACCATCGATCTTAACGGCAACATGCTCTGTAACCGTTCTGGCGGCTTAGACTCCTTCTTTGTGGTCGAAAACGGAGCCACGCTCACTATCGAGGATTTAGGCCAAACAACAATAGATGCACCAAGTTCGGTCGATACGGCCAATACGCCGGCGGGTTTGCTTGCGAGTATGGAGTGGGAAAAGGGAAGCAGCTCTAATAACGGCACTCCTAAGAGTCTTACTTACTATGAGACTAAGAGCACGCCCAAGACAGATGGACTTGGCACCACCGAGACTACGTACAGGCATTTCGTTACGGGCTTTGGCGCTATCGATGCAGCATCGGACAGCGGTTCCGTAAAGTATGTGGTCAACGTTGAAGCGGGTGGCATACTCAATCTCAAGGGCGGCATGATTACCACGGCTGCCAATCTGGGCAACAACGGTCATGTGATTTATTCCGAGGGTACAGTCAAAATCGAGGGCGGTTACGTCACCAACGGCAACGGCGGTGGCTGGGGCGGTGGCCTGTGCATAGCAGGCACGAATCCCAAACTCGAAATGACAGGCGGTGTGGTCGCGGGAAACAAGGCGGCTGCTGGCGGCGGCATCTTTGCTGACTTTACAGCCACCCTGAACCTTGCGGGCGGAATTATCTCTGGCAACGCTACGTATGGAAATCCCATCAACAATGGTGAAGACACCGGCGACGGTGGCTACGGTGGCGGTGTTTATACCAAGGGTGCAAACGTTACCATTAGCGGTTCTGCCTGTATAACTAACAACCGAGTCAACGATCGCATCACTTGGGATAAACTTTACAACAATGGCCTGCTCGGTGGCGGCGGCATTGCATGCACACATGGTGGCAAGCTCAGTATAGCGGACGGCTTGATTACGGCTAACTATTCCCATGAGGCTGGCGGTGGCGTCTACGCAGGTTTCTACAGTAAGAACAACGGCAAGAACATTAGCTTTGAAATGACTGGCGGCACGATTGCCGGTAACGAATCCGATAACGCCGAGGGCGGCGGTCTGCGTGTCGCAGGCGGCGAAGGTGGCGACAATGTTGGCACTACTGCAACAATTAACGCTGGCGAATCTGGCAAGATTTACATTACGAACAACAAGACGATGACGGGTAGCACCCCGAATCGTGGTGGCGACTGGGGCGGCGGCGGTGTCTTTATCCAGAAGGGCGGCAAGCTCAATATCGTAAAGACGCTGATCACTCAAAATGATGCCGGCGGCTGGGGTGGTGGCATCGGTGCCTGCCCCACGGGAGAGACGATTGTCTCGCACTCAAATGGTGCCGCAATCTACAACAATACGGATTATGGTTATGATGATCACATGTCTGCCGGAGGTAATGGCAAGAACGAGGACAGCGATTCTAAGTACATTACCTCAACTTTCAAAGAAGCCGGTCACCAGGATTTTTTCCTGGTGCGCAAGAATGACAGCAATAAGACGGTTGCAGTTGTGCTCGGCAAGATGCTCGGCGGCGGCTCAGCTGGCTGGCAGGGCACTTGCGATAATGCGAAGATAACCATCGATGCCAACGGCGGTGCCGAGGCCAAGTACATGTTCGGTTTGGAGGCCCATCCGACTGATGATGCCATAGCAAATGCGCAATTGGCAGCTACGACCATCATCAGCGGCAACTACTCGTACACCCATGGCGGCGGCATTATGACCAACGGCGACCTCACCGTCGGCGAAGTCAATGATCTGAGCGTTTATCCGAGCATGAAGCTCAATGCCACTAAGGTGCTTGTAGATGCAGACGGAAAGTCGCAAGAGCTTGAGGGACACGGGTACAAGTTTAAGCTGCTCCGCAAGGATGGTGCCACTGAGCCTTCTTGGAAAGAGGACGGCACATTAGATATGGGCAATTGCAGTGTTGCGGGCGAGGCGTCTGTTGACCAAACAAGCGGCGAAATCACCTTCGACTCTGGCAAGGACTATTCTTCGGGACAATACGTTTTCTATCTAGTTGAGGAACCCATCAGCGGCGAAAACGAATTGGATACCAAATTCGACGAGACCATTTACAAGATCGTGGTAAAAGTTGAAGACCATCCATCCGACACTAAATATCTCATGTCGATTCCTATTAATTATTACAAGGTAGAAGGAGTAACCGTTTCTAAAAAGGCAAAGCAGGATAAGGACTTCAAACCACTTAATTCTGATTCCGGAGACTATTCCGTTGGGTACTCAGAGGACAATACAACGGCTACGGTTGCTATCGGTAACAAGGATAACCCGACCTTTACTAACAAAATTGAGCCCTATAACTCTCTTGGTTCCTGGATGCCTGCGGCAACTAAGGTCGTTAAGGGTGGCGAGATGAAGGAGTTTACGCTCGAGTTTGCGGATAACGAGAATTTCGAGAACGCTGAGAGGGTTACGACTCAAGCCGGCGACAACAAGTCCCAGAAGCTTTATTTCCCCAATATTGAGTACGACCTTGACGACTTAAAGCAGGGGGATTCTGGCGATCCGAGTCGTGGCGCTTGCAAAGACTTCACGTACTACGTGCGCGAGAGTACAGAGTTTTCGCTGTTCTCGCACTATACGTACGACAAGTCGGTCTATCGATTTGATGTCACGATGAAGGACAAGGAGAACGGTTCAATCGAGGCCGAGAAAGTGACCTTTACCAAAATCAAGGACGCTGACGGTATTGATATCGATCCCAACAAGCAGGTTCCCGTCGCCTTCGACGTCAGCAAGCCCGAGTCCACCCCCACCTTCACCAACACCTACTCCACCTCTTTGCCCCTTTCTGGTATGTCGGGCGTCACTCTGACGTACCTTGCCGGCGCGGCGGTGCTTTGCGCTGCTGCGGCCTGGATGCACATTCGTCGCAAGGCGAATGCGAAGGGAGGTAAGCGTCGTGAATAAGAAAGTTTGCTCCTTCCCGATCTTGTTTGCGCTGCTTACCCTCCTGATCGGCACCTGCGCGGTTGTGTTCCCCGCTTCCGCGCAGGCCGCGCCGATCTCGACCGGTTCCATCACGGTGAGCGGCACCGTGGCGCGCAGCTACGACGCCTACCAGATCTTTAGCGCCAACGTCGTCGACGGCGACAGCGACGCCAAGACCGCCACCGATCTCGCCTGGGCAAGCGACGCCGTGCGCGACGCCGCGCTGCCCGTGCTGCACAGCGCTGGCATGCCCAAATCCCAGACCACCGCGCAGGAAGCTTCCGAGTGGCTCAACGCCGATTCCCACCTTACGAGCGCGCTGAGCGCACAGCTCGCTCGTTCCCTCCAGAGCTCTGACGCCGAGTCCGTGGCCCTTAACGCGGGCACGACGGCCGAGCTGTCCTGTGGCTACTGGCTCATCGTCGCGGACGACGCCACCATTTCCCAGGACGAGGCCGGCACCGCGCCGATCATGGCGCTGGTCGGCGGCAGCGCCGTCACCGTCAAGCCCAAGGCGGCGAACCCCAAGGTCGTCAAGCACGTGCTGGAGGACAGCACCGCCGCATGGCAGAAGGCCGCCGACGCCACGGTCGCCGACGACCTGTACTGGCGCCTCTCTGCCACGGTCCCGGCGGGCCTCACGGCCTACGACGCCTATACGGTGCGGTTCGTTGACACCATGAGCGCGGGGCTCGACCCCTCCAAGGTGGCCGCGAGCATGCGCGTGTACGTGGCGGCGGGCGCGGACGGCGGCTTTGACGCCGTCTCGACCGGCAAGGACGGGCGCGTCGGCACCGAGCCCGCGAAGGGCTGGACCGACATCACGGCCCAGTGCAGGGTCTCGGTCGACGATAAGACCTTCATCGCGCGCACCGGCGACCTGATCGCCGCGCTCGGCGGGGTCGACGCCTTCACCGCGGGCGCCCGCGTGGTCGCCGTGTACAATGCGCCGCTCAACAGCGCATGCAACCACGGCATCGCGAAGGGCAACCCCAACGAGGTCTACCTGCGCTACCCGCGCTCTCCCTTTGCCGACCAGTCCGGCGACGCCGGCTTTACCCGCACGCCGAGCGACGATGCGTGCGCCTACACCTGGGATCTCGCGCTCACCAAGCGCGGCAGCGACGGCGACAAGCCGCTTGCCGGGGCGGTCCTGAGCATCGCCGACGACCGCGGTCGCACGCTGACGGCCGACGTTACGTGGGATGCGGAGGGCAAGGCCACCGTCACCACGGGCGAGGACGGCCGCGTGACCGTCTCGGGCGTGGACTCGAGCAAGCTGGAGGTCCGCGAGCTCAAGGCGCCCAAGGGCTACACCGCCTTTGAGGGCACGCGCTCCGTGACGGTCAAGGCCGAGGGCCTGGACGTCGACCAGGTGGCCGCTGCCAAGCCCAAGCTCACCATCACGGCTGAGTCGCCCCTGCGCGCCGACAGCGCGGACGGGTCGACGGGCAGCCTGGAGGCGTCGCTCATCAACACACCCACCGGCACACCCCCTAGCATTACCACCGGAGGCTTTATGCCCTCGACTGGCGATATGGCAATGTACGCCGCGGCCGCCGCAGCGGTCGCCGGAGCCGCGCTCATCGTGGTCGCGCTCCTGGTCAAGCGGGGAGGTGGCAGCCATAAAGAGTAGCTGGCAGCCCCACAGAGAGCGGGGCGAGACGTAGCGAAGCAGATGCTAAGACACAGACAGATGATGACCGATCGAATGAGAACCAACCGGAAAACGGAGGAAAAGAAGATGAGCATGAACAAGAACATCGCACGCCTGGCAGTAACCGCCGGCCTCACGGCAGCGCTGAGCTTCGGCGGCGTCATGGCCCCGGTGACCATGGCATTTGCTGAGGAGGGTGCCGCCCCCAGCTATTCGCTCACGATTAACCAGGCCGCGAACAATGGCCCCACTTCGTTCAAGGCGTATCAGATTTTTATTGCTGACGTTATGGACGGAGCGTCCGGTAAGGTTACGTCCAACGTTAAGTGGGCGAGTCCAGAGGCAGAGACTGCGGTCCTGGACGAGCTTGTTAATAATAACGCCCCTGGAATTACCAAAGACTCGACCGCTTCTGATGTTGCCGATTACCTTTCCAAGATCACTGATACCACTAATACCGCGAGTTTGCCGCAGGGCAGCATCCTTAACAAGATTGCCTTGGCTGTAGAGAAGCGTGTTCCCGCTACGGGCAATTCCTTTGCTGCTGGTCACACTTTCACCACTAATAGCGCCGGCTACTACCTGTTCATGACCGATACCGGCTCGCTCAATACGAATGAGAAGCAGACCGGTACCTCGCCGATCTTTGCGGTCGTGGGCGGCGGCGCAGTGAGCGTTACCGAGAAGACGGGCATCCCGACCGTGACGAAGAAGATCAAGGACGATGCTAAGGGCGTCGAGTGGCAGGACAAGGCGGACTCTCAGATGGGTCAGACCGTTCAGTACATGCTGACCGGCACGGTTGCAGGCAATATCAACACGTTCGGCACCTACTATTATGAGTTCCACGATGAGCTGTCTGCCGGTTTGACTGTTGATAAGTCCTCTGTCAAGGCCGTGATTGATAAGACTCAGATCACGCCTACTTCTGTGACCGTGTCTGGTCCCGACTCAAAAGGCAAGACGGTCTTGAGAGTAAAGTTTGAAGATCTTAAGGCTGCCGCCAAGGCGGCCGATGTCTCTGTCGACGGGAACACAAGGGTCGTTGTCAAGTACAGCGCCAAGCTCGACCCGAAGAAGTCCCAGAATGTCGTTGTCGGTGACGCGGGCAACTCCAACACCGTCAAGCTCATCTACTCCAACAACCCTGGCCACGAGACCAAGGGTGAGTCTGTGCCCGACACCGTGCGCAACTACACCTATGCGCTCAGGCTCGTCAAGAAGGAGGCGACTGATGAGACTAAGAAACTTGCCGGCGTAAAGTTCACCATCTGTGCCACTAATCCCGACGATACTGCATCCAAGGGCATGTATGTCAAGGATAATGGCTCCCTCGATGAGAAGCCTTATGAGTTCACGACCACCGACTCCGGCGAGATTAACGTCAAGGGCCTCGATGCCGGCACCTACACCGTCAAGGAAACCCATACGCTCGCCGGCTACAATACCATCCCCGATTTCACCTTCACCATCAAAGCCACTGGCCTCAACAATGCAGAGGGCGTGGGAGAAAACAAGCTCACGGTCACGACGAGCACCATGGGTTCCAATTTGGTCGAGGTTGACACGACCAACACGGACAACGGTACTGTTGCTTTGATTGTCAAAAACAAGCAGGGCCCCGGTCTCCCGCTGACCGGTCTCAATGGCGTGACCTTCACTTGGATCGCTGGCGGCGCGGTGCTGTGCATTGGCGTGGCGCATCTCATTCGTAGCCGTAAGCAGGCTGAGGAGTCCGAGCAGGAGTAACGCTCGCTCACCCATCCCTTTGGCGGGTGGAATGTGATGGCCATGAGACTTGCGGACACTTTTCTTGTCCATCCACGTTCTTGCTTTGCCATTCTCTTTTCGGGGCAGACTCCACGCTGGAGTTTGCCCCGTTTTGTATCTGCGAGCCCACGCTGCGCTATCCTGCTTGATGCAGCTCGATAGCGCAACCTGACGAAAGTGGTGTGGCCGATGGCACGTGAAAACAAACACTCTAAACCCAAGGGCGGCAAGCGCCGCCGCAAGCGACTGCCGCGCTGGGCCGACCGGCTCATCACCATCGTCATCATCCTTATTGGCGTGGGCCTTATGACCTGGCCGTGGATCTTGGACCGGCTCGAGGCCTCGGGCGTGTTCAACCAGATCAGCACGGTGTCCAGCACCGTGGACGCGCTGTCTGCCGAGGAGCGCGAGCGCATCCTGCTCCAGGCGCGCTCCTATAACGAGCAACTTGCCGGCGAGGCCACCGAGCTTCCCGCCGACCAGATCGAGCCCTACGCCCAGCAGCTCATCTTTGACCGCGACCCCATGATGAGCTGGGTCGAGATCCCCTCCATCGACGTGAGCATGCCCATCTACCACGGCACGAGCGAGGAAGTCCTTATGGCGGGCGTCGGCCACCTGGAGGGCACGAGCCTGCCGGTGGGCGGCACCTCGACGCATTGCGTGCTCACCGCGCACTCGGGCATGCGCAACCTGAGCATGTTCGACGACATCCACTCGCTGGAGCCCGGCGACCTGGTGCTGCTGCACACCATGAACAAGACGCTCGCCTACAAGATGGTGGACTCCGAGGTGGTGTTGCCCGAGGAGATGGAGTCGCTGACTATCGAGCCCGGCGCCGACAAGGTGACGCTCGTCACCTGCACGCCCTACGGCGTGAACGACCATCGCCTGCTGGTGCATTGCGTACGCACCAGGTACAACAAGAAGGACGTCGACAAGCAAAAGTCGCTGGCCGGTCGCCACTGGGGCAAGCGCGAGTTTGCCGTGCTTATCGTGGTTGTAGCCATTGTGCTATTGCTGCTGGACATCGTGATCCATGCGGTCCGCAAGCGCCGCAAGGCCAAGGCCTCAGCATAAGACATTCTCCAGAACCGCTACAAAGGGGACAGGCGCCTTTGTGGTGGTCGGGACTTCCAAACCATCACAACATTCGATGAAAATCGCGATTTTGGTGAAAAGTGTCGAATGTTGCGATGCTTTTCGTTGCGGACGCGACGGTTTTCGTTGCGGACAGTACGGTTTTCGCTATGGACGGTGCGGTTTCGCTGCAGAACCGCCAGCCCGCCGCCTGCCAACCGCCACCCTCGTTACGTTTTCGCTGCATTTGGGTAAAGCGCCTGCCCAAGCCGGCGTTGCCCTGTATACTGGAACGGTTTAACTGTTATGCGGAAGGGAGCGCCTATGGCACTCAGCGAGAAAGACGTGCGCGGCATCGCCGAGTACGCAAAGATCGCACTGACCGATGACGAGCTCACCCAGATGACGTCCTACATGAACGACGCCGTCCAGATGCTCGAGCCCGTCTTGCAATATGACTTGCCCGACGTGGAGCCCACGTTCCATCCTATCGGAAGCCTGTCCAACGTGATGGGCGATGACCTGCGCGAGCCCGAGCGCGATCTGCCGCTCGACGTCGCGCTCGAGAACGCCGGCAGCGCGCGCGACCGCTACTTCCGCGTGCCGTCCATTTTGGGAGAGGGGGAGAGCGAGTAATGGCGCAGAGCTTCGATTCCCTTACCGCCGCCCAGATCGCCGCGGGCGTTGCCGCCGGCGACTTTACCGCTACCGAGGTGGCCCAGGCCTCCCTTGCCGCCATCGAGGCGCGCGAGGGCGGGGTTCAGGCATTCCTGCAGGTGGCGCCCGAGCTTGCGCTCGAGGCTGCTGCGCGCGTGGATGCCGACCGTGCCGCAGGCAAGCCGCTGCCCCCGCTCGCGGGCGTACCGCTGGCCATTAAGGACAACATGAACCTCGTGGGCACGCGCACCACCTGCGCTTCCCGCATGCTCGAGAACTACCAGAGCGTCTACACCGCCACCTGCGTCCAGCGCATGCTCGATGCCGGCTGCCTGCCCATGGGCAAGGCCAACATGGACGAGTTTGCCTTTGGCAGTTCCACCGAGAGCTCGGCGTTCCACCGCACCAACAACCCCTGGGATACCGATCGCGTGCCCGGCGGCTCCTCGGGCGGCTCCGCAGCAGCCGTCGCCGCGGGCGAGGTCGCGCTCTCGCTGGGCTCGGACACCGGCGGCTCCATTCGCCAGCCGGCGTCGCTGTGCGGCGTGGTGGGCTTTAAGCCCACGTATGGCGCCGTGAGCCGTTACGGCGTGGTTGCCTTTGGCTCGTCGCTCGACCAGGTGGGCCCCTTTGGCCGTACGGTCGAGGATGTCGCGCTGGCCATGAACGCGCTTACCGGCGCGGGCCACGATCCGTACGACTGCACCAGCCAGGATTGTGCCGTCGACTTTTCCGAGCACCTCAACGGCAGCATCGAGGGCAAGCGCGTGGGCATCATCCCCGCATTTATGGAGGCCGAGGGCCTGACGCCCGAGGTCAAGGCCGCTGTTCAGCGCGCCGCCCAGGAGCTGCAGAACCAGGGCGCCGAGCTGGTCGAGGTCGACCTGCCGCACCTGGACGCCGCCATCGCCGCCTACTACGTCATCGGCCCGGCCGAGGCATTCTCCAACCTGGCCCGCTTCGACGGTATTCGCTACGGCTATCAGGAGGAGGGCTGCGCCAACCTGTCCGACCAGAGCTCGCTTTCGCGTGCCCATGGCTTTGGCGCCGAGGCCAAGCGCCGTCAGATGCTCGGCGCCTACCTGCTGAGCTCGGGCGTGTACGACAAGTACTACTACGCAGCGCAAAAGGCCCGCACGCTCATCACGCAGGACTACGACGCCGCGTATGCCAAGGTGGACACCATCCTCATGCCCGCCTCGCCGCGCACGGCCTTTAAGTTTGGCGAGATCAGCGACCCCACACAGATGTACCTTTCGGACCTGTACACCATCTCGCTCAACATTTGCGGCAACGGTGGTATCTCGGTGCCGCTGGGCCTGGGCGAGGATACTCAGCTGCCCGTTTCTGCCCAGCTGGTGGGCCCGGCGTTTAAGGACCGTCAGCTGCTCACGTTTGCCCGCGCCCTGGAGCGCGGCTTTGCCGATGCCGCCACGGGTGCGCCCGCGCTTTCCGTCGCGCCCGATTTTGCCGGAAAGGGAGGCGAGCTGTAATGAAGGAGCTTTCCGAGGTCCTGCAGGATTGGGAGGCCGTGATTGGCCTGGAGATCCATACCGAGCTCACCGCACTCGATACCAAGATGTTCTGTAACTGCAAGCTCAGCCACGATGACGAGCCCAACGCCAACGTGTGCCCGGTGTGCCTGGGCCTGCCCGGTGCCCTGCCGGTGCCCAACAAGCGCGCCATCGAGAGTATCGTCAAGGCCGGTCTCGCCACCAACTGCGAGATCCAGCGCCACTCGATGTTCTACCGCAAGCACTACTTCTATCCCGACATGGCCAAGAACTTCCAGACCACGCAGGGTCCGGTCGCCTTTGCCATGTACGGCCACCTGGACCTGGACGTGACCGGTCGCGGTGCCGCCGAGCGCCCCGACTGCGCGTTTGGCGAGGCCGAGGCCCAGAGCCTGGCGAGCGCCTCGGCCAACGCCGAGGGCCTGTCCACGTCCATGACGTCGACCATGCGCGAGGGCAACCAGCGTGCCGGCCATCTGGCCAGCTATGACGCGTCCAACCTGCAGATGCCCGAGCGTCGCGAGGACGGTTCCTACACGGTGCCCATCCGCATCCTGCGCATCCACATGGAGGAGGACGCCGCCAAGATGGTGCACGTGGGCGGTGCCGAGGGCCGCATTACCGCCGCTGCCGAGTCGCTCGTCGACTACAACCGCTGCGGCACGCCGCTGATTGAGCTCGTCACCGAGCCCGACCTGCGCACGCCTGAGGAGGCTCGCCTGTTTATGGAGAAGCTCCGTCGCATTTTTGTGACGCTGGGCATTTCGGACTGCTCCATGGAGAAGGGCTCCATGCGCTGCGACGGCAACGTGTCGCTGCGCCGCCGCGGCGAGACCAAGCTGGGCACCAAGACCGAGCTCAAGAACCTCAACTCGTTTAAGAGCCTGCACGACGGTCTAGCCTACGAGATCTGCCGTCAGGCCGAGGTGCTCGAGGAGGGCGGCATCATCTACCAGGAGACCCGCCACTGGGAGCCTAGTCGCAAGCGCACCGTGGTCATGCGTGTGAAGGAGACGGCCGACGACTATCGCCTGTTCCCCGATCCCGACCTGGCGCCGTTCGATCTGGACGACGAGTTCATCGACCGCTGCCGAGGCGAGATCCCCGAGCTGCCCGATGCCAAGCGCGCCCGTTTTGAGACCGACTTTGGCATTAAGGCGGCGGACGCCGAGCAGATCGCCGGCGACCCGGAGTTTGCCGAGTTCTTTGAGGCCGCCGCTGCCGGTATGGCTGGCAAGGAGGCCCAGACGGTCGCAAACCTGCTGGTGAACGAGATGATCGCCTACCTTAAGGGTGCGGGCGTCTCGCTGGCCGAGTCCGGCATCGCGCCGGCTCAGGTGGCAGCGCTGGCCAAGCTGCTGGCGACCGATGCCATCAGTTCCAACCAGGCTCACGAGGTCTTTGAGGCCATGGCCCAGACCGGCGACGACCCCAACAAGATCGTCGACGAGCGCGGCATGCGTCAGGTGAGCGATGCCGGCGCGCTGCAGCCGATCGTGGACGAGGTGCTGGCTAACTGTGCCGAGCAGGCGCAGCAGTACCGCGATGGAAACCAGAAGGTCATCGGCTTTTTGGTGGGCCAGTGCATGAAGGCGAGCCGCGGCAAGGGCAACCCGAAGCTCTTCAACGAGTTGCTGAGAACGTCGCTCTCGTAAACGGGAACCGAGGGGCCGGGCACAGGGCCTTGCCTCTCAATGAGTTCCGCACGAACAGGAGGCGC
>OLGH01003048.1_pt1 | contig 12146 bp, 12 predicted proteins | sample 1604851 | NCBI WGS metagenome assembly OLGH01 (sample SAMEA3888894, study PRJEB22519) | human gut metagenome | biome: human gut; feature: human-associated habitat; material: faeces | place: Denmark | collected 2010 | reverse complement strand
CGGGGGGCTTCTGATGCGTGCCGGAATGCTTCGCCACCGCGTGACCATCCAGCGGCAGGAACTCGTTTTTGGGAAATTTGGAGCCCCGCTACATGACAAGGTCTGGGAAAACGTGGCGACGGTCTGGGCTTCGCTGGAAGCCATGAGCGGGCGGGAGTTTTTCGCCAGCCAACAGGCACAGTCCGAAGTCACGCAGCGCATCCGCATCCGGTATAGGCCGGACGTGACGGCGGACATGCGCGTCATCCACAACGGGAAGGTGTTCAACATCGTTGCCCCGTTGCCGGACAACCGGGGCCGAGAACTGGTGTTGATGTGCCGGGAGGTAAGCTGTGAGCAATGACGTCGTGGTGGACATCCCCATCGAAGACATCCGGGCGGGCGTCCGGGCGGAGATTGATTCCGATTTGGGAGGCATTGCCGCGCAGGTCTTTGAAAAGGCCAAGGCTTCGACGGCGTTCAAGGACAAGACGGGGAGGCTGCGGCAATCCATCTGGATTTACCGCTCGAAGTATAAGGACGGCGGCTATGTGGTCTATGTGAAGGCCCCGCACAGCCATCTTGTGGAGTTCGGGCATGATTTGGTTGTGGAAAAAGACGGTACGGTTGTGAAGCATGTACCCAACTATGTCACTGGAACACACTTCCTGCGCAAGGCCCGCAACGCCGTCCGGCGAAAGGTGGATACGATGCTTCAGGACATGATGGGGGATGCCCACTATGGCAAGCGCCGTTGATTTTGAAACTGTCCTGCTGCGGATGTTGCAGGAGGATGCGGGATTGTCCGCATTGGTTGGCAGCAAGGTTTTCCCCTTGTTCATTCCGTCCGGGAATTATCTTCCCTGCGTCACGTTCCAGCGACTCGGCGGGAGGCCCGCCAACACGCTGTCCGGGGTGTCCGGTTTGGAAGAAATCGACCTTCAGATTGACGTGTGGGCACGGGACTATGACGAGGCAAAAGCCATTGCCAAGGCTGTGCGCGCCGCCATGCCGCCAAGCGGCCCGCAGTTCGGCGCGCATCTGATCGAGGATCAGGATTTGTACGAGGACGGGACGAATTACTTCCGCGTGAGCATGGAGTTCAAGGTCTGGTTCCTCGAAACCGAATAGGAGATTGAAACATGCCCAACAAACAGATTGCGGTCGGCGCCAGAACCAAAGTCCTGATGGACGTGGAAACGTCCTACGGCGTGGCTCCGACTACGCCGGGGGGTGTCCTCCTCCCCATCAACTCGTTTTCCCTGAAGCCGTCCCGCGCCAAGAACACCCCGGGGACGCTGACGGGCCGCTATGACCCGGCGGAACCCTTTGACGGGAACCTTGAAGTGTCCGGCGGCGTTGTCGTCCCGGTTGACGCACGGGCTTTCGGCCACTGGCTCAGGGCTATATTCGGCGTTCCGGCCACGACCGGGACGGGTGAACCCGCCGCCGCGCCGTTTACCCATGTCTGGAAGTCCAACAAGGACATGCCGTCCCTCGTCATGCAGGCCACCTATGGGGACATCTACGGCCAGTTTGTAGGTTGCAAGGTGTCGTCTCTGGCTATGCAGGCGGGCGGCGACGGGGAATTGACCGCCACGGTCAACATGCTCGGGCGCGATGCCGATTATGTGGATGCCGACTACAACGCCGGCGCCCCGTCCGTGGCCATGAAGCGGTTCAACAATTTTCAGGGTTCCCTGTTGAGCGGCGGCGCGGAGATCGGCGTGGTTACTGATTGCAGCCTCAATATTGATTTCGGGCTGGATTCGAGCATCCGCAAGCTCGGCGATAAGGGGCGGGTCTATGATCTGCCTCAGGGCGTCATGGCGGTTACCGGCAGCCTCACCGTGTTCATCACGGACAAGACCCTGCTCATGAAGGCCAAGAACAGCGAGGAACTCAGCCTTGATCTGTCGTTCGCCATCGATGAGGGCAACAAGCTGACGTTCAGCGTCCCGGAAGTGCAGCTCAGCTATGACGGCCCGACCGTGGACGGCCCCACGGGTATCAAGATGGATCAGAGCTTTTCGGCATATTTCAACGACAACGCGGACAACGCCTCTGTCGTCGTTACCCTCGTCAATGACGTGGAATCCTATTAACCAGCAAACTCAAAAGGAAAACACCATGCGTACCGTTACTCTTTCCGGTCAGGACTTCATCGTGAACCCGCTCAAAGGCAAGGACATCAAGGCGCTCAAGGCGCAGGGTTTCGATCTCATGGGCGGCGGGTATTCGATTTCCGAGGGCATGGACGCCGTGTTCGCCACCGCCGGGTTCGACGCGGCCCAGACGGACGAACTGCCCTTCCCCGACATCCTCGCTCTGCACAAGGCCATCGTGAACGAAACCTTCGGCGTGGCGGAAGAAGAAAAAAACTAGCGGCGGTCTGGGAGTGGCTTTCCGGTGAGGGTGCGGAATACTGCGCCACCTGCCGGAAGGCCGCCCGGAACCGCGACGATCTGGATTGTGAAGAGTGCGAGGGGCGTTGCCCGGATCTCATGCCGGAGAACGCCGCCGCATGGGAACTGCTCCAGGCGGGCGCTACCCAACTCCGCATGTCCGGCATGGGCGGCCCGGTGGGGTTCGACTACAACGCGCTGGCGCTGGTGGCGGAAGCCTTCGGCATCGAACTGACGCCCGGCATGTGGCGGAAGGTACAGGCCGTGGAAACGGTCATCCGCCGCAACGCCGCGAAACAGGCTGAAAAAACGCAACAGGCTTCCGCATCCACGCGGTGAGCGGTTCATTGACAACGGCATAGCGATTTTTGCGGATGGAAAGGGCCGGGATGTGAGGTCCCGGCCCGGTTTGTTTAGTGGAGCTTGCGGACGGTTTCGGCCATCCACAGGATTTCGTGTTTTGTGGCCTGCCCCATGAAGAGGAAGGGCAGGGCGTTACGGGTGAGGTGGAAGAAGCGTTGCCTGTTCCCGGCGGCATCGATGCGGGCATCCGGGATGAAGGCCGAGGCCGCGAAGTCCGGCGGGAGGATTGACCGAACCCGGTCTATGTCCCGCATGAGCTTGGCGTGCTTGCGCTGCATTCCCTTGGCGGCGTCGAGGGTGGTGAGGCCGCTCATTGTGCGCCCCTCCGCATGAGTTCTTCCCCGGCGATGTGGGCGGAAGCGTACCGTTCCATTGCTTCCATCGTGTGGCAGGTGGCGGAAAAAAGGGACTGGATGCCGTAGTTCATGCCGTTTGCGAACGGCTTCAGGTTGTCCGGCATGGTGTTGCCGGGCATCCAGTAGACATCGCGCAGGCAATGTTCCAGTTCTGACCCGACCTTGAAGAACTCCCGCTGGAAGGTGCGGAAGCGTTCCAGCGCGGTGGCTGTTTGTTCCTGCCGTGTCGGTTGGGGTACGGCGGGCAGGGCGGCCTTCGGCTTTTGGTTCAATTCGTCAATTTTGCTTTGCACCCATGCGAGGGCATCTGGGAGCCAATTGGTGGGCAGGTCGTCGATGCGGCCAAGCTGGAAGCGGGCGCGCACCTGCGGCCACAGGTTTGAAGGGTGCACGCCGGAGAGCCTTGCCCAGACGTTGACCATATCGCGCAGGGGCTTTCGGTCGTCAGGCGTGGAAGGGGCGAGGGGAGTGGGGCATTCAACAGGCACCCTGTCGCCGTACTGTTCGATGACATCGAGGCACCACTTGCGGAACGCCTTGGCGACGGGCGTACGGGCGAACATGGCGAGGGCGTAGCAGCCGCGTAGGGAGAAGATGCGGGCACGGACGGTCAAATTGACCGTGTCGAGGTTTTCAACCACTTGCGTCATGTTTTCGGTGAATTCATCGGCGTTGCGTTCGTAGATGCGCCGAACAGAATTTTCATCCTTGTAACCAAGCGCGCGGGCAAGTTCTGATGACTTGAACCAAGGCTGGCTGTCACGGATGACGGGCGAGAAGGTGAACTCATTGAAGCAGAGAGAAGCGGTCATAATGACCTCCTACAGAGTTGGGATAAAAACAAAAAAAAGGCGATCACAACGCTCCCCAGCTCTGTAAGCTGCCGGGGCCTCACGGACACCCGGACGTTGTGATCGCCAATATCTGCCTGTGTATAGCAGTAGGCTTCTTGATGTTTAATCTACATAGCCTCGGCCTTGGGAGCAGAGACAGGCGGTAGACAACGCCTTACAGAGTAGGGAACCTCAGAAAACACAAAACGCGGGCTAGTGTCAAGGCATGGTCTTTTTCGTAATTTCAAAACCCCATCGTTCATTTGATATTGTATTTATAATGTAAACTTTGAATGTTTTTTCTGGAATTCCATTTGGAATATCACAGACCAGTATGTTTTCCCATCCATTGTATCCGTCACTATGTGCAACACCAACAGGACCATTCCGTCTTGATATTATGTTGCCAATATTATCTTGAACGATAATTTCCCATCCACCATAGCTAACTGAATTTATGCTTATGTCATATATATGTGCATAAATGTACGAACTTCCGACGGCATCTTTTAGCTCTTCTATTTCTTTTTTTGATAAAAGTCTTGCTTTTCCATGTGTTTCGATATCGTTTTTTTGTTTTTCAGGATCTTCAATTTTATATATATTTATGTTTAGATCAGGATTTTCACATGCAACGACTCTATAATCACCAATAAATTTATCGAAGGCGGCGGCTTTTTCTGCCGCTTCTCGTTGATTGTAACGATCAACAGCAGACATATACCCATCAGGGTATCCGCATCCAACCATCCCTCCACACACCACCACAGCCAACGCCAAAATAAGTTTTCGCATAATCTAATCCTCCTACCTTCCCCACACCACAGGGTAGCGGGAAAGTCAAGGCGCGATACGAAAGAAGGCGGCTCCGAAGAACCGCCTTCTTATCAGCATTATGCTGAAACAGCCCGCAATTTTACATTAAGGCCCGCCAAGATTTTGGCGATGGTTTCATAACGCGGCTTCGCACCGGGGCGAAGCGTCTTGTACAGGCTCTCGCGGCCTAGTCCCGTGCTTTCCGCCAACTTCGCCATGCCTCTGGCGCGGGCGACCGTGGCGAGAGCTTCCAAAAGGACATCGGGGTTGGGGTCCTGCATGGCCTCGGAAATGTATTCGGCAATAGCCTCTTCGCTGTCGAGGTATTCGGCGGCGTCAAAAAGCTGGAATTTGCTTTCGTCCATGTTTATTCCTCCATCATCTTTCTGGCTTTGGCGATGTCTTGTTGTTGGGTGGACTTATCACCGCCTACAAGCAGGAAATATACGATTTCACCTTCCCGCGTGTAGTAAAGCCGATAACCGGGGCCGTAATGGATTCTCATTTCCGACAGTCCACCGCCCAACGCCTTGGCATCACCGAAGTTGTCGCGTCTGGCATTGTCAATACGTGAGAGGATTTTGATTTTCCCCTTGGTATCGCGCAGCTTTTTAAGCCATTCGTCAAAGTCTTCGGAGCGTTTGATGATGTTCATGTGTAGAGTGTATCCATAGGGATACAGAAAGTCAACCTCCATCCGCAAAAATCGCCGTGCCGCATCAAACAGGAAGTGAAGCATGGCAAGAAAAACACCCGGCATTTATATAGCGATCCGTGGTGATTACTCGGCGTTTAACACCGACATGCTTAAGGTAAAGCAGCTTGCCAAAGCGCAAGCTGAAGACATTGCCAAAAGCATCAATAACGCGGTTTCGGCGGCGGATCTCTCTAGCGGAATTTACAAGATCACGCGGGAATTGAAGACGGCGCAGGCCGCCTTGTCTGCCGGTGCGTTCAAGGGGCAAGTTTCAGGGTTGGAAGAGATTGCCAAGGCCGCCGGGGTCAGCTCGAAGCAGCTTGAGGGCCTGACCAACTCCATGCTCAAGTCTCAGGCCGCCGCGACTGCGAACCGGGCTTTCGAGTATTTGCAGAAGAACGCCGGGCTATCCACGCTTGAGCTTGCTAAATTGCGGGTGCAGTTGGGCGATACATCCGGGGCTATGTCTACGCTTTGGAGCGGCGCGAAGGCCGCCGCCGTTCCGGTCATGGCCATCGGCGCAGCGGCGATTTATGCCGGAAAAGCTTGTTTTGACGCCTCGCTGCAAATGGACAGGCTAGTCAAATCATACACCACCATTGAAGGCTCCACCTCAGGGGCCGTCTCCCAACTCGATTACATCTATGAGATCAGCAACAAGCTCGGGCTCGAATTCCAGTCGACAGCAGAAGCGGCCAAGGGGTTCTTTGCCGCAGGGAAGGGGAGTGCGCTCCAAAAAGATCTGAACGGCATTTTTGAAGGCGTATCCCAAGCCGGCGCCGCTTTGTCCCTGAGCACAGAACAGATGGACGGCGTATTCCTCGCGTTGGGGCAGATGATCAGCAAAGGGAAGGTACAGGCTGAGGAACTGCGCGGGCAGTTGGGTGAACGCCTTCCCGGTGCTTTCAATCTTGCGGCCAGGGCAATGGGCGTCACCACCGCACAGCTCGACGATATGCTCAAGAAAGGGCAGGTCACTGCGGAAGATATGCTTCCCAAGCTAGCCGCCGTTCTGAAGGATGAGTTCGGGCCAGCGGCGGAACAGGCCGCACAAGGTGCACAGGGGGCGGTGAACCGCCTGAGCACGGAATGGAATTTGTTCAAAGCGACGGTGATGGACAACGGCCCTATCATCACGGCTATTAATGCTATTACAGATGCTATGGGTAAGGCCAATGCCGCACAACGAGAACAAGAGCTTGAGAAAAGGATGGAGGCTACGGGCTGGGAAAAGGCTACGACAATGCCCATGTGGGGTGTCCCATTTGGTGAAACAGTTAAAAAGTATACTGAAGAACAGAAAGAAATATTCAGAGAATACGAAAAAGTTGTTTTAGCAGATGCCCAAAAAATGAAATCAGTACAGGAGGAAGCGAATAAAATTCTTGCAGAAGGGGAGGCTAGGACGGCAGATTTTCTTAAGAATACTACTGAAAGTAAAATCGCCGCATTGAATAAAGATTATGACGAAACGGTGTTAGCTCTTACCAAAAAAATGATTTTGTACCAGCAACAGGGACAGGATTTTTCTGGTCTTCAAAAAGAGCTTTTGAAGGTTGACGCAGAATATGATCGTCAGCTCGAAGCGTTGAACAAGAAAGGCATGAAATCCGCTGAAGATGCCGCGAAAAAAGCGGCATTGTCGGCCACCAATCTTGATGAGCTGCGGAAATCCGTAGAGGCGTTGGAGGCCGCGAATATCCCTGCCGCCAAGTCCTTTGACCAGATGGCGGAGAAAATCCGGGAGCAATCCAAGCAAACTCAAATTGCCATTGAAGCCGATGCCGCCCGCATGGTGGCCACCAAGAAACTCACCGTTGCGCAGGCGGAAGAGTGGAAGGGCCTCAAGTTTCGTGAGGACGCCGCAAAGACGACTCAGAAGCTGGCTGAGGTGGAAGCCAAGCGCGGCGAACAGGATAAAAAATATGCCGATCTCCGTCTCGACTTCGAGAAGCGATATGCCGACATGGTGGGCCTGTCGTCTGAAGCCGTGTCAAAATCCATCTCGAAGCAGGCGGAAGAGTACCGGAAGGCCATAGAAGCCGGAGAGAACGCCGCCGAGGAGCTGGTACGCCTTGAAGAATGGAAGCGTGACCAGATCCAGCGTGCCAGCCGCGAGGCGATGGACGGCGCACGGGTGGCCTTGCGCGACTATCAGGTCGAGGCCTCGAATCAGGCCAAGTCCATGAACGACGCTTTCCGTGGCCTGTTCTCCGGCATGGATTCCGGCTGGAAGTCGGCATGGGAGCAGATGATCGAGACTGGCAAGGTGTCCCTGTCTTCATTCCGTTCCGTGTTCGCGTCGTTCCTTGCGGATTTGATGCATATGGCGATCACCCGGCCCATCACGGTTCAGATTGCGGGCGTGGTGTCCGGTATGCTCGGCACGGGCGGCGTGGCGTATGCGGCGGGGGGCAATGGTGGCTCCGGTGGAATAGGGCTCGGTAATTTGCCGTTCTCCAGCCTGTTGCCCGATTCGTGGACATCGGGGGTTTCCAGTTTCTTGAGTTACGAGCTTCCCGGTACGGCCCCCGGCATTTCCGGCTTGTATGGCCCAACTATGGGCGGCGGCAATCTCGCCAGTGGCCTTTCCCTCGGTTCCGCGCTCATGTACGGGGGCCTCGGTTCGCTCGGGTATTCCCTGCTCGGCGGGGCGTTGGGGCTTCCCCAGAACAAGTACAGCGGCATTACCAGCGGCCTTGGAGCGGGGCTTGGCGCATGGGGCGCCAGCGCCGCGTTGTCCGGTACGGCCCTTGGCGCGACGCTCGGCAGCGCGGTGCCTGTGGTTGGCACGGTCATCGGCGCGGCTCTTGGCGGGCTGGCATCGTCTTTGTTCGGCGGCGGGAAGAAAACACATCCTTCAGTCTACACCAATGTTGTCGACGCCAGTCTGTTTGGCTCGGACTGGGAAGCCCTCATGACGCAAGGGGCATGGACTGACCGGGCCAGCGTTTCCGATGCGGCCGGGATTTTCAAGGGGCTTGGCGAGGTGGCCAACACCACGGCCAGCTCAATTATGGGGTTCGCGCAAGCGTTGCCGGAAGAGTATCAGGCGCAGGTCCTTGCCCGGCTCAACGCCGAGACGGTCAGCTTCGGTCGCGGCTCCACGGCGGGACGTAAGGGCGTCACCGACTACGGGCCGAGCACGTGGAATTTCCAGTTCCATGACGAGGAACAGCTTCAGGAGGTCATCAATACCGCCGGGGAAGATATCCAGCGCGTTATGCTGAACGCGCTCCAGCGGGCAATGGCCGGAACGGATCTGTCCTCGATGCTGGCCGTGGATCTGTCGTCCACGGAAGGGCTGGATAAGGCGATTCAGGCCATCAACGCCATCAATACGGTAACGGAAGCCACGGCGAACATTAAAGAACCGTTATCGGAGATGGAGCAGCAGGCGAAGGCGGCACGGGCGCAACTGGACGAATGGACGGAGTCCATGCGGTCGCTTGGTGTGAATGCCGATTACGCCGGGAAGCTCATGGAGGACTACAGGCACGCTTACATCGACAACGTGATCGAGTCACTGGACGAATCGCTGCACCCTCTTTCGGCCTACGCGCAGGCGGTGAAGGCGGCGAATGAGGCCGTGGACCAGCGCAAGAAGGCGCTTGAAATCATCGGGGCCACGGAAGGGCAGCTTGCGCAGGTGGAGGCCATGCGCGCCGAGGTGGTGAAACAGGCCACTGAGGAAATGCTGCGCTCGTTCGACCAGTCCGTCGCGCAGCGGTGGGCGGCTGTGAACGGCAACAGTGACGAGGTGGGCCGGGCTATCTCACAGGCCAACGAGCTGCGCGAGACGATCCAACAGTTCGGGGAAGGCTCCGCGCAGGTGGCGGAACTGTTGAAGCTCCACGCGGCGGAGACGGCGAAGGCCGCGCAGGATGCCGCGAAGTCCGAATACGATTCGCTCAAGGCGCAGATGGACGCGCTGGAACAGCAGCGGGTCCAGCTTCAGCAACAGGCGATACAGGAGCAGATCAACGCCATCAACGAGCAGCTTTCCGCCGCGAAGACGCTCAAGAGCACATGGGAAGGGCTGGACAAGAGCCTTGGTCAATCCCGGTACAACCTGTTTGCCGGGAGCGCCAACCTTGATGCTGAAAACCGCCTCGGAACGGTGCAGGCCGAGTTCCGGCGGCTGTCCGGGCTTGCGCTTGGCGGCGACTCCGACGCGGCGGGCCAGCTTGCGGGCGTGGGTAATTCCCTGCTCGACCTCGTGAAACAGACGGCGGGCACGGAAGAGGAATACCTCGACGCTTTCTGGGCGGTGAACGCACAGTTGAAGGCCGCGCAAGAGGCGGCGGGTGCGCAGGTGTCCGCAGCCGACAAGCAACTTGAAGCGCTGCAAGGCCAGCTTGATGTCCAGAACGCGGCGCTTGCGGAGTTGCAGGGCCAGAGCGCGACACTTGAAGAAATTGAGAAGCAGATTGCCGATTTGAAGCCGCTCCTTGACGCCGCCGGGCAAAAGGCCGGGGTGAAGGCGTTCGCCCGTGGCGGGCTTGCCATGCCTGGCTGGTCCCTTGTGGGCGAGGAAGGGCCGGAGCTTGTGAACTTCTCGCAGCCGGGGCGCGTCTACACGGCGGCGGATACGGCGGCGCTGTTCCGCAGCGTAACGCCTCGGGCGGCTGACACCGATTCGGGAAGCGATGCGGAGGTCAAGGCGTTGCGGCGGGAAGTCTACCAGCTTCGCCGGGACATGCTCATTTCCATGTCCGAGATCGCCAGATTTTCCCGCCGCACGTCCGACATGGTTGAAGCGTGGGACGCCGAGGGGATGCCGGGGGTGCGGGCATGAAGCTCATAGAGCCGCAGGCCATCCGGTTGCTGTCCAGCACCGTGCCGGAAAACGACGCCCCGGCGTGGAGTGCGGGCACAGCCTATGAGATCGGGGATTCCGTCATCCATGAGCATAGGGTCTACAAGGCCGTGACCGCCAGCACGGGCAAGCGGCCTGACCAGAATTGCGAAGGGACGGATGCGGCGTGGCGGCTCATGGGGCCGACGAACCGTTACGCAATGCTCGATCAGTATGTCTCAACGCAGACCGTCGCCCCGATGGGCGCCGAGACGCTGACGTTTACGGTGACGTTCAACCGCTGTACGGCGTTCGCACTCCTGAACTTCAAGGCTACCAGCATCCGGGCCGTGGTGAAGGACGGCGACGGCCTCGTCATGTACGACCGCACGGTGAATACGCTGAAAGACGTGGACGGCTACTGGAAATACTACTTCCTGCCCCTTGAGCGCATCGTGGATCAGGCCGTGACCAACATTCCCATGTCGCCCGTGGCCACGCTTGAGGTCACGCTCACGCAGGAGGGAGGCCCGGCGCTCGGGCAGGTCATCGCGGGGCAGGCGTGGCCCATTGGCACGACGCAGTACAATACCCGGCTCGGCATCCGGGACTATTCCAGAAAGGACTCCGACGAGTTCGGCAATACGCGGCTGATCAAGCGGGCCAACGCCAAGCGCACCAGCCTGCCGCTGTATCTGCACCCGTCCCGGCTGGACAGCGTGCGGGAAATCCTCGCCCGGATGCACGGCCTTCCCGCCTTGTGGCTCGGGGACGACAACGAGGGTATCGGCTCCTACCAGTCGCTGACGGTCTGGGGCTGGCTTGAGGACTGGAACGCGACCGTCATCGGGCCGAACGAAATCAGCATGACCATTGACATACAGGGGTTGAAATAATGGCAGTGAAACAGCTTCCCACGCTTTCCCCGATTCCCGAGCCACCGAACCGTCTGGTGGGCGATCAGGAACGGTTCGATACGATGACCTTCAACAGCTTGAAGGCGCAGGAAAAGATGGTCAACGAGGATCTGAACAAGACGTTTATTCCCGCGCTGAACGAATTTGCTGTGGATGTGAACGCCAGCGTCGACGCGGCGGCTCTGAGCGAACGGAACGCCCACGACTCGGAAGAGGTGGCGAAAAGGAAGGCGGGTGAAGCCTCGGGCTCGGCGGGGGCCGCAAAGGTTTCGGAAGACAACGCGAAAGTCAGCGAGACGAACGCCCTTGCCTCAAAGAACGCGGCGGCCCTTTCCGCCGAATCCGCCGAATCCGCCCGCATAGCGGCGGAAGCGGCCCGCGACGAGGCGCAGGATCTCGCTAATGTCGGGTATGCGTCGGAAAGCCGCGCAGGGCTGGCGAAGGTCGACGGGAAGACCACGCAGGCCGCTGCGGACGGCGCGATCACCGTGAAAGACGTGGCGATTGGTGGGGATCTCGGGGATCTGGCGAGCGCGCGGTCATTAACGGCAAAGTTTATAAAGGGATTGGGCTCGGTGGACTGTAACACCATCGCGGAAAATATGATCGCGTCGGTCTATCAAGCGGGAACGACTAACGGACCGGGGTTTTCCTCCGTGCTCCTTTCGTTTTTTTCTTCAGCGGTCATGGGAGTACAGGCAGCATTTATTTCAAATAGTTCGACGATAGTTAGGGCGTCGTTACGGAGCAAGTCGGCTAACGGCTATTCTCCGTGGTCTGATTTTCTCATGTCCGGGCGCGTCGGCGACGGTATCGAAGTCAACAACGGTATCCCGTCCGTACCCGAGATGCAGGGTGCGACGGCATCGGCAGCCGGGACAAGCGGCCTTGTTCCGCCCGCAGCCGCCGGGCAGCATGAAAGCTTCCTGACCGGAGGCGGGGAGTACAAGCCAGCGCTCACGAAGATTTCGGACAGCGTGAA
>OLGH01003039.1_pt1 | contig 12169 bp, 10 predicted proteins | sample 1604851 | NCBI WGS metagenome assembly OLGH01 (sample SAMEA3888894, study PRJEB22519) | human gut metagenome | biome: human gut; feature: human-associated habitat; material: faeces | place: Denmark | collected 2010 | reverse complement strand
GAAAGTACAGCTTTCAGGCGTTTATTATATCTTTCGGAATACTTTACATCATTCCCCGGAAAATCAGTATCATATAGTCCGGCCATCTTTTCCAATTGTAGTTTCTCTGCCGCATTCAGCAAGTCATAGGAACTCAAATCCGGAGCCTCGATATCCATTCCTATTTCGGCATTCACTCTCAATTTGCCTGCCTCCGGTTGTCTCGTGACAACCACAATTACACCATTGGACCCACGAGAACCGTAAATGGCCGTGGCTGCCGCATCTTTCAATATATTGATGGACTCGATCTCATCGTCATTGTAGTCCATTAACTTTTCCAACGTGATTTCGAAACCATCCATGATGATCAAAGGAGAGTTCACGTCATTTTTGATACTTTCATTATACTCCTGCACACTCATGGGTAAAGAGGAATTACCCCGGATATTGATTTGAGGTACGTTATTCGGATTGCTACCCATGGCATTATTTACCATGAAGTTTAAGGAGGCATCAATATTTTTCAAGGTTTGCAAGACATTCTGCCCCTTGTACATTTTCAATTGTTCGGAAGAGATGCTGGAAACCGCACCCGTGTAACTTTCCTTCGCCTTTTTAAAAATACCGGTAACCACCACGTCTTCCAACACGGTATTATCTTCTTCCATCACAACACGGACTTCGGTTTTGTCTTTGATGGAAACCAGTTGTGTCTTCATCCCGACAAACCCGACTTCAAGTGTCGTCACGTCTTCCGGAACACGCAAGGTAAAATTCCCGTCAATATCAGTGGCTGTCCCGATTGTAGCATTCACCACCCGGACCGTTGCCCCGATAACTGTTTCTCCTTTACTATCCACGACTTTTCCCTTGATCTCTTTCGTGGTATCAGACTTTTTCTTGGGTTGGTAGACGACCGATATATATTTCCCATTCGCCACATCCGAGAAAACAAAAGGTTTACCATCAAGTACTTTTTGCAAAGCCTCGGTGATAGTCGCATCCTTCAACGAAACGGTCACTTTATAGGACTGCACGTCGTCGTATGTAAAGAGGATCTTGTAGGTAGAAAGTTTTTCCAGTTGTTTTAACACGTTGGATAAAGGTGTATCCTTGAATTCCGCCGTGATTTTCTTCTCTTGTGCCTGTGTCAGCCCTGCCGACAACAAGCAACACATGAAGAACACAATCCGGAATAACCCGTTCAGTCGAAAACTGCCCGGCTTGAATTGGAGTTTCTGGTGTTTCATAAATTTGTTCATTTAATTTATTTTTACATGACTCAAATACGTATTCTTTATTCAGATTTCGTTTTGAGATGTAAATCGGGTACCAGAAACGATAAAAATTTTTTATTTTACCGAAATTTTATTGTTTTCGTAAGTCGCTTGTACTTTACCAAGCATGTTCAATAATTGTAGTACTTCTTCTATTTTCTGATCGCGTTCGGCAAGGAAATGCAAGCGGTAATTCATCGCTTGCGGGTTCTCGAATTCTACCCGTATATTATACCACCGCCCTAATTCACGCATGATCTCGACCACGGTTTCATTATCAAAATAAAAATACCCTTCCGTCCATAAATAGTAGTTGTCCGTGTCGACTTCTCGCACGTCAAAAGTCCCGTCTCCTTGTAAATGAGCGTCCTCCCCGGGACGTATTACCACTTCCGAGGACGAACTAACATTTTTCACTTTCACGCTCCCTTTTAACAAGGTCACGTGTGAATCATCGGACACGTAGGTTCTGACATTAAATTCGGTTCCCAGAACTTCCGTCGTGATATTACCGGATTTTACAATAAAAGGTCTTTTTGAATCGGGCGTTACTTTGAAATAACCTTCCCCCTCTAACTCAACCACTCGCTGCTCTCCGGTGAAGCGACTGGGATATTTCAAACGACTCTCGGCATTTAACCATACTTGAGTTCCATCTGCCAAACGAAGTTGATAAGCCCCACACCTGGGAGTTGTCAATGTATGTATCTCTGTTTCCCGGATCGTTTGCTGGTAATCTAACTCCTCGTCTCCCCGGGTAATACCTGTTTCTCGTAACAAACTATCTGCTTGAGGTGCGGATAAAGACACCATACGCCCGTCACCCGTGGACAAAAGAACTTCTTGAGATTGAGTACTGGCGGTAAAAGCCACGATAGGTTGGTTAACCGGAACCAGGGAGGTCCGATCGAACATCCGCCAACTGAAAAATAAAAGCACAGAGGCCGCCACACCTATCGAGATGCCGATCCACAATTGTTTTCCTTTATTTTTACCGGAAATTCTACTTTGCCGGAAGTTATTCCATTCTTTATTCACATCAGGTTTCAAGGACGCATGACGACGTGCAAACGCTTGCCTGTAATCCCCTAGCAAGCGAGCATCTTCCAGTTCTTTCGGATCATCCAGAATTGCATCAAGCTCCTCCTGACTCAACGAGCCGGGATCATCCAAAGCATCCAGCAAATCCTTTTTATTTTTCATATCCTGATCATCCATGTTTATTAACGACCTAATTTATATTAATACGTTTAGACCTCATTTTCGGGCACCCCCTCCGAGCCATTATTTATATGAAATTCTTCCCGCAATAAACGCAAGGCTTTCATAACGTGCTTTTTTACCGCACTAGGGCTGATGTTTAGCATCTCCGCAACCTCTGCATATTTTTTCCGGTTAAAATAACATTCTTCCATGATATGCCTTGTCTGCGGGGTTAAATTATCTAATACTTTATATATCCGTTCAATCTTCTCGTTTTCCTCATCCAGCCCCGCATCCTCTTCCGAAAGCATCCGGGAATACAATGCCACGTAATTCTCTTCCACTTTATTATGCCGGAAGGTGTCTATGCTTTTATTCCGTACACTTTGAAAAAGAATCGCCACCACGTTCATCTTCCGAAAGTTTTCGTAGTTTTTCCACACGTACTCGAACGCATCATTCACCACATCCCGACTGACCTCCGCATCATTCAAAAACTGATAAGCATAGTAGTACAAACGGGAATAGTTCCCCGTGTACAGTTCTTCGAACTCTTTTCCATACCTCAAGCTTTTCAGCATATTCAATCCTGTTTATCCGCCTGCTAAGTTAATAGAAATTCATGGAACACGTACTTTTGATTTGCATATTCTTTAACTTTATAGCTATATAGTGATGATTCATATCTATTTTTACTACATTTGTCCTACTAAATAATATAACCGTGATGGACCTGCAAATCATTCAAGACAAAATTTATGAAATCCGAGGACAAAAGGTCATGCTTGACTTCGATCTGGCTGAATTATATGGAACAGAAACAAAATATTTGAAACGTTCCGTGAAGAATAATTTAAAACGATTCCCATCGGATTTCATGTTCGAGTTGACAAAAGAAGAGTTCGATAGTTTGAGGTGCAGAAATTGCACCTCAAACCAAAGAGGTGGTAATAGATATATGCCTTTTGCTTTCACGGAATTAGGTGTCGCCATGCTAAGTAGTGTCCTTAATTCAGAAATCGCTATCGAGGTAAACATGGGCATCATGCGAGCTTTTGTCGCCGTTCGACAATTAATAGCCAACTCTCCAACAGATAAAATAGGGGAAATTAAAAACGAGTTGAAAGAACTGAAAGAGTATATCAAGGAAATGTTTACCGACCAAAACGATATAAACGAGGACACCCGAATGCAACTCGAACTGATCAACCAAACGCTTGCCGAATTACAAGCAAAAAATCGAGGGACTAACGAACGAAAACGAATCGGCTATCAATTACCGGGATGTAACAATAAATAAAAGCTAAAAGTACATTCTCCCTGTTTAACTTTTAGCTTTTAACTTTTATCTTTTGTACCCCCGGGCAGAATCGAACTGCCATTTAAAGTTTAGGAAACTTCCGTTCTATCCGTTGAACTACAAGGGCCTTTATTCGGCTTGCAAAACTAATCGAAAAAACGGTTTATTCCAAATAATTATCACATTAGTCTTCTTTTTCTAGTCGAGAAAATCCCATAGCATCATATTATCTCCTCTACTTCTCTGAAGAAACTTTTATCCAAGCAAAATACAACTACAAAGCTCTCAAAATTCAAATTATTACTAAAAAAGCTCGAAAACATACAAAATGAAAGTACCGCAATCGATTTTAATAAAAAACTGATATGAAAAATTTTATTTCAAAAACTTATTATTAACTTCGCAACACAAATACTTAACAGCGTGTATTCACTTTAAATAAGAATAAACATGGTTAGCGACTACAAAGAAATTCTATCAGACAGCGCCAAAGGGATGAAGCGCTCTGCTATCAGAGAGTTGTTGAAATTAACTCAAAAGCCGGAAATTATTTCTTTCGCCGGGGGTCTTCCTGCTAAAGAATCTTTCCCGTTAGAACAATTACAAGAAATTTGTGCGGAAGTAATTGCCACGGATGGTGCTGCTGCTTGCCAGTACGGTTCAACTGAGGGAGTTCCTGAATTATTGGAAATCCTTGCTCAACGTTACCGGGATCAAGGCTTGAGCTATGTTACAAAAGAAAATATCACGATCATCACTTCTTCTCAACAAGGTTTGGACACGGTTGGTAAGATTTTCTTGAACCGTGGAGACAAATATATTTGCGAGTTACCTTCTTATCTTGGGGCCCTCGGTGCGTTCAACTCTTACGGTGGTGTAGGCGTTGGTATTCCTCAGGACGAACAAGGTATGAGTGCCGTGGAATTAGAAAAGACTTTGGCTGAAATGAAGGCTAAAGGGGAAAAACCGAAATTCATCTATTTGATTCCGGACTTCCAGAATCCTGCAGGTATGACCATGCCGGAAGCCAGAAGAATCGAAATTCTGAATATTGCCAAGAAATACGAGATCATGGTTGTTGAGGATAGCCCTTACCGTGAACTACGTTTCTCAGGAAAACCGCAACGTATGTTGTACGACTTGGATAATGGAGAAGGTAATGTAATTACGTTGGGAACTTTCTCCAAGATCTTCATGCCGGGATTCCGCATGGGTTGGGTTCTTGCTCACCCGATGGTGATTGACAACTTTGTGAAGGCAAAACAAAGTACAGACCTTTGTACCTCTGCTTTCTTACAGAAAATCACGGTTAAATTCTTCCAGAAAAACTATTTCGATGCCAACGTGAAGAATATCGTTGATATGTATCGTAGTAAACTAGAAGCTATGTTAGGTGCTTTCGAGAAATATATGCCGGAAGGTGTCACCTGGACTCGCCCGGAAGGTGGTTTGTTCTTGTTCTTGACATTGCCGGAAGGATACGATGCAGAGGAATTATTCCAAATCGCTATCGAAAAGAACGTGGCATTCGTACTTGGAACCGTGTTCTTCGTTAACGGTGGAGGTAAAAATACCATGCGTATCAATTTCTCTTACATGAGCGAGGAAATGAACATCGAAGGTGTTAAGAGATTAGCCGACGCAATCAAAGAACTATACGCTAGAAAAAAATAATCTAGAATGTAGATTTAAAATTTAGAGTTTGGAGTGGAGTATATGAATAAAATTCATATATTTCACTCTAAATTTTAAGACTAAGTTCAAGATGAAAGTAGTTATTCAACGAGTTACACGTGCCAGTGTTACCATCGAGCAACAATTGTTTTCTTCAATAAATAAAGGGATGCTCATATTAGTAGGAATCCAAGCCGATGACACGGATGAAGACATTAACTGGCTATCTTCCAAAATTGTAAATCTCCGTATATTCGATGACGAGAATGGAGTAATGAATAAATCCATCCTAGACTCCGGTGGTGAAATCCTTGCCGTTAGTCAATTTACTCTCATGGCTCGAACCAAAAAAGGCAACCGTCCCTCATATATTGATGCAGCCCCTCCCGCCATCTCCGTTCCGTTATATGAAAAATTCGTCGCAACCCTAAGCCAAGAACTCCACAAAGAAGTTCAAACCGGACAATTCGGAGCTAACATGAAAGTCGAATTAATCAATGATGGACCCGTAACAATCATTATTGATTCCAAGAATCGACAATGATTGTTAAACTCACAACTAAAAGTTAAAAGATAAAAGTTACATGGATTCAATTTTACAAGATAAAAGTTATACTTTTGCCATAAGCATCGTGAAACTTGCTCAATTCTTTCAAAAAGAACAGAAAGAATTTGTTATCAGCAACCAAATTCTAAAAAGTGGAACCTCCATGGGAGCTTTAATCCGTGAAGCAGAATTTGCACAAAGTCAAGCTGATTATATTAACAAATTTTATATCGGTCTTAAAGAAGCGAATGAAACGAATTACTGGCTTAATCTTTTAAAAGACACAGGATATATTGATGGGAATAATTTTACAAATATGGAAAAAGATAATAAAGAATTAATCGCCATGCTTGTCGCCACAGTAAAAACACTCAAATCTAAATTAAAGAAATGAACTTTTATCTTTTAGTTTTTAACTTTTAACTTGGTAACAATGGATATCGCAGAATTACAAACCGCAGTAGATGCATGGATCAAGACCCACGGGGTAAGATATTTTAACGAATTAACAAACATGACTATTCTGGTAGAAGAGGTCGGAGAACTAGCCCGGGTGATGGCTCGAAAATATGGCGAACAGTCGTACAAGGAAGGAGAGAAGGATAATTTGGCAGAAGAATTGAGTGATGTTCTTTGGGTATTGGTATGCTTGGCAAATCAAACGGGGGTAGATTTGAACGAGGCCGTAAACAATAATTTTGCCAAAAAAACGGCAAGAGATGCTAATCGTCATAAAAAAAATCCGAAACTCTTAAAAGATTAAACACTTTTATCCTACTTTTGCCAACAAATGCGCAAATAAAAAAATATCATGTGGATTAAGATTGCAGGGATTCTTCTTCGTAACCGGGTGGCCTTTATTGTTGGGGTCTTGCTTATCACCGTTTTCATGGGATTTCAAATCCCTAAAGTGGAAATGTCATATGAATATTCGAACCTGTTACCAGCCACGGATAGCGCATACCTAGACTACCTTGATTTTCACGAGAAATTCGGACAGGAAGGAAACGTGATGGTCTTTGCCATACAGGACAAAGACTTTTACCAGCTCGACAAAATGAATGACTGGATCAGTATGTGCGATAGCCTGAAAGCCCTTCATGGCATTGTGGCTCTCGTGGATATTACCCATTCATTCAATCTTCACAAGGATACGCTGAATAAAAAATTTGACATCCAACCCATCTTTCCCAACCATATCAAGGATCAACGGGAACTGGACAGCTTAGTGAATATCATTGAAAATCTTCCATTCTACGACGGAACGCTGTTCAACAAAAAGAAAGACATCTATGGAATGATGGTTTCCGTCTCCGCTGATGTGATGAACTCTCCTGCACGGGTAGGATTAGTAAAGAATATTTTAGAGATTACCGAACATTTCTCAAAAAAACATAACCTCCAGATGCACTATTCGGGACTTCCCTATATCCGGGTGGTCAACGCAGAAAACATCAAGGGAGAGATGTACATGTTCATCATCCTGTCGTTATTGATCACGACATTCATCCTCTACCTGTTTTTCCGTTCCTTCCGCATCATCGGTTTTTGTTTATTGATTGTGCTGATTTGTGTCAGTTGGACGGTCGGTGTTATGGCCATGCTAGGCATCAAAATCACGCTACTCACTGCCATGTTACCACCTCTGTTGATCGTGATATGTATTCCGAACTTGGTGTTCATGATCAACAAATTTCATGCGGAATACGACCGTCACGGGAATAAAATCAAAGCCTTGCAACGTATGATTCAAAAGATCGGGAATGCCTCATTCCTAAGCAATTTGACCACAGCTGCCGGTTTTGCAACTTTCATCGTGACCTCAAGTCAAATCCTCGTGGAATTTGGAATAACCGCCTCCATTGGTATCACATTCGTGTACCTTGTGTGTTTGGTCATGATTCCTTGCGGATTCAGTTTCATGCCGGAGCCGGATAGCAAACAAATCAAACACTTGCACAATAAAACAGTAACCGGAACGCTGGAACGTGTCATTCAACTTATCTTAAATCGTCGGAATGTCGTGTACGGAGTTGCTATTTCCGTTGTCATCCTTGGAATTATCGGACTTACCCTCATGAAATCCACGGGTTACATGGTAGATGACTTGAAAGAAACAGACCCGATTCGACAAGACCTAAGTTTCTTTGAGGAAAACTTTGACGGATTAATGCCCCTAGAGGTAACTGTTGACTTCGGAAAACCAAAGCAAGTATTGAACTTACCTAATCTCCAAAAACTGGATAAACTCTCCGAGGAATTATCAAAAGACGAAGATATTTCCAAACCCATTTCCCTCATTGAAGTCATCAAATTTGCCAACCAGGCGTTCTATAACGGGAAACCCTCTTATTACAAGCTCCCGACAAATATGACCAAGAATTTCATCTTGAAATATGCCTCCCAATCCACGGGAGAGATTGGCGGACAAGCAAACTCTTTCGTTGACTCCACCCTCCAACGGGTGCGCCTCAGTTTCCGGGTAAAAGACATCGGGACCAAGAAAATGCAGGAAAAGGAAAACAAATTATACAATATTGTTGAACAATACTTCCCGAATGACCGCTACACGGTAAAGGTCACTGGTTCAAGTATTATTTTCTTTAAAGGAACTCAATATCTTGTATTTAACCTCTTTACCTCGCTAGCACTAGCCATCCTTCTTATTGCTCTCTTTATGGCTTGGATGTTCAAGAGTAAACGTATGGTACTGGTTGCCTTGATCCCCAATATCATTCCACAGATTATCACGGCTGCCATCATGGGATACTTCGGCATCCCGATCAAAGCATCCACGATCCTGGTATTCAGCATCGCTTTCGGTATTTCCGTTGATGGAACGATCCATTATCTCGCTAAATACCGTCAAGAACTACAAGGAACAAACTGGAGTATACGATCTTCCGCCGTACTGGCCCTGCAAGAAACAGGACAAAGTATGATTTACAATGCTATCATCCTGTTCTTCGGATTCGGCATCTTTGCTCTTTCCGATTTCGGTGGTACGGTTGCATTGGGTATTTTGGTCTCCATCACGTTATTGGCAGCCATGCTATCTAACCTGATACTTCTACCGTCATTATTACTAACGCTGGACAAACACACGACAAACAAGACTTTTCAGGAACCTAAAATAGACATTCTCGCTGAAGGAGAAAGCAAAGAAATCAAATAAAAACATCCTATGTAGGATTTTTTAAAGTTAAACTGAAGAATATTTATACTCTTCATTAAAAAAAGATGTATACTTGCATAAATAAATCAAAAGCATATTTATGAGGCGGCTATTATTCTTCATGTTGGGGATAAGTATGTTATTCCCGGCCACAGCACAAAAAAAGACAAGTATACACTCGGAGACCTATACGCAATGGAAGAGTAAATCTCCAATAGGCATATCGATCTATTACGACCGACGAAAATACGACCACGATTATTCGATCCAAACTGTAATAGGATACATTCCTGCCCAGGGATACCCTTTTACTACCGATCAAGCTGGTGAATTATTAGAATCTTACTCTAGGGACTACAAAATAAAAAAGAACATCACAAATACAATCCGGTTGCAAGTGGATTACTGGCTTTTTCCTTTCTTAAACATATATGTCCTAGGAGGAAAGATTTTTGATGAAAGCAAACTAAATGCGGCTCTTCAAATCAATTACATCGACTTACCTCCTTTTTCCCAAAGCATAAAAACAGATGGATGGATTTATGGATGCGGCACAAAAAGTGAATTTATATATCATCACTTCAAGCCTCAGATCGAATATACCATATATTGGAACCATTTTGATGAGATCAGTAATAAATCAATATTTCAAACCATAACCCCGAAGCTAGGATACATCGCCACGAATAACAAGAATTGGATCAAGAATATAGAGATATATGCCGGGGCAACTTACAATCATATAAAATTTAAAAATCATTACGCGGCCTACTATGATGAACCAACACTGCAACAAATATTTGCGGAAATACACCCGTCAGAGGAAGGACCGTTACTGCCTCATGGCGGAATTTTGGATGCTATTATATTAAAAAATATACACGATTGGAACATGACCGCTGGCATCGAGATTGAATTTTGCCACCACATTCATTACAAATTTGAAACAATCTTTCTGGGAAAAGAAACAACAATTTCCACGGGTATCACTTATCGACTATTCGGTAAGAAGTAGTAAAGTTTAAATCAACTTTCGCTCCTTCAGATTCAAATAACTATTGATACTATTCACCGTCAGAGATTCCGGTTTGGAAAGGATCACCCGGATACCCAATTGACTTAATTCCCGGACCATTTGTCGTTTCTCCGTGGCAAATCCCGCTGCAATGGTTTCGAAATATGCATCCTTTAGATTGTGTACGGGACGCTCCAAAGCCTTATTTAATTCAGAGTTCTCGAATAAAATGACCAACACGAGATGCCGTGCCGCCAAGCGCTGTAATGCAGGCAAATGACGTCGTAATCCAGATACGGTATCAAAATTGGTAAACAAAATCAGTAAACTCCGGGTCGGGATTTGTCGATTCACCGACACGTATAATTTCTCGAAATCAGTCTCTTGATAATGTGTTTCCAAACGATACAAAGCCTCACTTATCCGATTTAACTGGCCCACCCGGTTATCGGCCTTCACGCAATTCCGAGAATTATTCGAGAACGTGATCAACCCGGCCCGATCCCCTTTTTTCAATATAATATTCGACAAAGTTAAGACCGTATTTATCGCGTGATCCAGCATCGTCATATTATTAAAAGGCGATTGCATCGCACGTCCCTTATCCACCAGACAATAAATCTGTTGAGACCGCTCTTCCGTGTAGGTATTCACCATCAAATGATTATATTTCGCCGTGACCTTCCAGTTTATCGTGCGGGGATCATCGCCCGTCACATAAGGCTTAATCTGTTCGAAGGCCATGTTTCCCCCGAGAGCCCGGGTACGGATGCCTCCATTCTCCGGATGGTAATTCCCGTAAGCCATCAACTCATAACGGTGCATCATCATAAACGAGGGATAAACCGCCACATCCTGATCCGCACGAAAAGAATAACGCCTTTCGACCAACCCAAAACGCACGGACACGAATACCCGAATCTTCCCGAAATTATAAGAACCTCGTTTTGTAGGACGTAACGTGTAATGGATCTCCCGCTGTTCTCCGGCATTCACCTTCAACCGGAACAAGACATTCCGGTTCTGGAATTCCACCGGGATCTCGTCAATCACACGAAGACAAGCACTCACCGGATAACGATTTCTTAGTACCAGGCAAACCGGATTTTCTTCCCCGTTAGACAATTTATCCACCACCACCCGCGAAGCATCAATCCCGTCCACTCGCTTGTACAATTCGAATAACTCCACGAGTAACAGCAACAGCACAGTCAGCAAAGCCCCCGCAACCCAGATAAAAAGTAACGGGAAAACGTAAGCCATCACAAAAGCGAATATTCCCAACATCAATATCAGGAAAAAACGGCGGGATAAATATGTATCTTTAAGTATTCGCACTATCTTGGAACTTCTATTTTAGACACTATCTGTTGCACTACCTGATCAACAGTCACGCCTTCCAACTCCTTCTCGGAAGAAAGCTGCACCCGGTGTCGCAATACCGGATTTACCAAATACAAAACATCGTCCGGAACGACAAAATCCCGTCCTTGAATAGCTGCGAAGGCCTTAGCCCCGTTCATTAAAGCGATCGACGCACGGGGAGACGCACCCAAGTAAAGCCAACCGCTTTTACGAGTAGCATCCACGATATTCACGATAAAGGATTTTATCTTCGAATCTACACGCACTTGAGCAACCTGTGTTCTCAACTTCTTCAACGCCTCCACGCTCAACACGGGTTCCAGTTCCTGCCAATGGGCGATAGCCCCGTGATCATGCAACTCAAGCACCTCGATCTCTTCCGCCACGGAAGGATAAGTCACGTTAATCTTAAATAGGAAACGATCCAGCTGAGCCTCGGGCAAACGATAAGTTCCTTCATGTTCTATCGGATTCTGCGTCCCCACCACCACGAAAGGATAATCCATCCGGTATTCCACCCCGTCATTCGTGATTTGCCTTTCCTCCATCACTTCAAACAAAGCCGCCTGTGTCTTTGCCGGAGCCCGGTTGATCTCGTCCACCAACACGATATTCGAGAAAATAGGTCCTT
>OLGH01003035.1_pt1 | contig 12174 bp, 10 predicted proteins | sample 1604851 | NCBI WGS metagenome assembly OLGH01 (sample SAMEA3888894, study PRJEB22519) | human gut metagenome | biome: human gut; feature: human-associated habitat; material: faeces | place: Denmark | collected 2010 | reverse complement strand
CATACCGGTTTCCGGGGCAGTCAAGACAGACAAGGGCTACTGGATGATCCAGAGAAGCTGGCAGCCTGGTGATACTGTTTCCTGCGAGATGGAGATGGAGCCGGAGCGGGTCTATGCACACCCGATGGTGCGGGCGGATGCCGGATGCGTGGCACTCAGACGCGGACCAATCATCTACACCTTTGAGGGCGTGGACAACGGAGAGGATCTTCAGACACTGCGGATTCCGCGGGAGGCGAAGATTGAAGCGCTTCCGTATCAGGCGGATCTGCTGGAAGGTATCGTGGCGCTGCGCGTGACGGGCTGCCGGAAGAAAACGGCGGTTAATCCGGCGCTTTATGCAGAGGATGTGGCACCGGAAGAGAGGGTAACCCTGCAGGCAATTCCGTACTATGCATGGTGCAACCGCGGCATGACGCATATGCGCGTGTGGATGCAGGAATAGAGAGATAAAAACGTTTGTCTTATTTTATACTTCGGGGTTGAAAGAATATCCGGGCTATAAGAGAAGGAGAGGGACGTATTATATAAGAAAGAAGGGAGTACGGACATGAAGAAATATATCGGAAAACGTATCATGATTTCTCTTGTCACGCTTCTGATCATCATCCTGGTACTTTTTATGCTGCTGCAGCTGATGCCGGGATCTCCGTTCAACGATGAAAAGCTGACCGCGGATCAGATTGCGATGATGTCGAAGAAATATGGACTGGACAAACCGTTGATCGTACAGTTTTTCACGTATGTGAAGAACCTGCTGCAGGGCGATTTTGGTGTATCGTATGTTACTCCAAGGATACCTCCATCTCGGTTCTGTTAAAGAACCGTGTGCCGGTCAGCTTTGGAATCGGACTGGAGGCAGTTTCCTTCGGTGCGGTAGTCGGACTGATTTTAGGTATTCTGGCAGCGCTCAAGAAAAATAGCTGGCTTGATACCATCTGTACTGTGATTTCAGTTCTGGGCGTCAGCCTTCCGTCCTATGTTTTTGCATTGGTTATGGCATATTTCATCGGCTACAAGGCACAGTGGCTGCCGCTTCTGTTTGACGGCAAGAAGTTCTTCGCATCGTCGATCATGCCGATGCTGGCGCTGTCGATGTTTACGGTAGCGACGGTGGCTCGATTTACGAGAACCTCCCTTCTGGAGGTGCTGGACAGCGACTACATGCTGCTTGCGGAGAGCAAGGGAATCACGGGACGCCCGCTTCTGGTGCGTCATGCACTTCGAAACGCGCTGATCCCGATCATTACGGTACTGGCGCCGCTGGTTGTCGATCTGATGATTGGTTCCCTGGTTATCGAGAAGATCTTCTCGATTCCGGGCATCGGAAGTTTAATGATTGCAGCGATTCAGTCCAACGATTACAACGTGACGATTTCGCTGGCATTTATCTACAGTGTCATGTACATTGTCCTGATGCTGGTGGTTGACGTCCTGTACGGAATTATCGACCCGAGAATCCGTCTGGCGAAGAAATCGGATTGAGAGGTGATGGCATGAAAAAACGGAGTGACGAAAAGACAGATGAGAAAATGACAGGCGGGGATGCGGCTTCCGTTCGGGAGCATGTGTTATCACCCGAAGAATATTTAAGCCAGATCGAATTTCTGGACGATGATTTTGAATTCCAGCACAAAGACGGCTTTGAACATGTCGATACAAACTTTGCAAGCCAGAGCTACTGGAAAGAGGCAATTGCACGGTTTAAGAAAAATAAGGGCGCAATGTTCAGCTTTGTCTGTATTCTGTTTCTGATTGTGATGGCGCTTGTCGGACCTCACATGAACCAGTTTACCTACGATCAGCAGATTATTACCAACCAGAACATGGCGCCGAGAGTGCCGGGGCTGGAAAATATGGGTATCTTAGATGGTTCTGAGACGATCCGTACATCTACCGGAAGCAAAGAAATCAACTATTATGAAAGCAACAGCCTGACCGATACCTACTATTGGTTTGGTTCCGATTCGCTGGGACGCGACCTCTGGACCAGGACCTGGAGCGGAACGCGGATCAGCCTCTATGTAGCGGTTCTGGCGGTATTCATCGACCTTGCGTTTGGTCTGACGTATGGACTTGTATCCGGATATTTCGGCGGAAAAGTCGATATGATCATGCAGCGTATCGTCGAGATACTAAACAGTATTCCGTACCTGATCACGGTTACCCTGCTTTTGTTAGTCATGAAACCGGGGCTTATGTCCATCACGTTCGCCCTGATGTTTTCCGGGTGGCTGGGCATGAGCCGAATCGCCCGCGCGGAGGTCTTAAAGCTGAAAGAGCAGGAATATGTGCTTGCTTCCCGGACGCTGGGAGCAAAGAGTTTCCGCATTATTTTCAAAGAGATTTTACCAAATATTTTTGGTCCTCTGATTACACAGACGATGTTCTCGATCCCGCATGCGATCTTTACCGAGGCATTCTTAGCCTTTATTGGCCTGGGTGTGCCGGAGCCGATGGCTTCGCTGGGTTCCCTGATTTCGAGTGGATATCAGAACTTTACAAGCCATCCGTACATGATCGTGTTCCCGTTAATTGTCATGGGACTTCTGATGCTGTGCTTTAACATGCTGGCGGATGGTCTGCGTGATGCATTGGATCCGAAGATGAAGGATATGTAGGAGGAAATGGCATGGAGAAAAAAGAAGAAATTTTACGAGTGCGGAATCTGGACATTTCCTTCGAGACGACAGCCGGAGTGGTCAATGCCGTCCGGGGCGTCAACCTGACGGTAAACCGGGGCGAGACGGTTGCAATCGTTGGAGAATCCGGTTCCGGTAAATCGGTTTCTGCGAAGGCGATCATGGGAATCCTGGCAAAGAACGGAACGATCGACCGCGGACAGATCACATTTTCATATTACCGTAACCCGGAGGAACGGGTCACCAGAGAAATTCTGCAGATGAAAAAAGAGGAAATCCGCCGCCATATCAACGGAAAACGGATCGCGATGGTCTTCCAGGATCCGATGACCTCCTTAAACCCGCTGATGCCGGTTGGGAAACAGATCATGGAAGGCATGATCTGGCATTACCATACACCGAAGGAAGAGGCATATAAGAAGGCGTTGGAGCTGATGAAGCTGGTCGGCATCACCGACGCGGAGAAGCGAATCAAAAACTATCCGCACCAGCTCTCCGGTGGTATGCGCCAGAGAATCGTCATTGCGATCGCACTGGCGTGCGATCCGGAACTTTTAATCTGCGACGAGCCGACGACGGCGCTGGACGTTACGATTCAGTCGAAGATTCTGGAGCTGATTCAGGAGATTCAGAAAAAACGGCAGCTGTCGGTTATCTATATTACGCACGATCTGGGCGTCGTTGCGAAGGTTGCCGATTATGTCAACGTCATGTATGCAGGCAAGATCGTCGAGAGCGGCACGGTCGAGGATGTATTCTACGATCCGCGCCACCCGTACACATGGGGACTTCTCTCCGCGATGCCAGATCTGGGAACGGACGACGAACGTCTTTACACAATCCCGGGCAGCCCGCCAAACCTGCTTCACAAGGTAACGGGCGATGCGTTTGCACCGCGGAATAAATATGCGTTAAACATTGACAGTCGTCTGGAGCCGCCGATGTTCAAGATATCGGAGACACACAGCGCCGCGACATGGCTGCTGCATCCGAAGGCGCCGAAGGTCGATATGCCGCCGGAGCTTCGGGATCGAATTGAGAGAATGAAGAAAGAGGGGGGAATCGCATGAGTACAGTGACAGAGACAAACAAAAAGCCCCTTCTGGAAGTAAAAGGACTCAAGCAATACTTTCCGGTCAGCCGGAAATTTACCGTAAAAGCGGTTGAGGATGTCAGTTTTTATATCAATCCGGGCGAGACCTATGGTCTTGTGGGGGAATCCGGATCGGGAAAGACGACGATCGGGCGGGCGCTGATCCGCCTCTACGATCCGACCGCAGGACAAATTACCTTTGACGGGATGGATATTTCCGGAAAAATGAGCCGCCAGACAGAGGCGAGACTCAGAAGTGATATGCAGATGATTTTCCAGGATCCGATGGCATGTTTAAATCCGCGCCAGAAAGTAGCGGATATCATTGCACAGGGGCTGGATATCCATCACCGGTACCATTCCCAGAAAGAGCGGACCGAGATGGTGGCAGACATCCTCCACAAGGTAGGTCTGGCGCCGGAACATGCAAACCGGTACCCGCATCAGTTTTCCGGTGGTCAGCGGCAGCGTGTCGGCATCGCCCGGGCGCTTGTCATGAACCCGAAGCTGATCATTGCCGATGAGTGTATCTCGGCGCTCGATATGTCCATTCAGGCGCAGGTTGTCAACCTGATGAAGGACATCCAGGACGAGACGGGGCTTGCATACCTCTTCATCGCCCATGACCTCTCGATGGTTAAATATATTTCCGACCGCATCGGCGTTCTTCATCTGGGCTACCTTCTGGAGACGGGCACGACGGAGGAGATCTTCTCCCATCCGGTACATCCATACACCCGAAGCCTGATTTCGGCGATCCCGAACCCGAACCCGGTGGTAGAGCGCAGCCGGATTGCACTGCACTATGATTATAAGACGAGCGGTCTGGATTACGGCGCAGGTACGATGCATCAGATTGAGGGCACACATTTTGTGCGCGGAACCGATGCAGATTTGGAAAAATGGGTGTAGCTTTAAAAGAAAGCCGATGCATTCCGGCACAAAATCAACCATAATAAATGTGATAAAATGACCTGTTTAGCGGGTGATTTTATAGATGAGCCGAACCAGCAGACAACTGAGGATAGACAGCCGGGACCAGGAAATGCAGCATGAAACGGGAATGGTTTGGTTTTATTAAAAAAACAAAAAAGGAGGAAGTATTATGAAGCTAAGAAAAGTAATGGCGTGGACGCTGGCTTCTGCCATGTTTGCTGGACTTTTGGCAGGCTGCGGCGGCTCGACCCAGACAACAGAGACAGCAGCGGCTGAATCTGGAAGCGAAGAGGGCGGCAGCTCGGCTGAGGGCGGCAAGGTGCTTCGCTATCAGGCAAGCACTCTGGTAGATTCCCTGGATCCGGCACTTTCCAACGACTACACATCCAGTGGTGTTATCTCCCAGTTTATGATGGGTCTGATGACCAAGGATGAGTCAGGTGCTCCGGTTTACGGTGTGGCGGAGAGTGAGGAGAAGTCCGAGGATGGTCTGACCCTGACCTTCAAGATCCGTGACGACGCAAAATGGTCCAACGGCGATCCGGTAACGGCAAACGATTTCGTTTACGCATGGAGACGAGTAGCCGATCCGGCAACAGCAAGTGATTACCAGTTCTTTATCACAACCGCCTGCATCGCAAATGCAGAAGAGGTAACAACAGGTGAAAAACCGGTTGAGGAACTGGGTGTAGAGGCAGCGGACGATAAGACATTAGTCGTAACTTTAAGCTCCCCGTGTGCTATCTTTGATTACCTGATGGCATCTGGCGCATGCTTCCTGCCTTTAAATCAGAAATTTGTAGAGAGCTGTGGCGGTAACTTTGCAACTTCCGCAGACACCCTGTTAGCAGATGGCCCGTTCAAGGTATCTTCCTATGAGCCGTCTGCCATGAAGGTAGAATTAGTAAAGAATGATCAGTTCTTCGGTGCATCCGATGTCAAACTGGACGGTGTTGAGTTCTCGATCATTACCGACAGCCAGACAGCAGCCCTTTCCTTTGAGAATGGCGATCTGGACGTTGTAACCTTAAGCGGCAACCTGGTAGAGCAGTATGAGGATGATCCGAGATTCTCCACCAGAAGTGACGGTTACAACTGGTATCTGACCCCGAACATGAAGAAAGAGGGGCTTGACAATGTAAATATCCGTAAGGCACTGGCAAAATCGTATGACAAAGAAGCGATTACAACCCGTGTTCTGAAAGATGGTTCCACACCGATGGATTACTTCGTACCGCAGGGCCTTGCAACCAATGAAAAGGGCGAAGATTTCCGTGAGGCAGCAGGCAGCGCATACGACAGCTGGACCTACGATGTAGAGGCAGCAAAAGAGCTGTGGAAGACAGGTCTTGGCGAGCTTGGCAAAGATTCCTTATCCTTCACTTTAATGTGCGAAGATACTGATTCTGCACAGGCTGTTGCACAGTTCTTACAGAGCGAGTGGCAGAACAACCTGCCGGGTCTGACCATCGAACTTCAGGTACTTCCGAAGAAAGCCCGTCTGGAATACATGCAGAAAGGTGAATATGATATCGGTCTTACCCGCTGGGGTCCGGACTACGCAGATCCGATGACGGATCTGGATATGTGGATAACCGGCAGCTCCACCAACTACTCCCAGTTCTCCGATGCAGACTACGATGCAACCATTCAGTCCGCAAAGAAGGGCGATCTGGCACTCGACCAGGATGCTCGTTGGGAAGCTTTAGTTGGCTGTGAGAAGACGCTGGCAGATCAGTGTGTTCTGTTCCCGATTTACGGACAGTCTGTAGCCGTTATGACCAATCCGGATGTAAGCGGTATCCAGTACTACTCCGTAGGACTTCCTTATCTGTTCATCAATGTAGATAAAAAGTAATAAATAAAAACAGATGGATCAAAATCTGAAATGATTTTAGATTCGAAGCGGACCGCAGAGTGAGAATATGTACCCTGCGGTTCGCTTTTTTTGTTATTTTATGGCATTTTCGCTGTCAAACTGCAGCCTGCTTGTAACGGTTCACAGGTGGGAATTTTCTGAACTGAAAATTCCGTACGATACGGTAAGGGATGATTTACACGAATCGGAAATGATGATACAATCATAGAAATAGTACAGAGTATTGAGGTGGAAAAATGGCAGGGAAAAAACGAAATAGCAGCTTTGAAATACTGACAGCCATGCAGGACTTAAACACCCCGGCGGGAGCACTCCAGCTGGCGCAGATCCTGCATCTTCCGTCCGCCAGCATCGGGCGGGAGCTTCTGGAGCTGGAGAAAGCAGGGCTGCTTGTCAAGGTGCAGAACAAGGGGCGGATCCTGACGCCGCAGGGCGAACGCTTTCTGGAAGAAGAACGGTCACGCCGGGAGAAGATGAAGGCGGCGAATGAGCTTATCGAGGCGGCGTCGATGGAGACAGAAAGCGGGCTGGAGGATATTCTTTTGGTGCGGAAACTCCTGGAAGGATATGCCGCGGAGGCATGTGCAGAGCGGATTGAGCCGAAGGAACTTCAGAAATTAAAAGATCTGCAGGCAGACTATCTCTATGCAATCCGCCATGGAAGGGCGGGAAGCGAGGAAGATCTGGCGCTCCATCTGAAGATCGCGCATCTCTCAGGCAGCCCGTCTATCCTGCGGATGTTAAAGCTCATCCTGACCGACCAGGACGCTTATGCGCGCTTCAACCAGGCAGCAGTCCGCTCTGACGAAGTCCGGGAAAATGAACACGAAAGCCTTCTGGCAGCGATTGAAGCCGGAGACGGGGCACTGGCGCGCCGGGAGATGGAGCGGCATCTGGAGCATGTAGGGGAGAACCTGCAAGCGTATTTTGCGGGGAGAAAGTAGAATTTGTACGGATTATAAATAAGAAAAAATTTATGCAAATCACATCTTCGATGCGGAAGCTGTATGTGCATGAATTCTGTTCTTAAATATGCTTGCGTTATCTGAAATAAAAAATAATGGTCTGCAGAATAAAATTTAAAACAGAAAAAGAAAATGAAAAAAAGATACTTAAAAATGGGAGGATTTATAGCGGATAAATAACAGATATTCATGTTTGATTATGAATCAAAAAGATATAAATTTCATATAAATGAAACCAAAGCGAACAAAATTCATGGTCAAACAAACGAAAATGAAAAATCACGAAAGTGTGTGGGGCGTTATTTTTTTAAAAAATACTCGATCAAATAGTGGGAAGGAAGAATACAAATTTTTAAATAATACAACATTTAAACGGAAGTTATGCTGAAATTCTGTAAGTAAACAGATATTACAAGGGTAAAATAGCATGTTGAAAATCCCGTATTGAGGTAAAATAAGGGGCGAACAAGTGTCCTGTCGATGTAAAAAATTTCAAAATTATGAAAAATGAGATTGACTTTCAGTGGAAAGCAGAGTACCATAGAGGTATCAAAACCAAAATAGAAACAATCTGTTTTTCGAGCCGAAATTGCTAAGCGGGAAACCGTATGCAGTCAGGCCAATGGGTACATCTGGAAATGGAAGTGCCTTCCGCATTTGAAAAGAAAGAGAGATTCGCTTTACATCGATGGATACGGGAAGCTGTCAGGCTTCTTGTATAGATAGGGTATATATGTGCTGGCAGATAGGTATAGATATAGGTGTATCCATATCTATAGGTGCAGATGTATATACAAACTCGGATACGTTAGGCGGTACTGTCTTTTCAGAGGCGGTGCCGCTTTTCTTTTTGTGTTTCTAAGAACAGGAGGTGCGGATGGAGCCGGATATTAAAAAACTGAACCAGCTGCTTTTATCGGGAAGCTGCTGCAGTCAGGCACTTGTATCACTGGGACTTACCCTTAAGGGCGAGGAGAACCCGAGCCTTCTGAAGGCATCTGCATCACTTTGCCTGGGAGTCAGAAGCGGGCTGACCTGCGGAGCTTTGACCGGTGCGGCGATGATGATGGCGCTCTTTGAGCCGGAAGCAGCATACAGCGAGATGATACCGGAACTGGCAGACTGGTTTCAGGAAAACTATGGTGAAATCTATGGAGGAAGTGATTGTCGTTCGATTTTAGGAGATAACATGGCCAACAAGGCACTTCGGTGTCCCCAGGTGGTAGAGAATACCTACCGCAAGGCCAGAGAACTTCTGGAAGACTATGGCGTGGATCTGGCGGATCTGGCAGAGATGCTGGAAAACGCGGATGACTAAGGAATAGCATTAGGTACGATGCGGAAGGATAGTCGGAAGCATCGGGGGTCTATTTATCTCAGTCGAATCCGGTGGTTCGACTTGAATAAAAAAAGGAGGATAAAGCAGCATGAAATTAAGAAAAATGATGTTGAACATCAACGGTGTGGATCGTATGTTTATGTGCGATCCGGAAAACGATAAACTGTCAGATGTTCTGCGCCGGATCGGTCTGACCGGTGTTAAGGTTGGATGTGGAACCGGTGTCTGCGGTTCATGTTCCATCATTCTGAACGGACAGGTAATCCGTTCCTGTACCAAGAAAATCAGCCAGGTAGAAGAGTATTCCAAAATTACCACCATCGAGGGTATCGGTACTCCGCAGCATCTGCATCCGTTACAGGTTGCATGGATGAACTGCGGTGCTGTACAGTGTGGTTTCTGTGTACCGGGCTTCATCGTTTCCGCATATGCTCTGTTAGAGCAGAACCCGGATCCGACCCGTGAAGAGGTTCGTGACTGGTTCCAGAAGACAAGAAACGTATGCCGTTGTACCGGATACAAACAGATTGTAGATGCAGTTATGGCTGCAGCTAAGGTTATGCGTGGCGAGTGCAGCATCGAAGATATCAAGTTCCACAATCCGGAAGATGGCAACTACTACGGAAAACCGGTTGTTCGTCAGGATGCACTTGGTAAAGTTTGTGGCCTGACCGACTACGGCGATGATCAGGCTCTTAAGATGCCGCAGGGCGTTTTATATGCAGCTATCGTTCAGCCGAAGGTTACCCATCATGCAAAGATTCTGGCTATCCATACTGAGGAAGCTGAGAAGATGCCGGGCGTTGTTAAGGTTATCACAGCAAAAGACCTTATCGCAGCAGGCGGAACTAACATCATGGCTGAGGGTCAGTTCCATGAGAGAAGTACTGTTATGACACCATCCCGTAAAGTTCTTCAGGATGAGAAGATCTATCGTTACGGTGATGTTATCGCTATGGTAGTAGCTCATACACATCGTCAGGCTCGTGCAGCAGCCGCTAAGGTTACGATGGAATACGAGCAGCTGCCAGAGTATCTGACATATCTGGATGCAGTTATGCCGGATGCGATCCGTATCCATGAGGATACTCCGAACATCTTCTGCGAGCAGCCGGTATTAAAGGGAGCAGGGCTGGAAGATGCAGAAGAGGTAAGAGACTTAATCGACAAAGCACCGCATGTAGTAGAAGGAAGCTTCTCCTCATCCCGTGAGCCGCATCTTTCCATCGAGGGTTGTGTACTTCAGTCTTACTGGGGCGATGATGGCCTGCTGACCATTCAGTGTAAATCCCAGTGTGTATACTCCTCGATCGGACGTCTGGGCAACTGCCTTGGTGTACCGAAGGATAAATACCGTATCATCATGAACCCGACCGGCGCAAGCTTTGGATGGTCTACCAACGCAGGCGATATCGCACTGTGTGCAGCTTGTACCGTAGTTACCGGCGAGCCGGTATCCCTGTCCATGTCCTATGAAGAGCATCAGCACTTCAGCGGAAAACGCTGCCCGGCATACTCCAATGGTCGTCTGGCATGTGATAACGAAGGTAAGATCCTGGCTGCTGAATTTGATATCGGTATGGACCACGGCGCTTACTCCTGGGGCGGTGACGACGTTATGACCAAACCGGCACGTTTCACCTTCTTCCCATACAATGTACCGAACGTAGCAGGTCTGGTTCGTGTAGCCAACGTAAACCATGCATTTGGTACCGCTTACAGAAGCTACGGTTCTCCGCAGGCATATACACTCAGCGAGCCGCTGATGGATATGATGGCAGAAGAACTGGGCATGGATCCGTTCGAGTTCCGTTATAAGAATATCTGCCGTGAAGGCGATAAAAATATCAACAGCTATGTATATCCGCAGTATCCGATGGAGAAGATCATGGATACCATGCGTCCAATCTATGAGAAGGCAGTGGCTGATGCGAAAGCAGCTGACACACCGGAGAAGAGAAGAGGCGTTGGTATCGCATGGGGCGGCTTCAACGTTACTGAGGGCGGCGGAGACAGCGCTGAGGTTGCTCTTGAGCTTATGCCGGGCAACAAGATCCGCAAATACGACACATGGCACGCAATGGGCCAGGGTGCTACAACCGGTTCTCTGGTAGTAACACTGGAAGCTCTGAAAGAAATGCATCTGACACCAGAAGATATCCAGCTGATTCAGAATGATACCAAGACCTGTCCGGATACCGGTATGGCTGGTGCCAGCCGTTCCCTGTACATGGATGGTAATGCAACCATCATCGCAGCTAACAAGCTTCTGGCAGCTATGAGAAAAGAAGATGGTACACTTCGTACCTATGATGAGATGAAGGCAGAAGGCATCGAGACCAAGTATCTTGGCCGTTACGAGACCAACACAACTCCGGGTCTGTGCCGTCTGGATCCGAATACCGGTATCGGTGACCCGACTCCGGCATTCACATACTGCCTGAACCTGGCAGAGGTTGAGGTTGATACTAAGACCGGTAAGACTACCGTTCTGAAATTCACCTGTGTTGACTTCGTTGGACGTATCGGTAATATCGATGCTGTTAACGGTCAGGCATACAGCGGTATCATGCATGGTATCGGCTTCGCCCTGAAAGAGGACTACGCAGACGTTAAGAAACATGCGAACATGTTTGGCGCTGGTACTTCCTACATCAAGGATGTTCCGGATGATATCAACCTGATTCATATCGATGGCGCTATCTCTGATGGTCCGTTCGGATCTTCAGGTGCTTCTGAGGCATTCCAGGCATCTGGTCACTGTGCAGTTCTGAATGGTATCTACAATGCCTGCGGCGTACGTATCCACGAGATCCCGGCACTTCCGGAGAAGGTAAAAGCTGGTCTGGATGCAATCGCAAAGGGCGAAAAACCGTACGAGCCGAAGAAATACTTCCTTGGTTCCGATATGTATGAGGAACTGGAGAACATCAAAGAGAATCCGGTACAGGTAGGAACCCAGAGCTTCTACGTATCCCTGGATGATCCGACGGCAGAGCGTCCGTTCTAATCCGATTCGGAAGAGGAATGCGTGGCTGCACATGAAGCGGGCAGCTGCGGCAAGGCGTATCGTGTGATTGTAAATAAGAATTAAATAAAAGCTGCTGCGAACCTGCAGAATCTATGTTTAGAGAGGTAGGTTTTGCAGCGGCTTTTTTGTAATTATGGTATATAATAAAAAGTATTAAAAGTTGGCTCTTAGAATTTTTACTTATCGATGGAGGACGGGATAAATGATTCTGGGAGAGGATAAATGGTTACTGTTCACGGGTAGGCACTTTTGGAACCGAAAGTGCCGTAAGAAAACGTGGTGGCAGCAG
>OLGH01003026.1_pt1 | contig 12196 bp, 12 predicted proteins | sample 1604851 | NCBI WGS metagenome assembly OLGH01 (sample SAMEA3888894, study PRJEB22519) | human gut metagenome | biome: human gut; feature: human-associated habitat; material: faeces | place: Denmark | collected 2010 | reverse complement strand
ATAGTCCGAAATATCATAGCCCTGATCCACAAACGGGGACTTATAGATTGGAGAAAGCCAGATAATGTCAACTCCAAGTTCCTTTAAATAGTCCAGTTTGGAAATAATGCCCCGCAGGTCACCGATCCCATCTCCGTTTGTATCGCAAAAACTCTTTGGATAAATCTGATATGCCACCTTGTCATGCCACCATTTTTTCTGCATGTCCATGTCCTCCTTCGCCTGTATCTCCATGTCCTTTGACAATTTGTTTCTGTAACATTATACTGTCATTATAGTTTGGAATTTCAAAATTATCTTGCATAATTCTTACTTTTTATAACACAATACTGCTCTCATAAGACAAAGGAGAATTTCCCATGAAACGGTTACAGACACTTGCCCTTGAACAGAAAGAAGATGCCCGTCACGGTGACGCGACCTTCCCCATACAGAAATATATCACTTCTTTAAAGCCGGATTATCCGGTCATAACAACGCACTGGCACGAAGAGGCTGAATTTACACTCATCACCGAAGGAGATGCCAACTACCAGATCGACCTTACTTCCTACGCTGTGGAAAAAGACGATCTGATTTTTATCCCGCCTCTGCTGCTGCACTCGGTCTCCCGCGGACAGTCTGCGCTTTACCAGTCCGAAACCTATGTGTTTCACATGAACTTTCTCGGTGGAAATGCGACCGATATCTGCTCCACCCGTTATCTGATGCCACTGACCAATGAAGAACTGTCGGTTCCCTGTCTGATCCGTCCAACCCATCCGGCTTATGTATCTCTGCGCAAAATTTTTGCACAGATCAGTTCTCTCTTTGCAAATCCGGTTGAGGGATACGAACTGGCCATTAAGGCATTACTGCTGCAGGTTATTTTCCTGCTCCTGCAGAACCGTACCCCGGACGGGAAACGATCTGTCGACACCGCAAACGCCTCTGAAAAATTAAAAACCGTACTGGACTATATCCATCTGCACTATGCCGAGCCGCTTACGGTTGCCGGTCTCGCTGCCCAATGCTATTTCAGCGAATATTACTTTATGCGTTTTTTCAAAAAACACATGAACATGACCGTAGTGGAATACCTCAACAATCTTCGATTGGAAAAGGCTGTAGAACTGTTTGAACAGGGAAACACCTCCATTTTGGAAGTCTCTCTCGCCACAGGATTCCACAACCTTTCCTATTTTCATAAAGTTTTTAAACGGAAATTCCACATGACGCCCAGAGAATTTCTAAAAAAACTATCATCTTTTTAAAAGCCCGTCACAAAAAGCCCGATATTTAATGCTGTAACTACAATTGCAATTACCCAGAGAACCATTTTAAGTCCGGTACTGTTTGCATACTTTCCCATCACTTTTTTGGACGAGGTAAGATAAATCTGCGTAAAAATAGTGATCGGAAGCTGTACTGCAAGAAGCATCTGGGAATAAATCAATCCCTGAAACGGAGACCGGATCAGCAGAATGATAAGCGCTGCCGGAATCATCGTAATCAAAACACCCTGTCTGGTTTCTTTCGTCGCAATATCATAAGGTTTATTAAAAATTCCGGAAAAAATCGTTCCTCCCGCCATCCCTGCGGTAATACTTGAAGAAAGCCCGGCAAGTAAAAGGGCAATGGCAAAAATCACCGTTGCTTCATTTCCAAGCAGTGGTGTCAGCATATTTCCCGCAGTCGTCAGATCATCCACCTGGTTTTCCCCTCTCTGATAAAACGTCGCCGCCGCCATGAGAATCATGGCGCTGTTAATCGCCCATCCGATGATCATGGAAAACAGCGTATCCTTAAATTCAAATTTCAATTGTCTCTGAATCACCGCTTCTTCTTTCAGATTCCACTTCCGGCTCTGAATGATCTCCGAATGTAAAAACAGATTGTGCGGCATGACAACCGCGCCAAGCACGCTCATGATAACCGGCATCGCATGCGATGGAAATACCGGTTTTACCCATCCTGTGGCGGCAGCTCCCCAGTCAATTTTCACCATACAGATTTCAATTAAAAAGCAAAAACCAATCAGAGAGACAAAAAGCATGATCAGTTTTTCGATCCTTTTATATGCATTGGTAAATTCACAGAACAAGACCACGACAAGGATCAGCATGCTGCCCACTTTAATCGGAATGTGGAACAGCATCTGCAGTGCAATGGCACCTCCTAAAATCTCTGCCATCGCAGTCGCAATGGCAGCGGCTACTGCCGTTACAAGAATCACATTCTTCAATGTCCTGTTTATGTAACGGCTCGCTGCCTCAGACAGACACAATCCGGTCACAATCCCCAGATGTGCTGCATTGTGCTGTAAAATAATCAGCATAATCGTTGAAAGAGTTACCATCCAGAGCAGGGTATATCCATATCCCGATCCGGCTGCAATATTGGATGCCCAGTTTCCCGGATCAATAAACCCGACTGTTACCAGCAGTCCGGGGCCGATAAACTTCAAAATATTTAAATTGTCTTTTTTTTCTTTCCTGTTATTTTTATTCATACATCAGAAATCCTTTCTTTTCATACTATTCACGCAGTTAGTTTTAACTAACTGCATAATACACAAACATTGAACTTGTGTCAATGAAACGGCATTTTATTCCCGTTTTTTTATGCATAATTATTATTGACATGCGCACCAATATATCATAGTATTTATTTATGTTAGATATAGTTTTCAATACTACATTAGTTAGTTTTTATTTACACATTGTAAGAAAGGAGATTTTACCATGCAATTAACAATTCGGGAACCCGGAAGCGCCATCACACATTTTATCGGTTGCCTGATGGCTTTGATCGCAGCCTCACCACTTTTAATAAAAGCTCACGGAAATGCAACCTATATGCTTGCCATGACAATTTTTGCTACAAGTATGGTTTTATTGTACGCAGCAAGCACAATCTATCACAGTATCTGTCATGTATCTGCTAAGGTACTCCGGAATTTTCAGAAGCTTGATCATATGATGATCTTCGTTCTGATTGCCGGATCTTATACCCCTGTCTGCATGATCATCTTAGGCGGCAGAATTGGATATACCCTTCTGGCTCTTGTATGGGGAATTGCAGTGGCAGGAATCATTATCAAAGGACTCTGGATCACCTGTCCGAAATGGTTTTCTTCTGTGCTTTATATCAGCATGGGCTGGGTCTGCGTACTGGCTTTCACACAGATTGTCAATTCGCTCTCTCCGGCAGCTTTTGGATGGCTCCTGGCAGGCGGTATCATTTACACTGTCGGCGGCATCATTTATGCTTTGAAAGTTCCGCTGTTCGATGCAAAGCACAAAAATTTCGGCTCACATGAGATCTTCCATCTGTTCGTGATGGCAGGAAGTGCATGCCACTTTATTCTTATGTATGTTTATATCGCTTAATGACTGTGAAATCATTTCGATTATTCAAGAATGCCTCTGGCATTCTTGCCGAAAAAGGATAAAATTTCAGAGGTTCTGATTCTGCTCAGAGCCTCTTTCTGTATCCTGAGAACCTTTTTGCTGCATATTTTTTTCTTTGATCAGGTTTTCTTTTTCTTTTCTCGTCAACTGTTTGATCGCATATTCCCGCTTCATTGCTTCTTGTTTTCCCTGAAATTCCTCATAATAGACCAAAGTTACCGGTCTGCGGTTCCTCGTATATTTTGCACCGGATTTCCCGCCGTTATGGGCTTTGAGACGCTTGTCCAGATCATTTGTCCAACCGGTATAATACGTGCCGTCACTGCACTTTAAAATATAGGTATAACACATACTTTCCATTCACTTTCAACTGTTTCATATCTTCGTATCCCTGAGCTCTGGCAAGTTCGATGGTTTTCTGTACACACTCCCGTTCTGTTTTTCCTTCATCCAGACATACACGATATAACGCATTGGTTTTTTCCAACTTCTCCAGCTGTACCTCGCTATATGTCTGCCATAAATTTTTACGTTTCATAACTTCTGATTTCACCTCTTTCTCCTTTTATTTAAACTGTATTATAAACCATGTCTTTTAAAATTGTATTATACTTTTGTCCATTGAAATTGTAGAATCGTCCAATATTCTATAAAAAATTCACTTTTTAACCATATTCTCTTTGCTTTTTATTTTTCTGTGCTGTATGATGTGGGATAAAAAAGGGGGCACTCTATCATGGAATATTCTGGTGTTAAGTTACATAATTCTATTACTGTCGGAAAGATATTCAGTATTCATTATTTTGAATATATGAATAACTTTAAATTCTCTGGTGAAGCTCATAATTTTTGGGAATTGGTATATATTGATAAAGGCGAAGCCGGTATAACTCACAATAAATCTTATACAGTACTACACAAAGGGGAACTTTTCTTTCATAAACCCAATGAATTTCACAGTGTCCGGGCAACAGGCACGATTGCACCCAATCTTATTGTTATATCTTTTGAGTGCAATGACAAGGCAATGAATTTTTTCAACAATCGTCGTATGAAAATTGATGAAACTGCACAAACATTGCTCGCCAATATTATCATCGAAGCAAAACGTTGTTTTAACTGTCGCCTAGACGATCCTTATCTTCAAAATATGCCTTTAAAAGACACAGACATTTTTGGTTCACAACAGATGATTCGATTATATTTGGAACATTTTTTGATTCATTTAATCCGATGTTACTCTCAATCTTTCCTGCAACACAAAAAGCTTTCAGAAGCAAAGCTTCCGAAAGCCACAAAAATAAATAATGACACTGAAACATTCAATAAAATCATTGATTATCTCAACCGGCACATAACATCACATGTAACTATTGACTTGATTTGCAAAGACAATCTAATTGGTCGTTCCCAATTACAGAAATTATTCAAAGAACAATGCAATCGGGGTATTATCGAATATTTTTCAATATTGAAAATCGAAGCTGCCAAAGAACTGATCCGAACCAATCACATGAATTTTACACAGATTTCTGCACATCTTGGTTACACCTCTATTCATTATTTTTCCAGGCAATTCAAAAAAATTGTCGGAATGACACCTTCAGAATACGCTTCTTCTGTCAAAGCAATAGCAGAAGGAAACGCAAACTAATCGTCTTCTATGACTGTTATTTAATTTGCATGAAATTCATAGCGGAAAGGAAGTATCTGCTTTCCTCCATACAATTCATGATTCAGGATCTCCCAGAGATCCTGGATACTGTCTTCTCCTTCTCTTACATCATCAACCATAATTCCTTCTTCACTGTTCAGCAATTTATCCGCTTCTTCAAGCCTTCCTGTCTTCACAAGCCCCAGTGCATAATAATATTGCACCCGCCCGATGGATTTCATACCTTCATCCATAACAGCATACTGCTGTAAAATTGCTCTATATGCTTCGCATTGACTCAGAATTTTAAGTCCTTCTTTCTGATATGACAGACAGTGTCTCTTAAGTTCCATTCCTCTTTGTGCATACAATGCCGCAAGATTTTTATTTCCTTCATGAATACTTAAACATGCCAGTCCATGCAGCGCCCATGCGTTCTCCTGAAGTTTCAACGATGTCTCATACATTTCTTTTGCAATTTTATCATTCCCTTTTCGGAATTCAAGAATTCCAAGATGATAATATGCATACCAGTTTTCATAATTCGGTGCTAGTGGTTTCAGCGTCGTCTTTTTCAGATAAGCCAGAAATTCTTCTCCATTCCAGAATGCATCCGGTTCTGTCCCTGGGTCCGGACAATGAAGCTCTCCTGTCTCAAAAAAATGTTCCCACTTTTCCATACTTTCCGTTTTCTTTACAAATTTCAAATGACCCGTTCTTGCGTACTCTTTGCGAAATGCACCATAACCACTTCCCGGAGTAATCAGTTCTGCCTCTGTTAATGCCATCTTTTTTGTTTTCTTCAATTCTTCTTCCAGTTTCCCGATCAGCTGAGTTTTTTGCAGATAGTCTGTTATGTATCTTTTTCTTTCTTCAAATGATTTATCATATATCTCTGCAGTCAGTTCTTCTGAATATGCCGGTCCGTAACATTCCATCCATTCCCACGCAGTGTGTGGTGCCATCGGAATACATCCATACTGTGTCTTTCCAAGTCCCGCCTGGATTTCTACATAGCGCCCTGCATCTTTTGTCAAAAACTCCTGCCAGTGATCAGATGCTGCATTACTTCCCCATGAAAAAAGTTTTCTTCCTTTCAGTCTTCCTGTCGAAAACTGTAAAAGCCCTTTTCCGTTTTTATCTACATTTACAATATATTTCGGCTCGTTTTCCGGGATATTAAAGAAATAATCAATACTCCGTGGGATTTTCTGATAATCCGAAACATCCACACCATCCACTTCTGGCAAAGATACTTTACGACATTCAACACCTGTTCCTGCATATGCTTCTGATGCAGGAACTGTTATATGTCCCTGTTCATACTCCGGAACCGCCATATTGCTCCACCAATACATCGGAATCACTTCCGTACTTTCATTCACTATTCTCATTCTACATTTCAAATATGAACAATCATCATCCAGCCAAAAATCCATCTGCCATGTTACCCCTCTGATTCTTTCATACTCATACATTCTCAGTACCGGTTCTCCTTCATCGGTATGTGTCTCTGCAACATATAATGGTTCTGTCGTATACGGCTGATGTCCTATAATGCCAAGATTCCATTCCACGCCTCCCGAAAACCAGGCATTTCGTACCGCCAGGTTACTGAACTGTAATACGTCATTCGTATAAAGCAGATTCCTGTTTTCATTTTTATCCCAAAGTTCCCATAATCTTCCACCATAATCTGGAAGAAATACTGCCTTGAGCTGATTATTTTCCAATACTGCCGTACGAATTTGCTTTTCTTTCAATTGTCTTTTGTAATTATTTCTCTGACGGTATGGATAAGAATCCGCTACTTTCCCATATCCTTCATAAATTTCATCTGTTTCATCCAAATAGAACTTTAACGAATTCTGCAGAATCCGTTCTCCAAGAAGATCTGGTACACATGACTCTTCTCCCAAATCTGCTGCAAGCATATTTTTCCATTCAAATCTTAATTCTGACATAATTTTTCCTTTCTTCGCTTCAAATAAAATCCACAGAACTTGCCAGTGTCAGTTTCTCCCGTATGCTTTAATATAAAAATGAAGCTGTCAACCATGACTACCTCCTTACATGGTATAACAGCTTCACCACCTTTCTACTACAAGGTTCTCTCTATCCCTTGATTCCTCCTGTTACTCCACCGATAATCTTCTCTGATAAGAACAGATAAAGAATAAAGGTCGGAAGGAATACAATAACAACCGCTGCAAACATTCCTGCCCAGTTGCCTGTGTACTGCATTGACTGAAGCATTCCATACAGTCCAACCGCTACCGGTCGTAATGTATCATTGTTTGCAAATATCAACGACAAGAAATATTCATTCCAGATGTTGATAAAGTTAAAAATCGTAACTGTAACAATTCCAGACTGAGCCATCGGGAACATAATCTTCCAGAATGTCTTCGTCGGAGGACACCCATCAATTGCTGCCGCCTCTTCATATGTACGTGACAGATTCGAGAAGAATGTCAGCAGAAAGATTGTGGTATATGGAATATTGATTCCGATATACAGGAAGATCAAAGTTACTTTGCTGGCAAATACACTGTTCAGGATTCCGAGATTGGCAACCACACTAAACAGTGGAAGTACAATCATTGTGATAGGAATTCCCATTGCCGATACAAAACTTGTCTGGATTATTTTGTTACCAAGAAATGTAAATCTGGCCAGTACATATGCCGCCGGCGCGCAGATTAAGATCAGCAGGAAACATGATACCAGTGAATACAGCATAGAGTTCATAAAGAACGTTGCCACACCACCGGATCCCCATGCCTGCACATAGTTTTCAAAGTGCAGTCCGGTTGGAAATTTCAATGCTTTTCCCGCAAAAATGTCTGTTGTTGTAGATAGACTTGCCGCAAGAATCCATCCAAGCAGCATAAATGTAAAGATAACCCACAAGATGATCACAATGTATCCGGGAGCCAGTTTCATTTCTTTTTTCCAGTTGATCTTCTGTCTTACTTTTTTCTCTTTTTCTTTTGCCATAACTGCTCCTCCTTTCTAAAATTCAAGGTCATCATCTTTGATCAGTTTATTACAGATTGAGAATACGATTACTACGCACAGACACAGGATGATGCCAATCGCGGCTCCATATCCTGCATTTCTCTCTGTCACCGCATTTCCTGCACCAAATGTATGCATGTACATATACTGTACCGGAACGATCGTTGCTTTATCCGCAGTAACAGTAGAGAACAACTGCGACCATACGAAGAATGCTGCCGTACTTACCGTCCACATTGTAATATTGGTTTTAAATACGCCTTTTAAAAGAGGCATTGTCATATATCGGAACTGCTGAGGTTTGTTTGCACCGTCGATCGTTGCCGCCTCGAACAGATCCGGGCTGATTCTTTCAATTCCGCTCATCCAGATCAGCATATGATATCCGATCATTCCAAAACAATATGCAAAAAGCAATGCCCAGAATTTGTGATCTGAGTCCAGCCACGGAGTTTTTGCAAGTTTATGTAATCCCAGGGAATCCAAAACCGACTTCAAAAGTCCGAACTTGGAACTGTATACATACTGCAGCCACATCGTTGCAAGCGCTACCGCACTGACAATATTCGGAAGATAAATGATCGCACGGAAAAATTTCTTTCCACGGATTCCGCTTGTCAGAATTACTCCGAATAGCAAAGACACGGATAATACGATAATTCCGCCCAGTGCCCAAATTTTCAAAATATTCATCATTGCTGTTTTAAAGATCGCTGTCGTAAACAACTTCTGGTAGTTGCCTAATCCAACAAACGTCCACCATTCCATTGTATCCGTTACTGACTCGATCTTATACATACTCATCATAATAGTTCTGATAATCGGATACAGGAATACTATGAGGAAGATAATTACTGCCGGAGCAAGAAAACCGACGATCATTTTTTTATTCTTCTTCACGTATATGCCTCCTTTTACTAAAATATGGTGGCCGCGTAGTAACCGCCCTGCCACCATATTGATCACTAACTAGTCTCTTTTATTACTGTCTGATTTTACTGTCCTGCTGCTTCTTTCATTGCTTTGATGAATCCTGTTGCATCAAGTTTGCCAGAAGCAAGTTTCTGTGTGTTTTCCTGAAGTACAGGTGTAATATCGTTGTTGCTTTCTACGCCTGCTGCCCAGTCATAGTATGTTGTTGTTGCATCGAATGCTTCTTTTACTCCTGAAAGTTCTGTCGGCCATGCATCTGCATTGGCTTTGTCTGTTGGGATACACAGAGCTTTTTCTGTCATCTTCTTATCGAATTCGCCTGTTGTGATATACTCGATAAGTTTGAATGCCTCGTCAGACATCTTAGAATTTTTGTTGATTGCAAGTACCTGGTTTGCAATGTTGTTAGCTGTGTTATCATCCTTTCCGTCTGGAACTGATGGATAATTGAAGTAACCCCATTCAAGATCGTCTGCTACAGAATCTTTTGCTTCGTTAGGAAGCCATGATCCACAGATAACGATTGCTGCATTACCAGGAGCGAATTCCTGATTCTGTCCTGCCGGATATTTGTTTGTTGCGATATTTTTTGAGAAGTAACCTTTCTTAGCGAAATCAGCAAAGCTTTCTGCTGCTGCTTTTACTTTTTCATCATCCCATGTTACAGATTCGCCGTTATACTCTTCTCCTGTTACCAGAGATTTTACTCCATCCTGTCCGATATATCTTGCAAGGTGATATCCGATGAAGGATGTCAGGTAAGCATCATCTGCTGTGATAGGTGTGATTCCTGCATCTTTTAACTTCGCACAAGCTGCATCTAATTCTGCCCATGTAGTTGGTGTAGATTCGATTCCTGCTTTTGCAAATAATGTCTTGTTATAGAAGAATCCGAAGATAGATGGCTGATAAGGAATACTGTGTAAAGTATCGTCTCCGTCATGTGTCTGTCCGTATGCATTACGTGCGATCTTGAACAGTGTCTCATTACCATGCTCAGATTCATAATCTTTTGCCATATCTTCCAGATCTAATAAGTATTTTCCCCAACTTCCGTTTACACGGTTAACATCTTCATCAAATAAATCGATCTGCTGTTTTGCGCTCAAAGCCGGCTCAAGTCCCTCTCTCTGTCCGGTACGTCCCTTGAACTGCACATCTACTTTAACACCAGTATCTTTTTCGTACTTTTCGATTGCTTCCTTGATAACTTTTGCCTGTGGCTCGTCTTCGCTCCACATAGCCCAGTATACAAGCTTGTCTCCGCCTTTGCTGCTTCCACTGTCTGATCCTGACTTACTTCCACATCCAACGACCAGTGAAGCTGCCATGGTCACACAAAGAAGTGCGCTCACAATTTTCTTTCTCATAATACGTTTCCTCCTATTTCGTATCGTTTGTTGTTAAGTCTATTCTAATACAATTTTGTACAAAAATCTTTGTCTTATAAGTCTCTTAATTTGTACTATCTGCATTTTTTCTTTGATTTTTGAACAAATTCATTGTATGATATTGTATAGATTTTACAAAACATATTTTTAATTTCGCAAAAAGGAGAACAGACATGGCATACTACGGTGTAAACTTACACGATTCAATTACATTAGGGAGAATATTCAGTATTCACTATTTTGAATATATGAGTGATTTCAGTTTTGAGGGAGAATCTCATAATTTCTGGGAATTTGTCTGTGTAGATAAAGGAGAGGTTGATGTGACCCGTGGAAAGAATCATACAATTCTCAAAAAGGGTGATCTTGTTTTTCACAAGCCAAATGAATTTCATAATGTCAATGCGACTGGACACATCGCACCTAATCTGGTCGTCATTTCTTTTGAGTGTCATGACGATGCCATGTATTTTTTTAACGACAGAATACTGCGCATTGATGAGACAGAACGGAATCTTCTCGCAGATATTATAATAGAAGCAAGACGGTGCTTTGACTGCAGACTTGATGATCCGTATCTCCAGAATATGCCTTTAAAGGACTCCGATGTATTTGGCGCTCAGCAGATGATCAAACTATATCTGCAGCATTTCTTGATCCATCTGATCCGCCGTTACTCCAACCCTGTCGTTCTTCCAAAGAAGCTTTTGAAAACCGAGGCACCTAAAGCGACCAAAAGCAAGAGCGATGCCGAGGTTTTCAACCGTGTTACCGACTACCTGGAAAGTCATCTGACCACACATGTGACTATTGATCAGATCTGTAAAGACAACCTCATCGGGCGCTCCCAGCTTCAGAAAATTTTCAAGGAGCATTGTAATCTAGGGATTATCGAATATTTTTCCATGTTAAAGATTAATGCGGCCAAGGAATTGATCCGTACCAAACAGATGAACTTCACTCAGGTTGCCGAGCACCTGGGATATACTTCCATTCACTATTTCTCCAGACAGTTCAAGAAAGTTGCGGGGATGACACCATCGGAATATGCTTCTTCGATTAAGGCGATGGCGGAGGGGGAATTTAAGTAGATTTTTGCTGTTTAATTGATTAACGAAGTTGGCCTTTCGGTCCTTGAAGAACACAGTATAGGACACTTCTTCCTCATTCCACATTCACTAGAAGTGTCCTATACTGTGTTCTTCAAGTCGTGACTGGCTGCGGAAGTTAATCAATTTAATAGCGGGGCGGTAACAGAGCGAAATCCACTACTGTACAAAAAAACAAAACGCATTGTAAATCCACTGCTTTTCCAAGGTTTTTGCGGTTATTTTTTATAACCTCTCGGTATCACAAGGGTAACGACCGCTTCATGCATTCAATAGTAATTAAATTTAATACGTAATCTCCTGCAAATATAATCCCTTCGGATCACAAGGCGCACTTGCTTCGAGAATTCCCGCAAAGATATCATCAATATCCTGCACAGATCGGTTGCCAAGTCCGATATCCATTAGCGTTCCGACAATGATACGTGCCATATTATGAAGAAAATCATCCGCATGGATCAGGATCTGCATTTCTTCAATGTCACCATAGATATCAATATCAAAGATTTCTCGGACTGTAGATTTCGTCTTCTTCGCACTGGAGAAATTGCGGAAATCGTGACGTCCGGTGAGTTTCTCGGCAGCCTGCTGCATCGTGCGTTTGTCCGGGATACGGTAGCAATGGTAAGTGTATTTGCGGTCAAAGACGCTCGGTACATCGTCGATCGTCATACGGTATACATAGGTCTTGGATGT
>OLGH01003021.1_pt1 | contig 12213 bp, 11 predicted proteins | sample 1604851 | NCBI WGS metagenome assembly OLGH01 (sample SAMEA3888894, study PRJEB22519) | human gut metagenome | biome: human gut; feature: human-associated habitat; material: faeces | place: Denmark | collected 2010 | reverse complement strand
CTCCGCAGCCGCCACTTCGAAGAAGCGTCTTCCCTTCTTCGAAAAGTATGCCAAGCAGCATGCCGACACGATCCGCGAAGCCGGCAGCACGCCGCTTCTCATCATGACCTGGCCCAAGAAGGACAAGCCCGAAGACATCAAGAAGCTCGCCGACAATACGATCCGCATCGCGAACGAAGCGAAGATGATGACGGTTCCCGTGGGTCTCGCCTTTATGGAAGCGATCAAGGCGAAGCCGGACCTGGAAATGTACATGCCCGACAGGAGCCATCCGTCCGCAGCGGGGAGCTACCTCTACGGCGCCGTTCTCTATTCGACGCTTTTCCACCGCACTCCAGCCGACATCAACTATCTCGGTGAATGCGAAAAGCCGCTTTCTCCCGAAACGGCCAAGTTCCTGCGTGAAGTCGCCTGGAACACCGTGACGGAATTCTTCGGTTGGGCGAAGTAGTTTCTCACCGTCTTTTTTCTCCTACCTCATAGGAACGCGCTCCGTCCGATCCGCCAAGCTGTGGACGGAGCGCGCTTTTTTTCCTATGAAAGAAAGAATTTGACTTTCATCATGTAGGGTGAAGGCGTCTCCTTCATGCCCATTTTTTATATGAGAGAAGCAAATGCTTGGATGCAAAACGTCGACCGCGAGGGCAGAAAAAGACATTGCCGGGGCGAAGATTAGTTTGCTCGCTGTTCGCGACTGGTGCGTACAGCGCCGCGTGAACTTGTCGAAGTTCTGCAAGGAGCTCTCGAAGCTCGGCATTCTGCTCTCCCTCGGAGAGCGGATCACTCTGGGTAAGGGAACGACGGTTGCTTCGTCTCGGCGCACGCTTTCCGGTTTGAGGTCTCGGTCGCTCGGCCAAACAACGCTTTCACGACGTTGTTGAAACGAACGGGGTCCCTGAATAGAGACCCCGTTCGGATTGGATCGTCAAACGCTCTGAAAAGCATCAAAGAATCCGATCAGAATGTGTAGAGGGCATTGAAGCTCCCCGTTACACCCTGGCGGTCGCCGACGTACCCCTTGAGATTATTAATGCGGCTGATATTTAGTTTACGTTAAACACACAACTTTTCTTGTGCATACTGGACGTCTTCCGGGAGAAAACATGCTTGCACACGCCACGTTTCCCGTTGGCATCGTTCCATAAATGCGTGAGCGCGCTCAAGATTGTCGTCATGCGTGCCGGCAGCCTGAAGACGGAGTTCGGTTTTCAGGTTTCGATTCAGGTATTCATCCGGGTTGAGCGTCGGCCAATAAGCAGGAAGGTAAAAAAGCTCTATTTCCTTCTCGTGGGCCTCAATCCTGCGCTGAACGATACGCGCGTGGTGGATCCGCGCGTTGTCGCAAATAACGAAAAGTTTTCGTCCGTTGCCCCCGAGATCAAGGATAAGACGGTGCAAAAACCGGATGAAGTGATAGGCATTGACGGCTTTGCGTTGCAATAGAAAGAAGCACTTTCCCTGATTGTTGATGGCCGAGATCATGACGGGGGCGCCGTAGTTCGTTCGGGCGTTTTCAACCAATACGGGGGGTTGCCCTTTCGGGGCGTTGCTCCGTACCCAATTCGAGTCCTGCTTTGCGGCCGTTTCGTCCTGCCACAGGATCAAAGCGTTTTCAGCCTTTGCTCGCTGCTCAATCTGAGGATATGTTTCCTCAAGCCATTTGCTGACGGCGACAGGATCTTGTTGCAATGCCTTCTTCTTCGGACGTTGCGGCGTCATATTCCAACGCTTCATGTAGGCGCTGATCGTACGAATGGCGATTTCCTTGCCGAACTCTCGGCGAATGAGGTCGCGCACGGCCTTGCGCGTCCAGACCGCCCAAGGAAACTTCAGCTGAGACGGGTTGGAATCAATAATCCACGCCATCAACTTCGCTTCCTCTTGTCGGGAGAGGCGTCGCATCTTGTCGCTGGTTTCGGGCTTGGGGCCACGGCTATGTCCTGCGATTGCAGCCTCTTCTCCGTGCTTTTCGAAGGCACGCAACACTTTCCAGACCCACTGGCGAGACATGCCAAAGGTTTTGGCAATCTGGGTGCGCTTTATACCTTTCTTATAGGCCTCGATAACGCGTTGGCGGAGGGCTTTCTGGGCTGAAAGCGAAAGCTTTCGGCCATCAAGGGAGTTAGCTTCAGTCATCACTGTGGAATTATGCCACAAATGTAAACTAAATCAAAGCCTAGTTAATAACTCTACAAAGATGTTTTTCCAAAGCAAATTACGGGTTTGCACCGATCGGAAAATCGCGGATGGCGAAAAACGATTCCGTCAAGATACAATCCTCGCACTTGTCCACCGACGTCGTCCGACCGACGCCGGGCCCCATGCGGTCGGCGTGCGACGACGTCTCCACTCATGAGGAGTACCACCATGAAGCGTTCTCTCTTGGCGCTCGGTCTGGGTTTGGCCCTGGCCGCTACGGCGCAGGCCGCCGACATTCGTCTCGTCATTCACGGCGGCGCCGGCACGATGGCGCGTGAAGACTTCACGCCCGAACGTGCCGCGAAGTACCACGAAGGCCTCCAACAGGCTCTGCAGGCGGGCTATGCCGTGCTCGAACAGGGCGGTACGGCCGTCGACGCCGTCAAGGCCGCCATCAATCAGATGGAACTCAATCCCAACTTCAACGCCGGCCGCGGCGCGGTCTTCACGAGCGAAGGCAAGAACGAACTCGACTCGTCCATCATGGACGGCAAGACGCTCTCCGCCGGCGCCGTTGCGGGCGTAACCAACGTGAAGCACCCCATCAACTGCGCGGACCTCGTCCGCACCAAGTCGCCGCACGTCATGATGGCGACGAAGGGCGCCGAAGAGTTCTGCGCGAAGAACGGCGCCGAAACCGTCGATCCGAAGTGGTTCTTCACGGACTTCCGCTATCAGCAGCTCCAGAAGGCCAAGGAAAAGGAACAGATCATTCTCGACCACGACGGTGATCATCCCAAGACCGCCAATGCCGAACTCTTCATCGACCCGATGATGTACGACTACAAGTACGGCACGGTCGGCGCCGTGGCGCTCGACAAGGACGGCAATATTGCCGCGGGCACGTCGACGGGCGGCATGACCAACAAGCGCTTCGGCCGCGTGGGCGACTCGCCCATCATCGGGGCCGGCACCTACGCCAACAACGAAACGGTGGCCGTTTCCTGCACGGGCTCGGGCGAAATGTTCATCCGTACGTCCGCCGCCTACAACGTGCATGCCCACTACAAGCTCCTCGGCCAGGACGTTCAGAAGGCCGGTGACGCCGCCATCGCCGAGGTCGGCGCCATCAAGGGCACGGGCGGCATGATTGTTCTCGACGCCAAGGGCAACTTCGCCTTCCCGATGAACTCCCTCGGCATGTACCGCGGCACCATCGGCAAGGACGGCGTTCCGATGACCGCCATCTTCGCCGACGAAGAACTCAAGAACATCGACGTCAAGAAGCTCCGCGAGTCGAAATAATTCCAACCGTTCAGAGGAGGACGACGCGATGCTCTTTGTGCCGTCCTTCTCCCGCTTTCCTCGGCTTGAGCTGTTGCCGAGGGAATCGTTCGAAAGCCTGCTTTCCCGGCCGCAAGGAACGGAAAGGCGGGCTTTCTTGGCTGAGGGCCCGCCAATCAGACCGTCTGCATCGAACAGTTCAAACCGTTCCGGGACGACGCGCGACGGTCTTTTCAGTCCGGTTTCGTCGAAAGATCCGGAGTCCGGGCGCTGACGGGGAGCGACGCGTCGGCACGGCCTGCCAAAATGCGGTCGACTTCCGCGACCACGATGTCCGGCGGCATCGTCTGGAGGCACATCGCGAGACTCGTGTCGCTCGAGCGCGGACAACGCGTCTTGTGTCTGGGACGGTATTGACGACAGTCGGCGTAGTCGGGATTCTTCTGGACGTCACGGTCTTTGAGCGCTGCAGACTCACGTGGTTTGCGAAGTTGCGCGAACCCGCGGAGGGCGCCGGCCCCCAATGACAGACCGAAGTAGGTCCGAAGAGAGCAAGAACGGGCACTCCCACTGCGGCCGCGACGTGGGTCGTCGACGTGTCGACGCCGACATAAAGCGCCGCGCGTCGAAGCAGTTCCGCCGTCTGTCCGAACGAAAGAGCGCCCGAGAACTTTCGATAAGAGCCTTTGGGTAGAAAACGCGCGACGTCTGCAATCCGTTTTCCTTCTACCTCACCGCCGCCACCCGTAAAGGCAAGACGGAGACCTTTGTTCGTGAGGTGCTGAGCCAATCGATGCCAGACCATCTGAGAAACATCCTTGTCCGAATACTTGCCGCAAAGATGGAGCACCGCGTACGGACCATCGTTGGTCCAGGTGCCGGCATCGTCCGGGAGCGGGGCGGTGGGCACCACGGATTTGAGCAGCGGAAAGTATTTCCGGGCTGCCGGTTTCGATCGCTCTCTTCGGGGACGAAGTGGTCGTGCCGACGCTGCTCTACTTCTTCGCGAACACGACCTATTTCTGGACGATGGGGAATTTCCTTGAAGCCATGGACGGCGTCGAAGCGACGCACGCAAAGCGCCCGAAGCTCCTTTCCAAAGAAACGGTCAAACGGGTCTTTTCGCCGCCCCTGTGCGGCTTTCTGGCGGCCATCGCCTTCATCCTCGCGGACGTGCAGGTCCCGGGCGCCATTCTCTCGGCGGCCCAGTACCTGGGCGGCATCACGACGCCGCTCGCCCTGATCTTCATCGGCATCATGATCTACACGATCGGGGTGCGCAACATCCGCTTCGACAAGGATCTCACGCTCGTCTTCCTCGGTCGTTTCGTGATTTGCCCGCTCGTGTGCCTCGGGCTCACGCAGGCCTTCGGGCTCTCGCCACTCTACGTGAGCGTCTACGTGATCCAGGCGTCGCTCCCCTGCATCACGCAGATCGCGGTGCTCGCGAAGTTCCATCACGCCGACACCAAGTTCGCCACGACCGCCGTGGCGGGCACGACGCTCGCGTCGGTTGTGACGTTGCCGGTGTGGATGATCATTCTGACGGCCATTGCCAGACCGTTCTTGGGAACCGCCTGAAAAAGAGGGACGCCGTCGAGCGTCCCTTTCTTTTCGCAAACTTTTTCCTCGTCAGAGAACCCCGCGCATCAACCGCTCGACGAGTCCCGTCCTGCGCGGATGGTCGTCCGTGCGCCTCACCGCCGCCAGCACCTCGGGATCCCCCACGAAGACGACCAGCTTTTGACCGCGCGTCACGGCCGTGTAGAGAACCTCGCGCCGCAGCACGACGGACTGTTCCATCGAGAGCGGAATGATGACGCCGGGGAATTCGTTTCCGCGCACTTTGTCCACGGTCACCGCGTACGCCTGAACCAACTCGTCGAGTTCCTCAAAGGCGTAGCAGACGATGCGCTCGCCGTAGCGGACATAGAGTTCGCCTTCCTTCCGATCGATCTCCGTGATGACCCCGACGTCACCCATGTACGTTCCGCGGGCGCGGTTCTCGACGACCTGCATCACTTTCTCGCCCTTGTCAAAACGCTGCCCGAAGCGCTCGATTCCGAACGTAAGACCTGTGAGATCCTCTCGGAACAACGCGTTGAAAGCCTGAGCGCCCGTTTTGCCGCAACTCATCGGCGTGAGGAGCTGCAGGTCGCGTTTGCGATCGATTCGATACGCATCGGGAAGACGCGTGAGGATCAGATCCTTCAGAGCCTCGGAAAGTTCCTCTTCGTCGTCCACGCGCAGGAAGTCGCAGTTGCCGTCGTCAGTCTTGCTCGGAAACGTCGGCATCTCGCCCGACTTGATCTGATGCGCCACCTTGGCGATCCAACTCGCGGGCCCTTCCCGGACGACGTCCGTGAGCTGACTCACCGGCACGATCTGCGAGTCGATGAGATCCGAGAAGAAGTTGCCCGGCCCGTAGGAAGGAAGCAGATCCGAGTCACCCACGAAGAGGACGGCCGCATGCGAAGGCACGGCAACGAGCAGTCGGTGCGCGAACGTGATGTCCAAGAGATTGCTCTCGTTCACGATGAGCAGATCGCAGCCGACGGGATTCTCGGCGTTGCGGCGAAAGGTTCCGTCCGCGTAGTTATATTCGAGGAGACTCGGAACGCCGGTCGCCACGCGCCCCATGACTTCCGCCAAGCGGTCCGCGGCGTTTCTCGCGGAGCGCAGAGACGGAACTTTACGCCGTTTGCGTCCAGGATCGAAAGGATGGTCTTCAGAATCGACGCCTTTCCCATGCCCGGTCCGCCCGAGAGGACCGACACCTTGGACGTGAGCGCGGTGACGAGGGCGTTCCTCTGGGGCGGTGTGAACTCGAACCCGAGCTTCGCCTGCGCGGCGGCAATCCCGCCGTCGAGGTCAAGGGCACCCCACGGAAGCGATCCCAACGTGAGACGCGCGATTACCGTTGCGACGCCCTCTTCCGCCCCAAGGAGCTCCGCGGGATAGATACTGCCGGCTTCGGAACGTCCGACACCGCGACGTCGCCCCTCTCGAGCGCTTCGTCGATCGCCTTGGCGACCACCCGCTTCGGTACTCCGAGAAGTTCGCAGGTCATCGCTTCAAGTTCGGCGCGCGGGAGGAAGGTGTTTCCCATGCCGGTCGACAATTCGTTGAGGACGTAGGCAAGGCCGGCTCGGGCGCGCACGGCTGAATGCAGCCCGATGCCGATTCTCTTGGCGAACGCGTCGGCCCAGTGGAAGTCGCTTCTCCGCAGGTCCCGCGCGAGACGATAGGGATCCTCCTTCACGATCCGCACGGTGTCGATGCCGTAGGTCCTGACGATCTTTACGGCGAGTTCCGAAGAGACCCCGTGATCGATGAGGAAGTTCATGGCGATGCGCTCGGCCTTCCGGTCGGCCCAGCTTCGGGCGACGAGGTCGCAGCGCTTTTGCCCGAGGCCCTCCAGGGCAAGAAGCTTCTCGGGGTGTTTGTCGAGCACGTCGAAAACCTTTTCGCCGAACGCCTCGAGAAAGCGCTTCGCATAGACGGGGCCGATCCCCTCGACGAGGCCGGAGCCGAGACACTTTCGGATGTCCTCCGTCTCGGCGGGAAGTTCCGTGCGGATCACTTCCGCCCGAAGCTGATGGTCCTCCTCGCAGGACTGCCAGCGGCCCGTTGCATGAATGAAGAGACCCGCCGACACGGGCGACGCAAAGCCCACGACCGTTTCGGTTCCCCGGCGTTTCCGGTCGGAGACGCGAAGAACGCAGAAGCCGTTTTCCGGATTATGGAAGGTGACGCGCTCGACCATGCCTTTCATTTCGGCGGGCGGGCGAGACTTTTTGGCCTTACGTTTTTTGGGGTCGACAATGAAAGGCAGAGCGGACATGGTCTATCTCAAAATGGTTCTCAATGAGAAAGATCATAGCAGACGAAACATCACGAAATTGCCAAAAACAATGCAAATACCAAAAATGCGTCATCACGCAAAAATGTCAAGGGAAATTCCCGCCGTTCACGAAAAGCTGACAACACGTCCTGTCGTTTGATCCGCGGTTTCCGCCGTTTCCGATTCATTCCCGTCCATCGGAATCAAAAAAGGCGAATGTCCGTCGGAAGCCCGAATCTTCAGAAGATTCTTATTCACCATGTTTCGAGAGGCGTTTGCGTAGCAATAGGCGCAGAAATTCGCACAGGTGTCGTACATGCCGATGTCCTTGCTCTCGATGCATCCGCATTCCTTTCGCTGTCCTTTGTCCTTGAGTGACAAGTTGCTCACAATCGGAATCGTTGAGGAGAGTTCTGAGAAAAGACTCGCCTCCGCCGGAGCCTTCTTCTTTTTCGTGAGAAACGCCATGAGAGCCTCGTCCTCGGGGAAGAGTCTTGCAAGGAGTTCGCCGTCGACGCAGCTGTTTCTCTCGATTCCGAAGCGGGTCAGGTCCATCTTTTCCGCACAGGCGGCGACGACAAAATCCCAGCCGCGGTCGTGCCAGTAGGCTTGAATCTTCCGGAGCCCCTCGGCGATCTCTTCGATCTGAGCCTCGGTCGGTTCGGCAAACACAACGTTTTCTGGGGAATAGAGAGACGGCGCTTCCGCCACGAGATTGCGCTGCACCTTGCGATACGCGCTCACGTCGGCAAAGGAAACGACGAGCTTTTCGGTCGCTCCCCGAAGTCTCTTGCTCAGATTCCAGATCTTGTGGAGAATGTCTCTCGCCGACTGCCCATCATGAAGAATGATCGGATCGAAACGCCAAATCACGCGTTCGGCTCCGATCTTTTCGGAAAGCCCCCGGAAGGTTTCGATCCGGCGGTCAAGCGGAGGAATCTTGGGCTCGAGTCCTTCCGCTTCGTAATCATTGAGGGTGTACTGGAAATAGAAATGAAATCCCCGTTCCTCGATTTCGTCGAGATACGGAAACAAGGGGGCGGCGTGTTTCGTCCAGAAGACAATGGCCCTCGTATTTTGCGGGGAAACGGCGTAGCGCTTCCGATTGAAAGGATTCACCCATCCGAACCACCCTTGTCGCAAACGCTCCATAAACCATTTCGCGTGTCGTGCGGGAATGTCTGTAGAACGGCTTGCCGAAAGAATTACGGGGGCGATCACGGGATATTCTTCAGGAATGGAGGCGCGGACAGTAGACATGATTTCCTCCCGCTTCGCTCGCAAGAAAATCGAAACGGGTGAGTTTCGGACGGAAGTGACGGTAAAGAGGCGAGCGGCAAAAGACGCGGCAGCATACTTTGGAGATGCCGAGCGCCGCGAGCGGATTCAAGCGGTCGAAATTGCTCTCGCGACAGACGATCTGATTGAATCCGCCGCAGGGCAACCCGCGCTTTGCGCAATCCCGGCAGCCCGGCGGCAACAGGCACTCGAACCCGTCGTGCAGACCGAGAAAGTCAAGGGTTTCTTCGGAAAGACGCTGAGAGATGTAACGCCCCTCCCTCCGATCGTTTACGTCGAACACGAAGCAGAGACCGTTTTGCGCGAGATGCGGAAGATAGGTTTCAAGGAACCGGACGTATTTCCTCTCGACGGGAAGTTCGTTCAACATCTTCGAGGTCAGGATCACGTCGTACTTCGACTCATCCCCGAGGAGATCGAAACGCTCCGAATCGATCCGGGCACGCTTCAAGCGGACGACAACCTCGGCCTGTGCTCCGGGGACCATGAGCCCGCGCAGTTCTTCGCGCGCGAGGGCAAAGGACTCGGACCCAAGAATCCGCTCGAAGGTTCGAAGCGAAGCTTCGTTGGCGTCAAACCCGTCGACGAAGACTTTTCGCACGCCGAATCTTTCGAGCACGGCAAAGAGGAGTCCCGTCGAAGCGCCGCCGAGGCCGCAACCCAAGTCGAGAATCTTAAGTTCGCCGTCCGTGCGGACTTCCGTCCCGAAAATCTTTCGAAAGAGTTCGGACGCGATGTCGTAGGTTTCGAGAAGGCTTCTCGGATAATACGTGCCGAGATAGCGGCGCAGGTCCTCTTTGGCATACCCGACGGACCTTTTCACTCGGTCGAAGTCCGGCGCACAGACGCCGCGGTATTCGCGAACGAGCGAACGGATGAATTCTTCGAGATGGTCCGGTCGGGTCTGAGGCATCGAATTGGAAGCGGGGTCGAAGAGGCGAAGTTGCGAAACGGGTGAATCTCCATTATAGGGCGCCCCTCCTTTCCGATTCCGCCGGCGGAGGCCCGCCCCGGCAACGAAACCGAAGTTTTATCTCCTCACGAGGCAGCGTTTGGAAGTCACTTCCGATCCCCATTTGACTTTGTCGGGACTTCCCGCCGGCATCGGCAGGTTGCTCCACCCCAAAAGCGCGTTACGTTCTGGATTTCCGCACTTCACGAAGTTCGATTTTCCTCGCTTCTCTTGGATAACACAGTTCTTTTGCATCGATTCCCTCAAATTTGGCGCGATTGAAAGCCGTTTCAAAATTCAATTCGAGCACTGGCATCGCTCAAACCGCAGGAAATCGCGCCGAGAGCAAGCTCCCCGCCTCCCGGGAAATCCGCCTTTTTCCGTACTTTTTCTAATTAGGCGATATAATGGTACTTATAGTGCGTAACTCCAGGGCGTAACGAGCCTTGTCCGTTTCGTTTCAGGTCTTCCCCTCTCATCATGCACACGGTGAGTGAGAACAAAAGTCATCTCCGGGTCGGGTACGGATACAAGATCTCTTCGCCGTCATCCTTTCTTCTCTTTTGGACGGAGACGACCCGGTCTGATGAGTTGCGCACTCGGACACTCCCCTTTTCGATCACCCTCGTCTTTTTCATCACATGACCGCCGAACTCGTCGCCTCCGCTGAATCCACGTCGCTCGCCGACGCCGCACGAATTCCGTCGGGTGCGAAACCGGCGCTCATGTATCTTGGGGAACTTCATACCGAATATTCGAAACGAACCATGCGCTCGGCGCTCAACCTCTTCGCTCGCTGGGGCGGCGCCGACAGTTTGCTCGACGTCGAGTGGGCCAAGTTGACGCCTGTCGCAGTGTCGGCCTTCATGCGTCAACAACTGTCGGCAGGGAAATCCGCCGTTTCGGTGAATCTCTATCTTTGTGCTCTCAAGGGTGTTGCGAAGGCTGCCTGGCAACTTGAACTCCTGAACCACGACGCGCTCGATCGAATCCGTTCGATCAAGCAGGTTCGGGTTTCACGCCTTCCCGTCGGGCGGTCGCTCACTTATTCCGAGTCGGCCGCCCTCCTCTCCGCCGCTGCCGGGGACGATCCCCAGAAAATTCGCGACCGGGCGATTCTCACTCTCTTTCTCGGGTGCGGACTTCGACGGGCAGAAATCTGCAGTCTGCAGATGGACAAGGTTGATTTGTTCGACGGAACGATCCGACTGATCGGCAAAGGGAACAAGGAACGAAAAGCCTTCCTCACGCCCGACATGCGAAAGACCGTGGCGGCCTGGCTGGACGTTCGCACCGAAGTGCCGGGCTACCTTTTCGGGAACTTCACCGTGTCGCGACGACTTCGTCTCGATCGTCCGTTGAACCCGTCTTCACTCTCTCGGATTCTGAAAAAGTATTGCGACGCTGCGGGCGTGGATCCGGTGACGCCGCACGATCTGCGACGTACATTCGCAACGCGGCTGATCGACAAGAACGTGGACCTCGTGACCGTGAAGAACCTCATGGGACACGCGAGCATCACGACGACGTCGCTCTATGACCGACGCGGCGAAGAAACCATGCGGCGCGTTGCGGGAATGGTAGAGATCTAACGTTAAGACGTTGGAGTCTTCACTACCCCTTACATCACGTACGTTACAAATCTCTCAGGGCAGTTTTTGTTTGATTTTGGATAATCTCCTGTCCCTCAACCTCATTTGACCTTTTTAATTTTCTCTCTATATAATTTCTTACGGATTTTACGAATCTGGTACCACATACTTTGATAGGAGGAAGTTATGAATACCCCCCCCCTCTATAGATACATTAAACATGCCTCAGATCTAAGTTCTTTTAATAAAAAACTCCTTTCAACTCTTCTTCTTGTTTCGATTTCTCAGATTGCTTTTGCAACGCATTTTGAAGATACTGGCACTGATAAACTTGCTGTTCTGACTCACGAAGATGGAGCCCTTCACGAATACGACAGCATCATAATCGAACACACCCCTCCAATTACTCAAAACCAATTTTCTATTTTACTTAAAGGCGGCAGTGACATTAATGTTCAAGACCTTACCTCTATTAGGATTAACGCTACGAAATACGTTGATTCTCTCAATGGAGGGGAGGGAAATTATGCTATCGCAGCTTATGCCGATTCAGACGTAAATCTCCTAGGAGATGTTGACATCTTCGTTTACCAGAGAGATGATTCCGGCCAAATGGATACGGATTCCATTGGCGCAAATGGCATTTGGCTCGAAAACGCCAATGCTACTGTTGGCTCGAGCACTTCGAGAACCAAAATCTGGACCTTCGCAGCCAAACCCGATACTATCCAACTAAAGAAAAAATCAACGTTTACAATCAACTCCACAGACAATCAGATTGTTGGAAATATTCTTGTAGAAAAAGATAGCTCTTTAAGCGGAAAATTCATCGGCAACGGCTATTTTTCCGGAGATGATTTTTCTCTTGATGATCAAAATTGGGTTGGATGGATAGGCGACCTCAGCGATGGCAGGGAAAAATATACAGAAGGTAGCCTTAATTTAAGTTTCGAAAACGGCGCTCAATGGATTTACCTAAAACTCCCCTTCATTACATCCATTACACTGAACAATGATGGCGTAATCAACCTCTATGACCAAGATATTCCCTAAATTAGGATAAGAAAATCCGTATAGAGGACCCGAACAGATAGGAATAGATC
>OLGH01003018.1_pt1 | contig 12221 bp, 11 predicted proteins | sample 1604851 | NCBI WGS metagenome assembly OLGH01 (sample SAMEA3888894, study PRJEB22519) | human gut metagenome | biome: human gut; feature: human-associated habitat; material: faeces | place: Denmark | collected 2010 | reverse complement strand
TCCGATCGGGATAGCGGCAGCACTCTGCCGTGATGATGGCGTCGAGCTCCTTGGCCGCGACGTCGGGATCGTCATTGATGACGATGTAATCATATGTATACGCCAGCGCGCACTCGCGGCGTGCCTGCGCCAGACGCTCGCAGATCTTCTGCTCGTCGTCCGTGTGCCGGCCGCGCAGCCGGCGCTCCAGCTCCGCCAGAGACGGCGGCATCATAAACACGCGGATCGCGTCCGGCCGGTTCTCGGAGATCTGGTGCACGCCCTGCACGTCAATGTCCAGCAGGACATGCATGCCCTCGGCGCAGCGCCGCTCAACATAGCTCTTCGGCGTGCCGTAGCAGTTGCCGACGTATTCGGCGTGCTCCAGCAGCTCGTCCCCCGCGACCATGGCGTCAAACGCCGTGCGCGTGACGAAAAAATAGTCCTTGCCGTCCACCTCGCCGGGACGCGGAGCGCGCGTCGTGGCCGAAACGGAAAAGCACACGTCATCCCGCAGGCGCATCAGTCGGGCAATGACCGTGCTCTTTCCGGTGCCGGACGGCCCGGAGATCAAAATCAGTTTTCCTGTCTGGCGGTTCATGTTGCATCTCCTCCGGTTTCCTGATCTGAGGCCTGGACACGGCCCTGTACCGCATCCGGCGGCAGTGCCGAAAGCACCGCGTGGCCGGTATCCATGATGAGGACGGCCTGCGTCTTTCGTCCATAGGTCGCATCGATGAGCATACCGATCTCGCGGCTGTCCTGCACGATGCGCTTGATGGGGGCGGAATCCGGACTGACGACAGCCAGCAGCCGCTCCGCGGAGACATAGTTTCCGTATCCGATGTTGATGAGTTTCAAGTCGCCGCTCCTTACTCGATGTTCTGGATCTGCTCACGGATCTTCTCGATCTCAGACTTGAGGTCCACCACCACCTTTGCGATGTCCGCATTCTGGCACTTGGAGCCGATGGTATTCGCCTCGCGGTTGAACTCCTGAATGAGGAAGTCCGCCTTGCGGCCGACCGGAGAGCCGGACTCCAGCATCTGGCGCAGCTGCGCGATGTGGCTGCGCAGGCGCACCGTCTCCTCATCGACGGCAACGTGGTCGGCATAGATCGCAGCCTCGGCAATGATGCGCGACTCGTCAATATCGGCCGCGGCGAGCACCGCCTCGAGCTTCTGGCGCAGACGCGCCTCGTAGGCCGCAGCCGTCTCGGGGGCGGCCGCCTCCACGTTTGTCACCAGCGACTCGATACGCGCGAGCTTTTCCTCCACGTCGGCGCGGAGCTTCGCGCCCTCGCGCTCGCGCATCTGGTCATAGTCAGCGAGCGCCTGCTGCGTCAGCGCGACCAGACCGGCGCGGATCTTATCCTGATCCGCCTCCGCCTTCTCCACGGACAGGATGTCCGGAAAGCGCATGAGCGACATGAGCGACATGTCATTTTTCAGGTCGTAGCGCACGGCGAGCGTATTGAGCGTGTCGATATAGGCGCGCAGCAGCGGCTCGTTCACACGCAGGACGGTATCGGCCGCCTGCGAGGAATCGATCGTGACGAACACATCCAGCTTGCCGCGGCTGACGTGCTGCTGGATGGTGGATTTGACCGCGTCCTCCGCGAAGAGGAAATTGCGCGGCATGCGCACGGCGATGTCCAGATAGCGGTTGTTGACGCTCTTGAGCTCCACCGTGACGTTCAGGCCCTCAACGACGCCCTTTGCGCCGCCGTAGCCGGTCATACTTCTTATCATTGGCTTACCCTTCTTATCTTAGGATTCCCGGATCTGAATGATCTCAAAAGTAATGGGGCTGGCTTTCTTCTTACGCTGGTAGATAACATTGAACGCCACGCCGAGCGCAAAAAAGCCAAAGCCGATCAAAACACAGCCGCCCTCGGCCCAGCCGAGCGCATTGCCGATGGCATAGCCCAGAAACAGCAGCACAAACGGCACCAGATACAGCAGCGCCGCCGCGCCGAGCACGTCCGACGTCTTGCTCTCAATGACGACCTTCTGCCCCGGCAGCGCTGAGACCTTATTGACCGCCTCTGCACGGATGCGGTTCTGGAACACGCACGCCTCGCACGACTCGCATGTGCCGCCGCACGCCGTGCCGCGCTCCACTTCCACCTCCGCCACATGGCGGCTGACCAGCTTTGTTACCACTGCATCCTGCGTCATGGTATCATCCTCCCGTAAAATGCACATTCACAACGTATTCCCCGATCGCACCGGCGTCGGAGAAGCCGTCCACATAGACCTTGGCCGGCACGGCGACCGTACCGCTCGTGGCCTTGTAATTTGTCAGATCGGCGACAACAGGTATGTTGTCCGCCGTGATCTGCGAGATCGTCTCCGCCGGCGCGCGCACGGTCACGACCAGAGATGCCGTTGCGATCTCCACGTGCCGGTTCGTGCCGGTCGTTGTGATATTCGTCGCCGTGATCTTCTCGGTTTCCAGTCCGCGGACGGAGATGCGGACCGTTGCCTCCGTGACGCCGCTGAGATTACGCAGATTGTTGTCAAGCGGGATCGTGACCGTCGTCTCGTAAGATGTGGCAAAACTCGACAGATCGACAGTCGCCACAACGAGCTGGTTGAGCGTCTGCAGCACCGTCGTATCGCCCGCGACCTGGATGCTCTTCGGCTCGATCTCGATGACACAGTTGTCCTCCGTCGCCCCGGCGCCGCCGACCAGTGAGACCGTCAGCGGCAGGTCCTTGTTCATCAGCACCGGCATGGACACGCTGACCGTGTCATAGTTGCCGGAGATCTCCTTGGGCTTGAGCTTATTGCCGTCCTTATCGAGCAGGACATAGGGGCAGTTGGTCGGTGCGATGGACTTATCCAGATCCGTGCGCGTGACATAGACGCAGATGCTGTCCACCGCGTCGAGCTCCTCCTGCGGGCCGTAGAGCGTGATGGACGACGGATCTACCTGGATCGGTTCGGCCGTGTAGCCATCCTTAACGCTGCCGGTGAACACGCCCTTCACTTCGAGCGTCTTGTTGGCCTCCTGCACGACGGAGAAGCTGATCGTCTCCGGCGACTTGCTCAAGACGGTGATGCTGCTCTTATCGACATTGGTCGGATACTGCAGCAAATAGCTCACCTGCATTTCGCGCGCCTGCGAGATGCCGGACACGTCGATGACCGCCGACAGGTCCGCCGAGCTGAGGTTGCCGAGCACGCGCCGCGTGCCTTTCAGGCGCACGGAAACCGTGTCCGCGTCGGCGCCCGTGACGATCAGGCCGCGCGTAGCGCGCAGATCATCTGCACCCTGATACACGACCTTGACATTGGAAAACGTCATCTCGATCGTCGTCTCCTCCGTGGACATGATATACGTCCACAGCAGGAACGAGGCCAGCAGCGAAATGATGATCCAGAAAGCCTTACTGCTGACTATTTTGTTGATCGTCGTCTTTTTTGTCATGTTGTTTCTCCCGACGAAGCGGATTGAGTTTCTTTACGAAATCGACAATGATGTCCCAGCGTCTGCGCTGCTGCTCTTCCGCCGGCACCAGTTCGCTGCGGAGGATCGCCTCAAACGTGTCCGGGGACAGGCGGCGCTTGAGCATACCGTCCACGGCGATGGAAATACCGCCGGTCTCCTCGGATACGATCACAATCACGGCGTCCGAGTGCTCGCTCATGCCGATGCCCGCGCGGTGGCGCGTGCCGAGATCCGGGCTGAGGTTCGTGTTGCTCGTCAGCGGCAGGACACAGCCGGCCGCCGCGATGCGGCCATCCCGGATCACGACCGCGCCGTCATGCAGCGGCGCCTTGGGATAGAAAATATTCTTGAGCAGCTCCGCCGTCACGTCCGAATTGATGATGGTGCCGCTGCGCATCTGCTCATCGAGCGTCACGCTGCGCTCAAAAACGATGAGCGCACCGGTCTTGGTCGCCGACAGCTGCGTGCAGGCGGCAATGGTCTGCGAAATGACATTGTCCATGCCCAGCGTCTCGAGCGGCTTTGCGCCAAAGCGCGGGAGCGCCTTGCTGCCCATGCGCTCGAGCAGGCGGCGCAGCTCCGGCTGAAAGATGATGACGAGCGCGATCAGGCCAAGCTCGACCGTCTTTTGCAGGATGCGGTTGAACATCGTCAGCTTCAGCACACCCGACAGCCACAGCGCGATCAGGATCAGCAGAACGCCCTGTGCAAGGCGATAGGAATTCGTCTTGCGGATGAGCATGATGACATTGTAAATCAGATAAGCGACGATCAGGATATCCACGATGTCAGAAAACCGGATCGTGGACACCAGCATCGTCAGCTTTGCCCAGAAGGCTGCAAGTTGTGCCATAAGCATTTCCTCGGCTGTTCGTTTCCGTTTTGCAGGTGCAAAACGCCAATCTTATGAATTATAATATTATACCCTACAAACCGGCGGATTTCAATACATAATCTGCGTTATCCCGCGCGCAGGATCTCGTGGAACACGCGCGCCGTGCGCGCGATCTCCGCGTCCGTGTTGAAGGGCGACAGGCTCAGGCGCACCGTGCCAGTCTCCAGCGTTCCGGCCGTGCGGTGCGCGACCGGCGCGCAGTGCAGCCCCGCACGCACGGCGATGCCGTAGCGCGCAAGCTCCTGCGCCAGCAGTTCGCTGTCCATATCCCGGCAGCGGACGGACAGCACCGCCGTCTGGCGCGCCGGATCCGGCGACGCAAACACCTCCAGCCGGGGCTGCGCGCGCAGCTGCGCCGTCAGGCGCTGCGCGAGCCACCGCTCCCGCCGCTCGATATGCTCGACGCCCTGCGCCGATAAATAGCGGATCCCGGCGAGCAGCCCCGCGATGCCTGGAACGTTGTGCGTTCCGGCCTCGAGCCGGTCGGGCAGCTCCTCGGGCATATCCTGCAGTACGCTCTGCGAGCCGGTGCCGCCGCACAGCAGGGGCTTCGGCTGCGCAAAGCACAGCAGGATGCCCGTGCCCTGCGGGCCAAGCAGGCCCTTATGCCCCGGCATGCCCACAAACGCCGCACCGAGCGCCGCCGCGTCAAACGCCACACAGCCGGCCGCCTGCGAGGCATCCACGATCAGTGGGACGCCCGCGGCGGCGCAAAGTTCCGCAATCTCCCGCACCGGCAGCAGATAGCCGAACACATTCGACACCATCGTGCACACGGCCGCCTTCGCACCCGGCAGCGCGCGCCGGAAGGCGCTGACCGCTGCCTCGGGGTCGAAGAGCGGACTTTCCGCCACGCGCACCTGCGCGCCCAGCGCATGGAGCGGGCGCGTGACGGAGTTGTGCTCGTAGCCGGAGATCACGACCGGATCACCGGGCGAAACGAGCGAGTGAATGGCAATATCGAGCGCGTGCGTCGCATTCATGGTAAACACAACGCGCTCCGGCTCCGGGACGTGAAAGAGCGCCGCGGCCGCCGCCCGACAGGCAAAGACCGTGTCGGCCGCGCGCATGGCAGCGCTGTGTCCGCCGCGGCCGGGGCTCGCCATCGTGCGTATGGCCATCGACGCTGCACGTGCCACCGACGGCGGCTTGAGCAGGCTCGTCGCCGCCGAGTCCAGATAGATCATACCGTCACCTCCTGGTAAGTGCCATCTTCCAGCAGGCGATACACCTTACCCCGCCGGATCGCTGCGCGGTCCAGGAGCGCCAGCGCACGAACCAGACGGGATTCATAAAGTTTGACGCAATACGTGCATCCGGTCTTTGAAACGCTTTGCGGCGCTTTGAGCACAGTGGCGGTAATGCCCGCGCGCTCGAGCACTTGCGATGACCGCTGTGCATAGGTCAGTGACCTGCACATGATCAGACAGTAGCGCTGCATTATGAGCTCCCTCCCACATCGTTATGCCTTATTCTATGCGGGAGCGGCGCAGGCGTTTACGAAATCCGTTCGATCAGGACGACCGCGTGCGCGGCGATGCCCTCGCGCGTGCCGGTGAAGCCGAGGCCCTCCTCGGTCGTTGCCTTGACGCTGACGCGGTCCACGTCCACGTCCATGCACTGCGCCAGATTGCGGCGCATCTGCGCGATGTGCGGCGCGAGCTTCGGCGCCTGAGCGAGCACGGTGCAGTCCAGATTGCCGACCGTGTATCCGGCTGCGTGCAGGCGCGCCGTTACCTCGCGCAGCAGCGCCAGACTGTCCGCGCCGGCATAAGCCGGGTCATTGTCCGGGAAAAGGTGGCCGATATCCCCCATGGCCGCCGCGCCGAGCAGCGCATCCATGACGGCATGCGTCAGCACGTCCGCGTCCGAGTGGCCGAGCAGGCCGGTCTCGTGCGGGATATCGACGCCGCCGAGGATAAGCCTGCGGCCGCGGACGAGGCGATGCACGTCATATCCGTGTCCAATGCGCATCATGCCTTGCCGCGCCTCCTCAGGATGAGCTCGGCAAGCTCGATGTCGATCGGCGTCGTGATCTTGATGTTCTCATCCGAGCCCTGCGTCACGACAGGCTTCACGCGCAGCTGCTCGACCGCCGAGCAGTCGTCCGTGATGGCCAGATGCTTGCGCATGGCGTTGGTAAGCGCAGCCTTGATGAGATCCGCCTGAAACACCTGCGGCGTCTGAATGGCGGAGAGCGTCGAGCGGGCGGGCGTGCCGGTAATGATGCCGTCGGACGTTACCTTGACCGTGTCGCGCACCGGGATGCCGGGCGCGGCCGCGCGGCTCTTTTGCGCCGCGCAGACGGTATCGGTAATGATCGCATCCGTCACAAGCGGGCGCGCGGCATCATGGATGCCGATGAGCGTGGCACGGTTGCTCGCTGCCAGAACGCCGGCCAGCGACGACTCGGCGCGCGTCATGCCGCCGACAACGACCTTGGTCATCTTCGTCAGGCCGTACCGGTCGCGCAGCGCCGCGATCTCCTCGAGGCGGGACGTGCGCGTGACGACGATGAGCTCATCCACGGCGGCGCAGTTTTGCATCGCCTGCAGCGAGCGCACGAGCACCGGCACGCCGCCGACCTCCATCATCAGCTTATCGCGGCCCATCCGCTTGGAAGAACCGGCCGCCAGAACGACCATCGTGCAAAACGGTTTGCCGATGAGCTTCGCTTTGATCTTTCCGTAAAGTGCCATGGGATCGCTCCTTTCTCGAATATCGTGCAATGATCCAAAATTCTATAGCTTCATTATAATCAGAAATGCGGACCGGCGCAAGGTGCGGGCAGCAAAAAAACATCCCTGCACGGTTCGTGCAGGGATGTTTCAGGACGGAAATTACTCGTCGATCTCGTCGTCGTCGATCTCGGGGATGTTGCCGGTGGCCTCACCGGTAGCAGAGATCTCGTAGACGAGGGCGTCCGCCTCGGGAGCCATCGGCTTCTTGGCCGGGCGCTCACGCACCGGAGCCGGCTCGGGAGCGGTCAGCGCGCGGATGGACAGGGAGATCTTGTGCTTCTCCTCGTCGATCGCGGTGATCTTCGCATCGACAATGTCGCCGACGGTCAGGACCTCATCGGGCTTGCCGATGCGGCGGTTGGCGATCTGGGAGATGTGGATCAGGCCGTCCACACCGGGCAGCACCTCGGCGAACGCGCCGAAAGGCATGAGCTTGACGATGGTGACCTTCGCCACATCGCCGACCTGGAAGGTGGACATGAACTTGTTCCAGGGGTTGCCGTTAGGATCTTTGTAGCCGAGGGAGATCTTGTGGTTCTCCGGATCGAAGCTGATGACGTAAACATCGACCTCGTCGCCGACGGACAGCACGTCGGACGGCTGCTTGATGCGGCTCCAGCTCAGCTCGGAGACGTGCACCATACCGTCAATGCCGCCGATATCGACGAACGCACCGTAGGACGTCAGGGACTTGACAACACCGTGATAGTGCTTGCCGACCTCGATCTCGCTCCAGATCTTCTCGGCGCGCTCGCGGCGCTCCTTCTGGGCGACGGCACGGATGGAACCGACGACGCGCTTGCGGCCGCGGTTGACCTCGGTGATCTTCAGGCGCACGGTCTGGCCGACGAGCTCGGACATGGCAGCGTCCTTCGGCAGGCCGGACTGGGAAGCGGGCACGAACACGCGGATGCCCTTGACGGACACAACGATGCCGCCCTTGTTGTCCTCGGTGACTTTGCCCTCGACGATCTCGCCGCTCTCCTGTGCCTCTTCGATGGCGGCCCAGTTCTTCACGGCGTCGAGACGCTTCTTGGAGAGCATCGCAGTGCCTTCGACATCGTTGACGCGCACAACGCTCGCCTCAATGCTGTCGCCGACGTGCAGGACATCTTCAACCTTGATGCCGTCGTCGGTGAACTCGCTGGTCGGGATGAAGCCGGAATACTTGGTGCCGATATCGACACTGATCTCGGTGCCAGAAATGGCCACGACCGTACCGGTTACCTTTTCTCCATTATATATAGGCTTGAGAGATGCCTCCAGCATTTCATCAAAATTTTCAGTCTCCATGGGATTTTCTTGAGTCAGGATCTCGTCGCTCATCTTTTGTTTTACCTCCTTAATGATCCATGCAGGCACGGAGGCCCCGGCTGTCAGGCCGACCGTATCCGCATGTACGAACGCGCTTGTATCAAGCTGCGCTGCGTTTTCAATAAATTGCACGTTTGCACACGCGCTGCGGCAGATCTCGTAGAGATGGCGGCTGTTGGCGCTGTGGCTGCCGCCGACGACGACCATTGCGTCGCAGGCGCTGGCCATCTGCGCAGCCTCTGTCTGACGTGTAAACGTAGCACCACATATTGTATCAAACAATTTTGCGTTTGTACACTGTTTTTTTATGATTTTCTGACATTCCAGCAGTTTCTCTTGCGTTTGGGTCGTCTGGATGACGACAGTCAGCGGTTTTGCACAGTCAATGGTGCCGTCGGCAATACGCGCGGCGAGCTCCGCAGCGTCATTGACCACGACCGGAGAAACGCACCAGCCGCAGATCGCCCGCACCTCGGGGTGGCCGGCTGCACCGATGATGACCGGCTGCCGCCCCTCAGCGGAGGCCTCCGCCACGATCTCATGGATGCGCTTGACCTTCGGGCAGGTCGCGTCATACACCGTCGCGCCCGTGTGCTGCACGGCCTCAAACTCCGCGCGGCTGACACCGTGGGAGCGGATGATGACGGACGCGCCCTGCGGGATCTGCTCCGGGCCGTCCACGACCGTGAGGCCCTCGGACCGCAGGTGCTGCACCACATCGTCATTATGGATAAGCTCGCCGAGGCTGTAGCAGTTTTGCTCGGCAGCAAGCATTTCCTCGGCCATCTTCACCGACCGGCTGACACCGAAGCAGAAGCCGGCCGACTTGGCAACCATGAGTTTCTTCACGCCTTTCCCTCCACTCCGAAGCGTGTGCGGATAGCCGCGCACACGGCGTCGATGCTCTCATCGAGCGTCAGGTCGCTCGTGTCGATGTGCACGGCGTCCGGCGCTGCCTTGAGCGGCGCGACGGCGCGGTGCGTATCGTCATAATCGCGCTGCTCGAGCTCGCGCAGCACGTCGGCATAAGGCTCCTCAATGCCCTTCTCCTGCAGCTGGCGGTAGCGGCGCTGCGCGCGGCACTCCGCCGAGGCGGACAGGAAGATTTTCAGCCCGGCGTCCGGCAGGACGACCGTGCCGATATCGCGCCCGTCCATGACGGCACTGTGCGTGCGCGCGAGATCGCGCTGCATATCCAGCAAAAACGCGCGCACGACTGGCAGCGCCGACACACGCGAGGCAAGCAGCGACACCTCCGGCAGGCGGATCGTGTCCGAGACGTCCTCGCCGTTGAGCAGCATCCGCTGCTCGCCTGCGGCGTCATAGGCAAGCTCGATCTTCAGCTCCGGCAGCAGCACCTGCACGGCGGCGGTGTCCGAACAGTCCGCGCCGGCCCGCTCACAGGCGAGGCCGACCGTGCGGTAGATCGCGCCGGTGTCCACATAGATGAGGCCGAAGCGGCGCGCGGCCGCGCGGGCGATCGTGCTCTTTCCGGCGCCGGACGGGCCGTCGATGGCAACGGTAATGTGTGTATCCAAAATGTTCATTTCCTTTCGTGCGTTATGTGCAGACCGCATTTCCGGCCACATAGCCGGTGCTCCATGCGATCTGCAGGTTGAAGCCGCCGGTATAGGCGTCCAGATCGAGCACCTCGCCGGCAAAATACAGCCCGGGCACGAGCTTGGAGCCCATGGTGCGCGGGTTGACCTCCTTGAGCGACACGCCGCCGGATGTAATAATGGCCTCATCGATGGGCCGCGTGCCGATGACCGACACCGGAAAATGCTTGAACAACTCCACGAGCCGCTGCCGCTGCTCGCGCGTGATAACGTTGACCTTCGTATCCTCCGGGATGCCGGACAGGCGCACGAGCACCGGGATCATGGCATGGCCTGCGAGGTCATAGAGCGCATTCTTAAAGTCGCGGTTGGCGTATTTCTGAAAATCGCGCAGGATGCGCGCGTCGAGCTTCTTTTCGTCCAGCGCCGGCTTCAGATCAATGGACAGGCGGTATTTGTGCCGCGAAAAGTCGCGCATATGCGCGCTCGCCGACAGCACCAGCGGACCCGACACGCCAAAGTGCGTGAAGAGCATCTCGCCCAGGTCGGAATAAACGGCCTTGTTCTGCTCATCGTAGACCGTGAGCGTCACGTTGCGCAGGGAGAAGCCCTGCATCTCGGCGCACCAGGGATCCTCGGATTCCAGCGGCACGAGCGAGGCACGCGTGGGCGTGACCGTATGGCCCAGCCGCTGCGCAAACCGGTAGCCGTCGCCGGTCGAACCGGTGAGCGGATAGGACAGGCCGCCCGTGCAGATGACGGCGGCATCGCAGTCGATCGCGCCCTCCGTGGTCACAACGGCGGAGACGGCGCCGTCCTGCGTCAGGATATCCGTTGCCGCAGCGTGCACGACCTTCCCGCCGGCGTGCGCGTAGGCGCGCTCAAGGGCGTTGGCAACGTCGTGCGACCGGTCAGAGACCGGGAACACGCGGTTGCCGCGCTCGGTCTTGAGCGGCACGCCGAGCGATTCAAACAGCGCCATCGTATCCTGCGGGCCGAGGCGATTGAGCGCGCTGTAGAGAAAGCGCCCGTCGCCCGGAATGTTGGCAAGGATGGTTTTCACATCGCAGTGGTTCGTTACGTTGCAGCGGCCTTTGCCGGTGATGCGCAGCTTCTTGCCGAGCATTTTGTTCGGCTCGAGCAGCACAACATGAAGCCCGCGCTGCGCCGCCGTGAGCGCGCACATGGACCCGGCCGCACCGCCGCCGATCACGACTACATCAGCTTTCAACAGTCCCATACACCTCGTATTCTTTCCAGACGGTCTCCAGCTCGCGGAACGTCTCAAACGTGCGCTCCCGATCACGCGCGCTGACGGCCATGATGAGCGCATTGATCAGGCTCATGGGTGCGACGAGCGAGTCGAGGAAGGACACCATCTCGCTCTTGGCATACAGGCACACGTCGGAGACCTCGTTGAGCGGCGAGACCTTGCTGTCCGTCATGCCGAGGCAGCGCGCGCCGTGATCGCGCGCAAACTTCATGGCGCTGATCGTGCGCTTGGAATAGCGCGGGTAGCTGATGCCGATGATGAGGTCGCCCTCGCCGATGCGCAGCATCTGTTCGTACACCTCGCGCGCGGCGATCTCCTTGACGACCGTGACATTATCCAGCAGCAGCTTGAGATAGATGCCGAGAAAATCCGCCAGCGTCGTGGACGTGCGCATGCCGATGATGTAGATATGCTTTGCCGAGAGGATCATATCGACTGCCTGGTCAAAGTTGTCCTGATCGACCTCGTCGAGCGTGGCCTGCAGATTGTTGATATCCGCGCGCAGCACCGCCTTGAGCACGTCGTGCCCGTCCATGGTGCTCTCGGCCGCCTCGATGCGTTCGACCGAGGTCAGGCGGTTGCGCACGATCTCCTGCAGCGCTTTTTTCATGCCAGGGTAGCCGCGATAGCCGAGATCGGCCGCGAAACGCACGACGGTCGACTCGCTCACGCCGGTCACTTCTCCGAGGCGCGCAGCCGTCATAAAGGCCGCCTTGTCATAGTTTTTCAGAATAAACTGCGCGATGGTGCGCTGGCCCTTGGAAAAGGAGGGAAATTTATGCTCCAAAGCAGACAATATATCCATTTTCATATGTTCACCCTGTAAATACGCATTTTTACCGCCAAGCTGCGGCACATTTTTTTATTTTAAGCAAATTTGCACCACTTTGCAAGTTGTTTTTGCAATTTCCAGGAGAAAAACTTGCATAAAAATTTTTGTCTCAAAGGTGAGATTTCAGGTACGTGATCTCCTGCTCCGTCAGCGGCCGCCACTGACGCGGCGC
>OLGH01003014.1_pt1 | contig 12235 bp, 9 predicted proteins | sample 1604851 | NCBI WGS metagenome assembly OLGH01 (sample SAMEA3888894, study PRJEB22519) | human gut metagenome | biome: human gut; feature: human-associated habitat; material: faeces | place: Denmark | collected 2010 | reverse complement strand
TTTAGTTAAATTTGAATTACTGTCATACTCATACGAAACTCTCTTTATAACTGTATTTTTCTTTCCGTAATATGAAATATCAGTCAGTTTTATTCCCGAATAGTTAAATTTATACTTTCTTCCCGCGCCGTCTGTAATATACTCTATATGATAAAAATTATTAATATTGTCATCATATTTTAGCTCTATTTCCGGCTTTGAAGTTACACTTGTATCTGCTATTTTTACAAGCCGTCCGTACTTTTCAAAATGATACTCTTTTCCTCCCGAATCGATTACAACTAAATTGTCATAGCCGGTTTTATTTTTATCCTTGCACTTTATAGTATATCCTCTTCCGCTCATATCAATATACTTATCGGCTATATTGTTATAATAAAAGTATATTTTACTTCCGTCACCGCAGACATACTCATAATACTGAAGCTTTCCGGAGCTATACACCGACTTTATTGTCTGAGTATAATTGGTTTTAAAGCCAAATCCGAATGTAGGATTAGAACTATCATTTAAACTGTATATCATCGATATATTTACAGGCATTACTTTTCCGTTGAAACCGATATCTTCTCTTGATAGTACAAGGTTTCCCGAAAAATCATCTATTTCCGCTTTCCCTGCTCTGCCTATGTCTACGGTCTTATTTTCTCCCCTCTGTGCCGCTGAAACCATATTATATTTTATTGCTAAAAACGGAATTTTTTCTGAATCTGCTTCCTCTGACGAATAAAATGCAGACTCGCTGTTGGTTACATTAGCTGCCGACAGCTTTATTCCGTAATTGGCTTCTCCGTTACACCAGCCGTTTACCGCATTGGTTATATCCCAATGCACCCATATATTAGTTTTTGACGGAACACTGCATACATCAATTATTTTGCTTTCAACTGACGGTCGATTTCCTATTATTGAGCTTGTATCCCAATCAGAATTTACTTTATAGGCATTTATCTTGTTCCCCTGTTCTGACGCTGTTTTCAGATAAAGTACCGCATTTGATACTATCCATTGTTTATCTATATGAGGCAGTTTTGTGAACTTTATATATGAATCAGTTGTATTTCTGTCATATGCACCTGCAAAAAGCCTTGAATTTTTTGATATATTCATAGATAAGGCGCTCATAACCGATGTATCAACTATTTTATCTTTATATGATCTGGTATCAACAGTCGGATCGATCGTTACCGGATATGCTCTTTCCTCATCAGTCAGCCACTTATGATTCGGCTTATATGTGAGAATATATTCTGTTCCTTCTTTTTTTAATGTGGTTTTTATTTTATCCGAAAAAGAAAAATTGCTGTCATACATATACGGTGCGGGAATAACAAAGACCGCTTTTTTGTCCTTATCAAGCAGCTTTATTGTATTGTCCTTTTTAAGCTTTGCCGTTAACCCGTCTGCTTTTATTCTGAATGAATATGTCTGTTTATTTATCGGCGCTTCCGATAAGATTATATTTTCCTTTAATCCGCTTCCTGAGAATATGTACTCTACCTTTGAGGCTTCATCCTGTGTATACTCTACCTTACCGTCAAGCACAGAATCGGACACATAATCCTCCAAGCTGTATTTTTTTAGACTTTTTTCACTTACACTCTTTATTTTCTTTTTTTCATTTATCTTTTTTGATGATAAAGATTTCATCTCCATCGGAGTGATTGAAACTTTATATCCTTCAGCTTCAACTTCAATATCGTTTTGTTCATCAATATTTTTCGGCAGTGACACCTGCATATCCGAACCTGTTTCTTCACTTTCAAAGGTTTCCGTTTCTTCGTTATATGTCAGACGGTTATCGTATTCTTCCCAGGTTTCATTTTCCTCATCATAAAAACAAATCGGAGCAGCCGACATAACAGCTATTCTGCTGCCGTCAGACTGCTCGTAGGTTTTACTGTATTCACTTCTTAATTCCGCTATTTCACCTGTTATGTATACTTCTTCCTGTGAATTTGATATAGTCTGTTCAGGTTCATTTATATCATTGCGTGATTCGGCTATTACATTAGGTATTGTACATGTTGATATTATTGCTGCGGCTATTGCCATAGATATTATTCTATCCTTACTGCTTCTGATTTTCATTTCTTTCTTCCTTCCGGTATATATCATCGTGAATAAACTTATTTCCATTTATTACACTCTGTATCAATATATTACCATAAATACTAATTTATGTCAACACAATTAACTATTGCCTCACATTACCTGTATACTTCACATAAAATCGGTGGTATAATAGGTTGGAACATATGTTTTAAATTTGAGGGATTTATATGAAAGAAAGAGTTATTCTGCATTCCGATTTAAATAATTTTTATGCTTCTGTTGAATGCCTGTATCACCCTGAATACAGAGGAAAACCGCTTGCCGTACTTGGCGATCCCGAAGCTCGTCACGGTATTGTCCTTGCTAAAAATTACGAAGCCAAAGCATATGGTGTACAAACAGGCGATCCTATGTGGATGGCACAGAAAAAGTGTCCTGACATTGTTTTCGTTCCTCCGCATTATGACTTGTACATGAAGCATTCCAAGCTGATCCGTGAGATTTATTCAGAATATACTGATCAGGTAGAGCCTTACGGTCTTGACGAGTGTTGGCTTGATGTTTCGGGAAGTACAATGCTCTTTGGTTCCGGTGAGGAGATTGCCAACGAAATACGCAAGCGAGTTAAATTTGAGTTAGGCGTTTCCGTTTCTGTTGGGGTTTCTTTCAATAAGATTTTTGCTAAACTCGGTTCTGATATGAAAAAGCCGGACGCAACAACCGTTATTGAAAGCAATTGTTTTAAAGAAATCGTTTGGCCTCTGCCTGTTAAAGAACTTCTTTATGTAGGTCGGGCAACTCACGCAAAATTAAAACGCAAGGGTATTTTTACTATCGGCGATCTTGCCAATACAAATCCCGAAAATCTAAGATTTTGGCTTGGTAAAATGGGAGTTGTACTTTGGCAGTTTGCAAACGGTCTTGATACTTCCCCTGTTTCCAATATCGGAGCAAAATCTCTTATAAAGACTGTAGGTAACAGTACAACTGCTCCCAGAGATTTGGTTACCGATGAGGACATAAGGATAACGCTTATGGTTTTATGCGAAAGCGTTTCCGCAAGACTTCGTGAATACGGTTTTATCTGCAGAACTGTTCAAATAGGCATTCGTGACAACGAGCTTGAATGGTTTGAAAGACAAGGAAAGCTTGAAATACCAAACAGAACGGCTAAGTCCATATTTGAACTTGCTTTCTCACTTTTTAAGAAACACACCAATGGAAAGCCAATAAGAAGTTTAAGCGTCAGAGCTTGTGATCTAGAGCCTGTTGACTTTATTCAGTTGTCGCTTTTGCCTGATGTTGCAAAACTTCAAAAGCAGGAGGAACTTGAAGCTGAAATAGATAATCTGCATAACAGGTTCGGTCATTTTTCAATTCAAAAGGGCATTATGCTTTGTGATACGGAACTGTCCAATCTTGATCCTAAAAACGACCATATTATTCATCCTATGAGTTTCTTTAATTAGAAACGCTATCTTTAAACACTGCATAAAATATATTAATATTAAAACGGAGGTGTTTTATGCAGTATATTAAATCTAATGACGGAATAAAAATAGCTGTTTATGATTATAATCTCAAAGGAAAGCAGACGGTTTTTTTAATTCACGGATGGCCTCTTTCTCACATGATTTATGAATATCAGATAAGCCTGCTTACAAACTGCGGTTTCAGGGTTGCTGCTGTTGATTTGAGAGGCTTCGGAAAATCAGATACTCCTGCGTGCGGATATACTTACAATCAAATGTCTGCCGATATATTCAGTATTGTTCAGAGACTTAAACTCAGAAACTTTATATTAGTCGGTTTTTCAATGGGAGGAGCAATTGCTCTCAGATATATGAACATTTTCAAAGGTTTCGGTGTATGCAAGCTGATATTGCTCTCTGCCGCTGCTCCATGCTTTACACAGCGTTCTGATTTCCCATACGGCAAGACTGTTAAAGAAGTCAATAGTCTGATAAATCTTGCCGAAACTGACAGACCGCAGCTGTGTCTTAATTTCAGCAAACAGCTTTTTGCAAGTCCTCACTCAGATGCAGTAATTGATTGGTTCAAAGAAATTGCTTTATCAGCTTCGGGTTTGGGAACAATAAAATGCGGTATTGCTTTGCGTGAAGAAGACGGCCGAAAGGATTTATCCTGTGTTCGCGTTCCTGCATTTATTATTCACGGTGATAAAGATATTATTGTTTCAAATGAGCTTGCAGAAATTCAGCATAAGGGTATATACGGTTCAAAGCTTATAACCTTGTCAAACAGCGGTCATGGAATTACTTATGACGAACTTGAAAAATTCAATTCTATATTTCTTAATGCCGTTAACAGTTAAAATAATGCCTGAGTTTTTTATTGCTCAGGCATTTTACTTTTATCTATACATTCTTCCGGTGATTTATCATCTCTCAGTCCCTTAAACACAGGCTGCCGCATTCCGCCGTTATCGATTGCAGTCATATATTTAACTGTACAGACCAGTTCGGGTTTTACCCATACTGCGTTTTCATTACCCTTTGGTATTTCCGTAAACGGACAGCTTGTTTCATAAAGAGATTTTATTTTTCTAAACGGCTCTCCGCCTACTCCTAAAGTCACATGACCTTTATAAATAAGCTGATTGTTTTTGTACTGTCCGAGGATAATGCTGTTCATGTTATTTTCTTTCGGAACATATCCGAGAACTATAAAGTCATCGTCTTTTAGATATTTAATTTTTATCCAGTCCTTTGTTCTTCGGTCAAAATAATATCTGCTGTCCTTTCGTTTTGCAACGATGCCCTCCAGTTCCTGCTGTTTGGCAAGATCGTAAAATGCAGTACCGTTTTTTTCGATGTATCTTGATGCCGCAAATCTGCTGTCCTCTGATTTTACAGCTTTTTGAAGTAATGCTTTTCTTTCTGTAAGCGGCAAATCCGTGACCTGTCTGTCCTCGCAGTACAGAATATCAAAGGCGGTAAAACAGGCAGGATATTTCTTCGCCGCCATATCTATTTTAACAGGATTGCTCATCATACTGCGTTTCTGTATTTCAAAGAAGTCCGGTTTGCCGTCTTTGATGACTGCAAGCTCGCCGTCCAGAATACAGCGGACATTAACATTCTTGTGAATTTCCGTAAGCTCAGGTACTTTCGGCAGCATTAATATATTCCTCTTATTTTTCAATATCGTTTTATCACCGTCAAGATATGCAATACACCGTTCTCCGTCAAGCTTTAATTCATAGATATATTCATCGCTGTCAAATGGCTCTCCCTCTGTTCCAATCAGCATTGGCTTGATACTTTTGGTTTCCCATATATCAGTCATTTTTTACTCCTGCCTTTGCAAGACTTTGCTTGAGAGCCTCCATAATATCAATAGCGTTTACCTGTACTTCGGGTGCAGAAGCTGTAATATCCTTTCCTGCTATCTTCTGCTCAATTATCTCTCGAAGCTTTACCTGATATTCGTCTTTGTACAAGCTCGGCTCAAAGTCCTTGACCATTGTGTTTATAAGAGTTTTTGCCATAGTCAGCTCCGCTTCATTCACTTCGGGATGTACAGGCTCTTTCGGAGCTTGCTTTACCTCGTCTGCAAAAAACATGGTTTCAATCAATATTCCGTCATCTGTAGGAATAAGAGTCAATAGTTTTTCCTTTGTTCCCATGACTGTTTTTGCAATAGCAACCTTATTTTCGTCTTTCATGGCTTTTCTCAAAATCTCGAACGCTTTATCGCCTCCGGCTTCGGGAATAGCATGATATGTTTTATCATAATAAATCGGTCGTATTGAATTTAAGTCTGTAAAGTGCAGAATATGAATTGTCTTGTCCTTTTCGGACTTGGCTTTTTCAAAGTCCTCGTCTGTCATAATTACAAACTTGTCCTTATCATATTCAAATCCCTTTACTATATCCTTTGCCGATACTTCTTTTCCACAGGAAGCACAGACTTTCTTGTATTTAATTCTGCTTCCGTCCTCTCTGCAAAGCTGATTGAAGTGTATATCGTTATCCTGTGTTGCCGTATATAACCCAACAGGAATGTGGACTAAACCAAATGAAATAGCTCCTCTATGTGATACTGCCATATTAAACACCTTCCTTTTTAATTAGTATATCAATTACAAAACAAGATATACTAAATATGGAGGCTGTTTATGGTAAGAAAGGTTTATGTTGAAGTTACCGCAAGATATGATGTTGACGGTAACATCACTCCGCTGTCTGTAACTTGGGAAGACGGTACGGTTTATACAATTGACAAAGTAGTTGACAAAAGAAGGGCTGCAAGCTTAAAGGCAGGCGGTATCGGTATGCGTTACACTTGTAGAATTCTAAATCAGGAATCATATTTGTTTTATGAAGAACCTCGATGGTTTGTGGAGGCTAAAAGATAATGTGCGGAATAAAAACACTATAAGTTGTTTTTCTTTATATGTTTTTATTGATTTTTGTTATTTTATGGTATATAATACAATTATAAGCATGCTTAATGGAAATAATTTAAGGAGAATAAAAATGAATAAAAAATTTAAATGTATATTATCAATTTTAGCATCCGCTGCAATTATATCAACCTTTTCCTATAATAGTATTTATTCAGCGGAAAAAGGTAATACTTTATATATTGCTAGTGCTGAAAATGTTTCATCTGCTTCCGACTTTACATACACTACTACTGATAAAAAAGTAACAATTACAGGTTACACTGGTTCTGCTGAAGTTGTTAATATACCTTTTTTTATCAATGGATACCCGGTTATTGCTATTGCAAATAGTGCATTTGCAGGAAATAAAACAATTACTAAAGTAAAATTTCTAGAGCCAATGAAAACAATTGGGTATGCTGCTTTTTCGAACTGCACATCTTTAGAATCTGTAGAACTCAACGACAGACTGGAAAAAATTGAATCATATGCTTTTTCAAATTGTACAAATTTAAAAACAATCAATTTTGAATCTGCAACAGTTTTAAATTCAATTGGCTCAAAAGCATTTTATCGCTGCATTTCTTTAATTAATGCTTCATTTCCCGACTCACTTGAATATATTAATCAATATGCTTTTCAATATTGCTCACAACTTAAGTCAATAAAATTTAACAAAACTACATCCAAACTTAATACAATAGGGATTGGTGCATTTTACTTTTGTGGAAATCTTACATCCGCAATAGTACCTGATTCTACTTTATATTTGAACTACTATTCATTTGGAGAGTGTTATAATTTATCAGATATTGATATAACAACCAAATCAAGGTATATATGTGACACAGCGTTCTCAGGTACTCCATATTATTCAAACAATTATACGGAATTTTCAAGAGTTACAAAAGCATGTACTGGAAATCAAGTTATAGTAAGCATATTTTTAAATGAACCTGAAAATGATTTATGTACATGGAATTCAAACAGAACTATTGAAAACAAACAAGCTGAGCTAGATTCTGCTGCTAATTATATCAAAACTCAAGCAAGCTGCTATGGACGATCCGTTAACTTTATTACAGCTTCAAAAGATCCTTCATTAAAATATATTTATGAATATGAAAATAATACAATTTATGCTCAAAATACTTCGAGTAGCAAAGAAAAAGTTAAAATGGCTTGCGAAAATATGAGTGTTTTTTCAGATAGTGAACGAGAAAAAATACAAAAAAAATACCCTCATCATAACATTATATATGTAATTATTATTCCTCATAGTTATGGCAGAAGTTTTGCAATGCCATCTTTAGAGCCTTCTAAAGCTTTTGTATATGCAGGTTATAACAAACAAAGTAACGAATTTGCTCATGAAATTCTACATTTGTATGGTGCAAAAGATTATTATTCATCAGCAGCCAGTTCTACAACTTATAACATGGTAAAAAAATACTATAGCAATGACTTATTCTTTAATTCTAATGATTCTTCTGTGATTTCTCCTCCTCAGGCATTTAATGTCGGTTGGATGAACTGTATCAGAAATGAAGAAATGAACTATCTTCGTTAATTGACTTTTAAATTATTAATTAAACAGTAAAAAGTAATCTAAGTTAAAAACAAAACTATTATTCTTCTCTCTGTAATATATATATTCTATTTTCTACTTAACTTTCCCATGTCACAGTGACGCAGGCCCTATTGCGCTTACACTAATACAGCTCTTGGTTTTGAAGATGTTCTTCTTTGAGACCGAGAGCTTGTTTTTTCTGCTGAATAATACGCCTTAGCTTTCTGTCGGCAGACATTCTGTTTGACTTGTATTTCCGGTTATAGTCATCGGCTATGCACCTGCTTATATTTACAAACAAACCGAATATTGTATTGGCTATTACAGCATTTTCAAAGCTATGAATATTATCAAGCATATACTGTGCATATGCATTTCCTTGTGAAGCTGACATAGTAAGCCATTCCAACGCTTTTTCTTTATCCTTTTGAATATCGTCTGTACCGTATAAATACAATCTGCCTAATAAAAAAGACGCCCAATCATTGTCCTCGGCTGATGATTCTAACAAACTTAAGGCTTTTTCTGAATCATGGTACGGGTTATTATCCAACATGATCTTTGCAAGCGAATATGCCGCATACGGTTTAATCTCATCATACTGAACAGCTTTATCAAAATACTCGACTGCTTTATCAAGGCAGTTTTCTTCAAGGTACAGCTTTCCAAGTGAGTATAGTGCATATTCGTTTTTATTCTCAGTAGCTTTTAAAAGATACTTTTCAGCCATATTCAAATTCTTGTACACTATCTCTCCTTTAAAATATATTTTCCCAAGCTTGTAACAGGAAAGCGTATCTCCGCTGTCCGCACATTCTGTAAGCATTTCAAGTCCCTTTTCGATGTCCAGTTCCAAGTATTCTCCCAATAAATATTCAAGTGCCAATGTCCTCTTTGCATTTGTATTATTCATTTCAGCAGAACGCTTGAAGTAATCTATAGCTTTATCCATGTCAATGTCTGTACCGAGTCCCTTTTTAAACATAGAGCCAAGTTTGTAATATAGGTTATCATCAGCTTGATCCTTACTTTCAAGTTCAAGAAAACCTGATAATGCGTTTTTGTAATATCTTTGAGCGTTTTCTTCACTTTGACTTACATATTCGCCCTTATTGTACATTTGTGCAATGGAGTAAGAAGCATAAGGCTGTCCCTGCGAAGATGATTTCTGATACCACAAAAACGCCTGTGACAAGTTCTTATCTGTTCCGTTTCCGTAGTAATACAGATTGCCCAGACTGTACTGAGCGAACTTGTTACCTTCCTCTGCTGATTTTAAAAACCATTCAAACGCTTTTTCATAGTCCTGTTGTGTACCTAAACCATAGCAATGCATTTTGCCTATGCGATACCATACATAAGACCTCATATCAACAGGCTTTTGATAATCGGATTCATAGGGAAATATAAAATCCGCATTGGGTTCTATCTCTGTAAATCCATTTAAAGCCTCTCTGTAATATTTAGATGATTTTTCTTCATTCTTTGAACCAAGCTTTTCTGTGGAGTACAGCTTTCCTAAGTCATGTATTGCAAGCACATTGCCCGAATCAGCTTCGGTTATCAGAAGCTGTTCGGCTTTCTCTAAATCCTTTTTTACGGATTCTTTATTATAAATAATCTCACAGGCTTCTTTGTATGTAGTACTCCATTTGATATAGTAATGGCTGTCTAATTTAAATTCTACAGTATTAAACTCTATAGTATTATCACTCCAATTGAAATCGCCTACAATATCATCGATTGGAGGAGGAATATCTTCATCGGGTATGATCTCGATTGGTTCGGGTTGTATGTAATCAACAGATCCGATCAGTGAATCCATATTTAAAACCTGACCTATTATACTGTTCCTTACCGAATGGAAAACCTTATTTTCATACAGCGGTGGAAATTCTTTTTCTTTCTGTGTATAGGTTTTGTACTTCTGTCTTTCAAGCTCGCACCATTTTTCATATAAGGACTGAATGCTTTTGTCCTTTGAAAGTTCTTTAAAGACCTTATCAACAGTTTCTTTAACATTCGGTGGAAGATATCCGTATACTTTTTTGCCTTTGCAGTTTTTAAGCTGTGTCTTTAAAGTTTTAATAAGCTTCTCAAGTTCAGCATTTTCAAAATCTCCCTCAGTAATTTCTTTCAGTAAATTTTCAACATACTTTTTCGACTCTGCTTTCAATTCATCACGCCTGACAGTTTGTTCCTGATATATTGACTGCAGATCGTCATAAAAAATATCATTTGCAAATACCGAACGAATTTTATCTATACCCTGATTAGTCAGAAAACCTTGCTTTGCATTTGTAGAATATACAAGCAGATGAATATGAGGATGGTGTGTTGTGTCATGGAAAGCGGCATACCATTTCAGATTACATAACGGAATACGCTGTGCTTCTGATATATCCGAGATATGTCTTTTTACTAAGTCACGCCACCTATCTGAATTATCATAACCCAGACGAATTGCATCCTCTCGTCTGAGAGACACGACATGAGACCATACATTTCCGGGATGATTTGCAATTTCATCTGCCGCCTGATTTAAAATTATAGGTTCGTCCTTATCGTTGAATAAACCGTGGGAACCTCTTTTTTCAACTCCCGGACGCATTGCCATGTAACCTACAAAGTTCTGACGGTTACCGATAACATCTGCATTGCGTTCTATTATCGATGAAATCAATTCACTTGCATTTTCAACTGTGGAATTATTTTTATAATCCTCATATTCCAAATACTTTTTTGCTTCGGGAAAATCCTTAAGCAAATCAGATAAAAGCTCCTGCTGTTTCTCTGTTGCAGGAGCTTCTCTGTCAATTATATTCTGTTCACGGATTTCCACTGTTTCACGAGTTGCAATGTATCTTGTATAATTTTTTCTTTTGGTTTCAGTTCCGCTTTTTAAATATCGGCTTGTTACTATTATCTGTGACATTACTCATCACTCCTCTGATACCTCACAGCTTTTTCAAAATTAATTATGCCGTTGATACGCTTGACTTCGTCAACACACATGATCCTAAGCTTTTGAAGGGTATCGTCATCTATTTCATTTATCGCCGCCACCATATGAGTCAATGCTCCCACTTCAACCGCTACCTTAAATAATGCACGTGATAACTTCTGCTCGCTTCCTTTCACTATCCCCTCTGTTATTGAAGCAAGCTGAGGCGCAATGAATTCTGTTGCCGTACTTTCCTTATTAAGAAGATAACCGCAATAAAATCTAATTGCCTTTTCAATGAATTCAGTTCTTGAGCTACAGTTATCAAACTTATACAGCATATCAACCTTTTCCATTGTATCGGGAAATACATACAGCGGAAATTTGATCTTTTCCTCTGTGACTCCATTGGAAAGCTCCGTATCTTCGGTGCTTTCTCTTTTTTTCTGCACATTTGACTCCATGATTTTTTCAAACCTCCCTTTTTGACTCCATCTATCTGACTCTCTAAAACCCCGAAGCAGCGGGCTTTGCCCGTTGCTGTAATTGTTTTGGCGGCAATTTTGACGCCAAAACTTTAACCGGCAAACAAAAAAAGGTTCGATTTCCATCAAACCTATCCTCTATTCGCTTTCTCAAACTCTGCGACAAATGCCCGAAATTTGCCCCGACAAACCTATGGGGTAAACTACCCCACCTACCTTGTAAAAGCCTTACAAAAGGCATTGTCGTGCGACACGTGGCGAGTTACTTCTCCGATTGATATTCTGATTCCACAGGAGCAGTATTTTTTGTCTTGCGTGACGGCTTGGCTGACTCTTTCATTTTCAGGAAATCTCTCACATTCTGAGGTACATTCTTTTGATACAACTATTCAATGAACTTATCAAGCTCATCCGACAGATTCAAATTTTTCTGTCCTAAATACATTTCCAACGCCGATAATTTTTCACAATCAATGCTTATGCTTACGTTCTTTTTCATTACTTCTTCTCCTTTTCCTCAACATAACTGATGTACGGAATCTGCAACCAATGAGTCCACTCACGTCCTGCAAGTTTAGTACGGGTAACGCCTCTCAGCGTGTTCATGGCTTCGATCACCTCTCCGTTTCCGATATAGATTCCGATGTGACCGTCACTCCATACAGCCAGTCCTGGAACTTCCGGTATGGTGTCTATCGTACCTTTTACCTTGGCATTTTCAAACATTCCGTTTGCTCCCACATCTGCCATACCATTAGAACCAACCGTTA
>OLGH01003008.1_pt1 | contig 12252 bp, 11 predicted proteins | sample 1604851 | NCBI WGS metagenome assembly OLGH01 (sample SAMEA3888894, study PRJEB22519) | human gut metagenome | biome: human gut; feature: human-associated habitat; material: faeces | place: Denmark | collected 2010 | reverse complement strand
TTTTCATTTGGGTGGGCCTCCTGTTTTTGGGTTATTCAACAAAAACGCAATTTTGGGTCACAAAATGGGATGGAATGTTGTATGAGGTGATTATACAATATTGGGTGTGGGAAGGGCAAGGATGGATATGGATATACGGACGCCCGCGAGGTGTGTGCTGCCTGTCGGCGGGGCTTCGTCGGGGGCTGACTTCTAAGCCGCTGAAAATCTGCTAAAAGCGCTTTAAAAATTCTCGAACTCGCGTCTGAAGCCGCTCAGACAGCGAGAATTTTTGAAGCAACGCAGAATTCCGCCACCTAAGAAGCAGCTCCCCTCCTGCAGAGTCAGTCTGGAAAGAAGCCCCTCACTGGCTGTGCGTTGGCCGTGAGACGTGTTAAATCTCGTGGGGAGTGTTGCTAGTGGGGTGGTATGACGGGAGTTGGATGAGCCATCAGCGCTGCGCTGGATGGCTGGGAGGAAAGGCTGAGTTTCCTTGTGGTTTGCCGGGGAGGTTGTGAGCGTCGGCGCGTTGCTGGACGCCTGTAGTTTGGAAGGTTGAGATTCCATGTGGTTTGGAGGGAGGTTGTGAATGTCGGTGCGTTGCTGGACGCTGGAAGGTGGTGTCGAAATTTGGAGATGGTTTTTTGTGGTGTTGTGGTGGGATGTGTGGTATGATTTGTATATCTTATAAGATCTATCCATTTATTTGGTTTCTTTTTGCTTCAATGTCTGAAGCGTTTTTTCAAAAAATATTTATAAAAACTGTATACAGGGTTTCTGAAGTGTTTGGTTGATGGTATAATTATAGATACCAGAAGGAGTATTGTTTGAGTGATAATACGATTTTTGATGATGTTTTTCGTACTATGATGGAGAAAATGACGTTTCTGGTCGTGCCTTTGATCAATGATGTTTTTCATACATCATACCCGGCTGATGTGGAGATTGTGCAGCTGCGTAATGAGTATCAGCGGGTGGATGGTGAGATTATTACGGATTCGCGGTTGTTGATCGGAAACAGGATTTATCATATAGAATGTCAGAGTACGGATGACACGACAATGGCTGTACGGATGATAGAGTATGATTTTGCAACTGCTGTTGAGTTTGCCAGAAAGCAGGGACGGAGGTATCGGATGGAGTTTCCACGTTCTTGTGTGTTGTATCTGAGAAATAGTAGGAATACGCCGGATTTTCTGGAAGTGGATGTGGTTTTTCCGGATGGGGGATGTCATTTGTACAGAGTGCCTGCCATTAAAGTAGAGAATTATACAAAAGATAAGATATTTGAAAAGAGTCTTCTTATGCTGCTTCCTTTTTATATCATGCGATATGAAAAAAGAGGGCATGAGATGAGTGAGAATCCACAACTTTTTCAGGAATTACTGAATGAATATGAAGTGATCCGGAGTAAACTGGAGGTAGAGATCACTGAATCTGGAAGGTCTGAACTGTTCAGTGATCTGATTGGACTGATAACTCGGATATCTGATCATATTTTCAGAAATGAGGAGAAAGTCCGGAAAGGAATAGGTGAGATTATGGGTGGACATGTTCTGGAACTGGAATCTGAGAAAAGGGCAAGACTGATGGCGGAAGCTAAAGAACAGGCTGAAGCACTGGGGCGAGAACAGGGAATGGCTCAGGGAATGGCTCAGGGAATGGCTCAGGGAATGGCCCAGGGGGAAGAACGACTTAGTGTTCTGATCAACAGGCTTATACTTGATGATCGTGGTAATGAGATCCAGAAGGTTGTTACAGATAAAGAAATGCGTGAAGCCATGTACAGAGAATATCAATTATAATAAGAAAAGATAAAGAGAATCCCCCACTGGTTTTGCTATCCATGGGGGATTCGTTGATTGATCTGAATCTTATAATACAGAATATCCGTAACTGCTGACAATAGCATCGATCTTCTGGCGGTTTTTGCACAGTGGGCAGTTGTCAGAGCGGTAGGAGTGATAGTCCGGGATGTCTCTGGCCTGAAAGATAGAGTGGACAGGGAGTGTGGCTACACTGTCTACACTGCTGTAGATGGCTGCCACGCCGCGGATCTTACCGCCATAGTACAGAACGCTTTCGATAGCTCGGTTCAATGTGGATCCGGTGGTGATGGAACCATTTAGGATGAGGATGTTTTTTCCATTGATCATTGGTTCATAGTTGTCGCGGAAGATCATCTGCCCGGTGCTGTTGAACTCAGGGGTGATGACGTAGATGGTCTGGTGTGCGTTCATGGAAAGGACGCCGGCTTTGGTCAGTTCTTCGGCGAGATAAGCACCGATCACTTCAAGTCCGTCCATGCAGACGATGGTGTCTACCGGAATGGATGCTTCGTAATTTGCTGCGAGAGCGGATGCAATACGCTGTGCTTCAGCGCATCTGGATTTCATAGTAGTGAGATCCAGGTAGTGTGTGATATGGGATTGGGATGTTACGAAGTGTCCCGGAATCATTTTAAGCTGTATGCGGTTGTCAGTGCGTGCATAAATTTTTATGATGTTGTCCTGATCCATAATAAAAACCTCCTGTCGTGATCGTGTTTTACGTGGTTGTTCAGGAGAATTATCCTGAAGGATTACGAAACAGATTTATTTAACCGAATGCGGATTGCAAATATCCGATTAGCTGTGCATATTATACCATTAATTTCAAAAAAATGAAATAATATAATGCAAAATATATAAAAAATATTCAAAAAATCAAGCGTATTTGTTAAAAAATATCCAATATCATGAAAACTTTGACAATAGGATCATTACTATAGAGTGAAAGTACTTGTGAGTACGTAGTAAATTGGAAAGAGAGTGTCATATGTATTATTGCGTATAAAAAAGAGGAGGAGAATCCTTATGGATTCTCCCCCTGTGAGAGTGAGTCGATGTCAGCCTTCAATAGATACATATTTATCAGCTTCAATCTCTTCAGCTGCTTTTTTCGGAATAGAAAGTCTCAGAACACCGTTCTCAAATTTTGCATGGACATCTTCGTTTTTTACACCATTACCAACATAGAAGCTTCTGCTTGTGCTGCCGGCATAACGTTCACGGCGGATATAATTGCCTTTCTTGTCTTCCTCGTCTTTGTCAAGACCCTTGGCAGCAGAGATGGTAAGATAACCATCCTTCAGCTGTACCTGTACTTCATCTTTCTTAAATCCTGGAAGATCTACATCCAGCTCATAGCCTTTATCTGTTTCACGTACATCAGTTTTCATGATATTTTTTGCATGTTTGCCATAAAGAGGGTTCTTTCCGCTAAAGAAATTATCTCTGAATCCAAAATCATCCATCCAGTCATCAAATAAGTTTTCTCCAAATACACTCGGGAACATCATAAGTCATTTCTCCTTTCAAATTGAAAAGCCGTTCCGGTGGATCAAGAAATCCAACTGTTGCCGGTATATAGTTACCACTTCGGGTTATTCCGCAGTGGTGATCGTTTGGTTTTATTCTGAACATCTGGAAGTTCTTTTTTATCTTCTCCTTTGTTCTATATGTAATATAACACCTGTTGTTAGCAAAGTCAATAGGTGAGTGCTAAAAAATTGTGAAGAATTTGTGTTCCGTAAAATGAAAAACTAATTTCCAGTTTTAGCCCTTTATGTTCTTATATTAAAAAGCGAATCGGACAAGGACTGAAAAGCTTATGCAGATTGAACATTCTGCAATGTTATAATAACTTTAAAGCATAGAAAAAACCAAAAAAATCAATATAATAAGGCATATAGACAAAATGTATTAAAAAAATTTTTCGTACATTCTTCTGAGTTGAACAGACGATAGAAAGACAGTGTTCATGAGTATGCAGGTAAAGCAAAATGTAAATGAAAAAGTACAGGAGGAGAGAATAATGCAGAAAAAATATGCAGATTTTAAGCTTGGGGTACCGGATTATGTAACAGTGGAAACAGAAGAGGAGAGACTTGTGTGCCAGGGAGGGCAGACGACAGTAGCTGCCGGTGCAACTACTGTGGAATTTCAGGACGCAGGTGAACATGAGGATATATTTGTCACATCCGAGGATGCAGTGAGATGTGTGAAGCTGAGATGGAACTATAAGATACCGAAATCAGCCAGATTTCTGGGAGATGCCTGGGAACGTACCTATGGTGATGCGGAATGGCATGGAATGAGCGGAAACCGTTATCTGCCATGGTATTTTCTGGCGAAGCTTTCTGAGAAGGTTCTCTGCTTTGGCGTAAAGGTCCGTCCTTCTGCTATGTGCTGCTGGCAGGTGGATACCAAAGGAATTACTTTGTTTCTGGATGTTCGCTGCGGAAATACAGGAGTACAGCTGAAAGGAAGAAAGCTGTGTGCCGCACAGATCGTCTGCATGGAAGCAGAAGGAGCAGATACTTTTGAAACTGCACATAAATTCTGTGAAAAAATGTGTACAGATCCGATCTTCCCAGAGTTTCCGGTATATGGAAGCAATAACTGGTACTATGCTTACGGTGACAGCTCCGAAGAGGAGATCTTAAGTGATACCGATTATATCCTGAAACTGACCGAAGGTGTAAAAAATCCTCCGTTCATGGTCATTGATGATTGCTGGCAGGAGCATCACCGCCTGGATGAATACAACGGTGGACCCTGGACAAAAGGCAATGCCAGATTTCCGGATATGAAAGGTCTTGCAGACAAGCTGGAGAAAAAAGGTGTCCGCCCGGGTATCTGGGTCCGTCTGCTTCTTAATGAAGATGAGAATATCCCGAATGAGTGGAGGATTTCCTATAATGACTGTCTCGATCCGTCCCACCCGGATGCACTGGAATATATCCGTAAAGATATCGAGAGGATCTGTGATTGGGGATACACGCTGATCAAGCATGATTTTTCTACCTTTGATCTCTTTGGAAAATGGGGATTTGAGGCGAATTTAAGAGACAATTCCATGGAGAAATGGCATTTTTATGATCAGACCAAAACCAGCGCAGAAATCGTAAAAATGCTTTATCAGGAGATTTATGATGCTTCCCGGAGCAACAACGCAGTGATCATCGGCTGCAATACTATCGGACATCTCGGCGCAGGCCTGATGCATCTGAACCGGACCGGTGACGATACCAGCGGACGTATCTGGGAGCGTACCAGACGAATGGGCGTAAATACGCTGGCATTCCGTCTTCCGCAGCACAATACGTTTTACCATATTGATGCAGACTGTGTCGGTATTTTCGGAATGATCCCATGGGAGAAAAATCGTCAGTGGGCAGACGTTCTTGCAAAGAGCGGTACACCACTGTTTGTATCCGCAAAACCTGGAGTTTTGAATCCGGAGGAATTTGAGGAGCTGCATCAGATCATGCTGCGTGCATCAGAACAGGAAGAGCATTTTGTTCCGCTTGACTGGGAAGAAATCGACTGCCCGGAGGCATGGGGAGAAAACGGCGAAACTATCACTTATGACTGGTTTGACAACGAAGGTCCGACCATGGATGCTACGGTGGAGTACTATAATGCCAAGGTAGTTGTTCCGTAAATCAGGAAAAGTGGTTCAGCAATCCAGAAGATCCTCGGCATGATGATATTTTTCCCGGTATTCCCGTGGCGTCATGCCGGTTTCTTTTTTGAAGGCACGGGAAAAGGCAAATGGATTTTGATATCCGCAGGAGAACGCCACGCTGGAGACAGGGATATCCGTGATGGTCAGAAGCTCCCGGGCGTTGATGATCTTGGCTGAAGTCAGGAATGCTTGGGGTGTGGTTCCAAGATGTTTTTTAAAAAGTCCGTAAAGGTGGCTGCGGCTGATATGGAGATAGTCAGCAACATCTGTCACAGTGATATTCTGTAGCGGACTTTTTTTGATGTAATCAACAGCCTGTGTGATGTAAAAATTATCGTTGGATTCCATGGTGGTGTAGGAAGCATGAAATTCTTCCTCCAGCATGGCGATAATCCGGTAAAGACCACTCTGGATATAGGCTTCACTGGAGGGCGTCAGTTGCGGGTGAGTCATCATTTCAAGAATGGTTTCCTGATAGGGAAGAACCGAATTTAGCTGCTGGACCGGAGTTTCTTCAGTAAGATGACAGTGTTCACAAAGTATGGGAGCATTTTCTCCATTGAAACAGATCCAGATATAAGTCCAGGGATCAGAAGGCTCTGCTTTGTAGAGAGAGCTGGTCACAGGAGGAATGAAAAAGCACTGTCCGGCTTTCAAGGTATATTTCCGGTTGTTCATATAGAAATATCCCTGTCCGCTCAGCACAAAATGGATGGTGTAATATCGCCGGACACCAGGGCCGTAGGACTGTTCCGGTGTACATTTTTCCCAGCCGCAGGAAATAAGATGAAGTTCTTTTGATGAAGTCTGGCGGTTCATGACCTGCTTGTTTTTCATGAGAGTTTTCTGCCTTTCGATATATGGTTATTATAAGTAATATCAGTTTAAAATATTTGATCTGAGGTGTAAAGAACAAAGATGAACTGATAGGACAAAAGACAGTTGCCGTGCGATAAACGTGTGGCAGCTGTTTTTCTGTTTTCTGCAAAAATTCAGACGTAATGCAGGCATTGTCTTGACACTTGTAAAAGAAAAAGGTTTACCACCAGGAAAAATATCGTTATAATAGGAGAAACGCAGTTTTTCTGCGGCAAAAATATAACAGTCCGGGAGATATCTGTGTCAGAAATATTGCTTATCCGGTGATATATCAGATGATATGAGGAATTTTCCGGTATGTAATAAGAAGGGAGAAAGATATGGCATATTTAGGTGAAGAAATCAAAAAACTTGGTTTTGGCCTTATGAGACTTCCGCAGAAATCAGAAGGTGTGATCGATGTGGAGCAGACCAAGGTCATGGTGGACAAATTTATGGAAGCCGGATTTACATATTTTGATACAGCATGGGCTTATGCAGGAAGCGAAGATGCTATCCGCGAAGCGCTGGTAGAGCGTTATCCGAGAGAAAAATATCAGCTAGCCACCAAGATGGCAGCCTGGATCAACTGCAAGACAAGAGATGAAGCTCTTGCACAGTTTAAAACATCTCTGGAGAGAACAAAGGCAGGATATTTCGACTTTTATCTTCTCCACAATCTTGGAGAGCACAGAACAAAATATTTTGATGAGTATGGTTTATGGGATTGGATCCGTGAACAGAAGGAAGCCGGTCTGATCAGACATGCAGGATTTTCGTTCCACTCCACACCGGAGGAGCTGGATGCACTTCTCACTGCACATCCGGAAATGGAATTTGTACAGCTGCAGATCAATTACGCAGACTGGGAAAATCCGGTGATCCAGTCAAAAGCCTGCTACGAGGTAGCCAGAAAACATGGAAAACCGGTCATTATCATGGAACCTGTAAAAGGCGGCATGCTTGCAACTCCGCCGGAAGCAGTGGAAAAGCTTCTGAAGGAAGCAGAGCCGGAAGCATCCACAGCATCCTGGGCAATCCGTTTTGCGGCAAATCTGGAAGGCGTGATCACCGTACTTTCCGGAATGAGCAATGTTGCACAGATGGAGGATAACCTTTCCTTTATGAAGGATTTCAATGGCCTTACTGACAGTGAGAAGGAGACTCTTGATAAGGCAAGAGAGGCTATGAGCAAAATTCCTCTGATCCCATGTACAACCTGTAACTACTGTGCAAAGGTCTGTCCGATGGAAATCGGAATTTCCGGTTCTTTTACAGCAATGAATTATCTGACATTGTACGGAAATAAAGCCGCCGCAGCGCATCAGGAAGACTGGCTGGTAGTCAGTCATGGCAGAAAGCGTGCAGATGAATGTGTAAAATGCGGACAGTGCGAGGAAGTATGTCCGCAGCATATTTCCATCCGCGAGGAACTTGAGAAAGTAAGCGAGGCTTTTTGCAAATAAAGGAACTGATCCGGCAGGAAGCGGATCAGGGTAAGGAGAGAGTTTAAAAATGGAAAAATTCAAAGCATTTCTGAAACGAAAGGATATTGAGATCTCTCTGAAGAGATATGGTATCGATGCACTGGGAGCTATGGCACAGGGACTTTTCTGTTCCCTGCTGATCGGTACGATCATCAACACCATTGGCACACAGTTTCACATTCCGTTTCTGACTATGGCAGTTGCCACAGTCAATGATACCCAGTACACAGTAGGTTCTCTGGCATCTGCCATGAGCGGCCCTGCCATGGCAGTAGCTATCGGTTACGCCTTGCATTGCCCGCCGCTGGTATTGTTTTCGTTGATCACTGTTGGATTTGCCTCCAACGCACTTGGCGGAGCAGGCGGTCCTCTGGCTGTACTGTTTGTTGCCATTGTTGCAGCTGAGATCGGTAAGGCAGTTTCAAAGGAAACAAAGATCGATATCCTTGTAACGCCTCTTGTAACCATCGGTGTGGGCGTAGGTCTTTCCGCATGGTGGGCACCGGCCCTTGGAAAAGCTGCTATGAAGGTAGGAAGCGTGATCATGTGGGCAACAGATCTGCAGCCATTCTTTATGGGAATCCTGGTTTCTGTATTTGTTGGAATCGCACTGACGCTGCCGATCTCTTCTGCTGCGATCTGCGCGGCTCTGGGACTTACCGGACTGGCAGGCGGCGCTGCAGTAGCGGGCTGCTGTGCGCAGATGGTAGGTTTTGCGGTCATGTCCTTCAGGGAAAACAAATGGGGTGGTCTTGTCTCTCAGGGAATCGGAACTTCCATGCTCCAGATGGGAAATATCGTCAGAAATCCAAGAATCTGGATCGCTCCGATCGTAACATCTGCTATCACAGGACCTATTGCAACCTGCTTGTTCAGGCTTCAGATGAACGGAACTGCTGTATCCTCAGGAATGGGTACCTGCGGTTTTGTAGGTCAGATCGGTGTGTATACAGGATGGATGAATGATATTGCAGAAGGAACCAAGACAGCTGTTACAGCTATGGACTGGGCAGGACTTTTTCTGATCTCTTTTATTCTCCCGGCAGTTCTCTGCCCGTTGATCAATATGTTTGTACGTAAGCTCGGATGGGTGAAAGATGGAGATATGACGCTGTCATAAGCTATATCAGATCTTACTTTAAAATCAAAAAAGAGTATCACAGGAACTCATTGATAGTGATGAGCTTTGTGATACTCTTTTATTTTAACTTTTATGCTACATGTGATCCGGTGGCATTACTCCGTTCCAGTCCACAGGCCTTTGCATATTCATGGAGTTTCTCTTTTGCGGAATAATTCAGATCCTGAGGAACTTGGATCTGAATGGTTACATACTGATCACCGCGGACGGAAGGGTTCTTCATGGAAACAATGCCTTTTCCTCTCAGGCGGATCTTGGAACCGGACTGCATACCTTCCCTGATCTTACAGATAACATTTCCGTAAAGGGTGGGAACGGTGGCTTCACCGCCGAAAACAGCGGTTGTGTAAGGAATAGAAATGGTGGTATAAACATCCGATCCCTTTCGTTCATAGCCAGGACGTGTTCCTACGGTAACCTTCAGAAGAAGGTCACCAGGCTCACCGCCGCCGGTTCCGGGCATGCCTTTTCCTTTCAGACGGATACTCTTGCCGGTATCAATACCTGCCGGAATATGAATCTGAAGTGTCTGCGGTGCACCGGAGCTTCCGTCCGGACCGGACAGAGAGATCCTTTTATCTGCACCAAAAGCTGCCTCATCAAAGGTAACGTTGATGCTGGCCTTCACATCAGAGCCTTTTTGCGGAAAATCCTGTTGATGGAATCCGCCGAAGCCGTTGCCACTGTGAAAGCCACTTCCGCCAAATCCACTATGAAAGCCGCCACCGTTACCGGTGAAATGCTCATATGTGCCATTGCTACCGAAACCGTGGCTGCCGTGGAACATATTTCCGAAGATATCACCAAAAATATCGTCCATATTTTCACCGTTAAAATGAAATTCCTGATAGCTGCCATTGCCGCCACCCTGGAATCCGCCGAATCCACCGGCACCTGCGCCGGCTCCAGGATCAGCTCCTGCTTCAAATGCGGCATGACCAAACTGATCATACATTTTTTTCTTCTTTGGATCACTTAAGACATCGTAGGCTTCGTTTACTTCTTTAAATTTATCTGCGGCATCTGCATTACCGGCGTTTGTATCCGGATGATATTTTTTGGCCAGTTTACGATAGGCTTTTTTTATTGTTTTTTCATCTGCGTTCCGGTCAATGCCCAGAACATCGTAATAATCTCTTTTTACTGCCATGGTATTCACCTTCCCTTATATTATAGTCTGCAGCGTCCCGGATGATCGATCTGTCCTCTCAGAGGACAGATCTCCCGGACTGTCATATATTGAACGTATGCGTATAAAATTCCCCGGGAAAAATCCCGGGGGCATTACTTTTATCTTGTTCTACATGTAATATAACACTGCTAATTAAAAGTGTCAATACCTGCATTGTGAAAAAGAACATTTTGGACTGAAATAAGAGATATGATTCTTACAGCTATCAGCTAAAAATATGATATAATACTACCATAAATTCCGGTGCGGTCTGCTCAGTAAATAAAAAACAGAGAGAGCAGCAGATCAGAGAAAGATCCAAAAAAGAAAAGGAGGCGTATAATATGAGAAAAAGAACTCTTCTGTCCCATATAAAGGCAGTAAAAAGGCTGGTACTTCTGACACTTATACTGGCAGCAGCTTTTCCGGCGACGATCCGGGAGACAAAGGCAGCAGCAGGAACCACTTTTAAAGTCAAAGTCACAGATGGATACCTGGCTCTTCGGAGTGAGAAGGCTTTTGACAAAGGCAATGAGATCGGACAGCTGAATACCGGTGACACGGTTCAGGTGAAGGACACCAGCAACGATCAGTACTGGTATGTATATGTTCCGCAGCTGGATAAGACCGGTTATGTTGATAGGAACTATCTTACCGGAGGCTCAGGTACAACAACTCCATCCATGACTGTTAAAGTGGAAAGCGGCTATCTGGCTCTGCGCAGTACAAAGGCGTATGACAAGGACAATGAGATCGCCCAGCTGAATAACGGAGATACGGTAGAAGTCATTGAGAAGAAAGACAGTACTTACTGGTATGTATATGTTCCGAAGCTTGGAAAAGAAGGATATGTAGATAAGAACTACCTTAAATAAAAAGATAAAGGATGCTTGTTGCCGGATCTGCCTGAAGAGGAACAGAAAGCCGGAACAAGAAACGGGGAGGCAGAAAGATGACTCTGGCACAGCTCAGATATACCATAGCAATTGCAAAAGCCGGATCTATGAACGAGGCAGCAAAAAGCCTTTATATTTCTCAGCCCAGTCTTTCCACGGCAATCCGGGAGCTGGAAGCAGAAACCGGTGTTGAGATCTTCCGAAGAACGAACCGAGGAATCGCCGTAACGCCTGCAGGCGAAGAATTTCTGGGGTATGCAAGGCAGGTGGTGGAACAGTACGAACTGATGGAAGCCAAATATATTTCCAAGGAACAGTCACGCAAAAAATTCAGTGTTTCCATGCAGCATTATACCTTTGCAGTTAATGCCTTTGTGGAGCTGGTAAAGCAATTCGGCATGGATGAGTACGAATTTGCGGTCCACGAGACCAAGACGCATCAGGTCATCGAGGATGTCCGTAATTTCAAGAGTGAGATCGGGATCCTCTACGTAAATGATTTTAACCGTAAGGTACTTACAAAAATGTTTCACGAGTATGGTCTGGAGTTTCACGAACTTCTTAACTGTCGGATCTACGTTTATATGTGGAAGGGGCATCCTCTGGCGAAGCGTGAGAAGATCACGCTGGAAGAACTGAAGGAATATCCGTGTCTGTCCTTTGAACAGGGAGGAAATAACTCTTTTTATTTTGCTGAGGAGGTTTTGAGCACCTATGAATACAAACGGCTGATCAAAGCCGATGACAGGGCTACTATGCTGAACCTGATGGTAGGACTGAATGGATATACCTTATGCTCCGGTATTATCTGTGAGGATCTTAATGGTTCCGATTACTGTGCTGTGAAGCTGGATTCCGATGAGATCATGACAATCGGTTATGTTGCCAGAAAGGGTGTTAACATCAGTGTCCTTGGGAAAAAATATCTGGAGGAGATTTCCAGATATAAGGATAAAGCACTGAAATAAGAGAAAATAAAATCTGACAGATCACTACCGGAGAAGACGGGAAAGGCTTTTGGTATTTATGATACCGGAGGGTTGTTTCCCTGTGTATTCTCAGATACGTAGCGGTGCGTATCATGCAGGAATCTGTCAGATCTTTATTTACATTAAAAGTTTTTGGCAGCGGAAATTTTATTCTGCAAGCCGATCACACACGGATCACAAAACCATCCTTACGCGGTTTGGCTGTTGGATACTCACAGTC
>OLGH01003007.1_pt1 | contig 12252 bp, 8 predicted proteins | sample 1604851 | NCBI WGS metagenome assembly OLGH01 (sample SAMEA3888894, study PRJEB22519) | human gut metagenome | biome: human gut; feature: human-associated habitat; material: faeces | place: Denmark | collected 2010 | reverse complement strand
GATCGTCTTTGATAAAACAGGAACTTTAACAAAAGCGGAACCTACTGTTCTTGATATTGTTTCATTTAACGGAATGAAATGCAAGGAATTATTAAGAATTGCCGCATGTTTAGAGGAACATTTCCCTCATTCTATGGCAAAAGCTGTAGTTCAGGCAGCTGTTGACAGAAATCTTGTACATGAAGAATTACATTCTGAGGTTGAGTATATCGTGGCTCATGGAATTTCTTCCATGATCGAGAATAAAAAAGTTGTCATTGGAAGTTATCATTTTGTATTCGAAGATGAGCAGTGTACAATTCCTGAAGGCAAAGAAGAGTTATTTGAGAAACTGCCTGAAGAATGTTCGCATTTATATATGGCGATCGAAGGAAAACTTGCAGGTGTAATCTGTATTGAAGACCCATTACGTGAAGAAGCCAAAGATGTGATCAAAGCATTAAAAGCTGCTGGAATCAAGAAAGTCGTTATGATGACTGGAGACAGTGATCGTACTGCAAAGGTTATTGCAGCCAAAGTTGGTGTGGATGAATATCATGCTGAGGTACTTCCAGAGGATAAAGCTGCTTTCGTTGAGAAAGAAAAAGCCGAAGGAAGAAAAGTTATTATGATCGGAGATGGAATCAATGATTCTCCAGCATTATCTGCATCTAATGTTGGAATCGCGATCAGTGATGGAGCTCAGATTGCAAGAGAAATCGCAGATGTAACGATTGAAGGAGACCATTTACATGGTCTGGTAACTCTCAAACATATCAGTAACCACTTAATGCGCCGAATTCATAATAATTACCGCTTTATTGTTGGATTTAACGCAGGGCTTATTGGGGCCGGTGTGTTAGGCTTTATCCAGCCAACAACATCTGCCGTATTACATAATACTTCAACCCTTTGTATAGGGCTTAGAAGCATGAAAAATCTGGTGTCTGAGGAAGAATTACAGTAAAAATCAAGAAGGTTAGTCGTGAAATTTGACTAGCCTTCTTTTTGGATTGTGACATTAAATTTTTGCTTTTCTGGATTCCGTGACATTAATTTGACATTAAAATTTGAAATTATTCTGGTTTCATGGATTTCAACTGTTCAAACATCTCGATATCTGCTGCATTCAGTTTGATATTCGAACAATAATTTTTCCCTTCTGGAGATGTAATAGAAATCTCGATCACAGCATCCTGTTTAAGTGCCTGCTCTCTCCATACAGCATTCATGAAATTCTTGAATTTTGGATGATCTTGATCAAACCGTTTGAATGTATTTTTTATCTGCTGAAACTTTAACATCTGATTAAAATTCATTGCCATGAGGATAAATCCTCCTTTCTTTATCTGTCGCTTTCATAAATAAATCATATCAAAAATAAGAAAAAACGTCAAATAACGTATTGACGAACAGCCTAGAAGTGAGTAAAATTGTTCATTGCTACTCAGAAACAGATTCTTATCACAGGAGGTATTAACATTGAATTTTTATCAACAGTTACAATTAAGTTCCATCGGTTCCAAACAATGGATCAAAGGTGCCAAAGATTCAAAAGAGAAACATAAACGTATCCTTATCTATAATTTTAAAGTATATTTAGTTGTTGCATTTTGTTTTGCAGTAGTAACTCTTTACAGTATGATCTTTGGATCACAAAACAGTGTTGTCGGCGTGCTAGTCTTACTGGTTTTAATGATCTTACGACAGGTTGACTTCGGAATCGATACAAAACACAGCATTGGCGTTATCTTTATGATTTTTGCAATCCTTGCGGTTGGACCAAGACTTGCTAATACTGTAAATACCGTTCCTGCTTTTTTTATTCATTTTCTTTGTATTATGGCAATCATGATCTTAAGCTGCCATAACGTTATCATGTCCAATCAGTCCACATTTATCTTAGGATATTTGTTATTCTATGGATATGATGTTACAGGGCATAACTATGTGTTAAGATGTTGCGGATTATTTGCAGGTGCTGTGATCTGTTCCCTTGTATTTTACAAGAATCATAGAAATCGAACATTTCATAGAGGATTTTATCATTTATTTAAGGAATTTCATCTGTTTTCTGCAAGAAGCAGCTGGTATTTAAGATTATCTCTTGGAATTTCTACTGCAATGTTGATCGGAGAATTGGTTCATATGCCAAGAGTTATGTGGATCGGGATTGCTGCAATGTCTGTCCTGTTGCCATTTTCAAAAGATATGAAATACCGTGTACAAAGAAGAGGACCATTTAATATTCTTGGATGTATGATCTTTCTTATTTTACATGCGATCCTTCCTGATCATATCTTTCAATGGATCGGTCTGATCGGCGGGATAGGAGTTGGTTATTCTGCTGGATATGCCTGGCAAACCGTTTTCAACACCTTTGGGGCTCTTTATATTGCAGAGAATCTTTTTGGCCTGAAGAATGCCATCATCTTAAGAATCGCTGCCAATGTCTTTGGCTCTCTTTATGCTTATGGATTTGACCAGTTATTCCGAAAGATAACGACTAGCATTCGAAATCTTTTTGAAAATAATTCCATTATGACAGATCAGGCATAACATCTTTGAATGACACATTAAAAACAGGATATAATTATTACTGAAAATCATTGAAATTAATTAATAGAAGGAGGAGTAAAAGAGCAATGTGTACAGCTGCAACTTACAAGACAAAAGATTTTTATTTTGGAAGAACTTTAGATTATGAATTCTCTTATGGAGATGAGGTTGTGATCACTCCAAGAAATTATCCATTTCATTTTAGACATATCGATGCCATAGAAAGTCATTATGCTATGATCGGAATGGCTCATGTAGTCGACAATGACCCTTTGTATTATGATGCATTCAATGAATGTGGACTGGCAATGGCTGGGCTTAATTTTGTTGGAAATGCAGCATATTATGATATGGAAGAAGGAAAAGACAATATCGCACAGTTTGAATTTATCCCTTGGATTCTTGGAACTTGTGCAAATCTTGAGGAAGCGAAGACAGCATTGATTCATATGAATCTTACCAATACCCCTTACAGTGAACAATTTCCATTAGCGCAGCTTCACTGGATCATTGCAGATCAATCTGGTGCGATCACAGTCGAAGCAATGGAAGATGGGATGCATATCTATGAAAATAACGTTGGGGTATTAACAAATAATCCTCCATTTAACATTCAGATGTTCTTATTAAATCAATATATGAATCTTTCTCCAAAACAACCAGAAAATCTATTTGCAAAAGATATCGATTTAGATCAATACAGTCGTGGAATGGGTGCGATTGGTCTTCCTGGAGATCTTTCTTCTTCCTCACGTTTTGCTAAAGTAGCATTTACCAAATTGCATTCTGTCTCTGGAGATTCTGAAAATGAAAGTGTCAATCAGTTTTTCCATATTCTTGGATCTGTCGATCAGCAAAGAGGATGCTGCGATGTCAATGGAAAATATGAGATTACCTTATATACTTCTTGTTGTAATACGCAAAAAGGAATCTACTATTATACAACCTATGATAATCACCAGATCAGTGCTGTTGATATGACAAAAGAAGATTTAAACACAAAAAATCTGATTTGTTATGAAGTGATCACTGGGGAACACATTCAAATGCAAAATTAAATAAAAAAGCACCACTATTTCATTAAACTGAAAGGAATGACAAAATGGAAGTCAGATTGGCAACTCCACAGGATGCAGAAGAATTACTAGAAATTTACCGCTATTATGTCGAACATACAGCAATCACATTTGAATATGAAACACCTTCGATAACAGAATTCCGTCAAAGGATCAAACAGACATTAAAACGCTATCCTTATCTGGCGGCTGTTGATGGGCATGGAAAGATTGTCGGATATGCATATGCATCATCTTTTAAAAACCGTGCTGCATATGACTGGTCCGTAGAAACAACCATTTATGTAGATAAGGATGTAAAACGACAGGGAATCGGGAAAAAATTATATGAGGCATTAGAAGAAATCCTTCGAAAACAACATGTGATCAATTTGGATGCGTGCATTACAGATCCGGAAATCGAAGATGAATATGTTACAAAAAACAGTGTTCAGTATCATGAACATCTTGGTTATCATATGGTTGGAAAATTTTATAAAAGCGGCTATAAATTCGGACGTTGGTATGATATGGTCTGGATGGAAAAATATATCGGAAAACATAAAGAACATCCAGAAGCATTTATCCCTTTTTCTATTTTATAAAGAGTTTAAAACTTTTAAAAATCAAGAAAAACTGATATAATGAAATATAAATATGCTAAACAAAAGAAAACAGGAGTATTTAATTATGCCAGTATTTGATTTTAGTAACGATACATCAGAAATAAAAGAAGAAGTAGTCTGTACTTATACAACATTTTCTTCGAATGTAGATCATGCTACGATAGAATGCCCTATCTTGATTTTATCAAACAAGAAGAAGCAGTGGGAGCATCATTCCTGTGGTGTATTTTCTGATCAAGATAAGCAGACAGCCTTTGAATTTGAGGGAGAAGATGGAACAGTAATATCTGATATCTTAAAATTAGATTCCCGTTTTGTAAGCCTGGTCAGATGGCTTGGAGAGAATCATATTCATGTCCGCTTATCTGGGGAGAATACAGTAGAAGGTTATTGTGTATACAAGATCAGAGAAATTGCTCTTGGCGGTGGCACCAAATTATCTGCAGAAGATGGTTTCCTTCAGTTTATGATCGAACGTTTATTCCAAAGTGATGCACCAGATGAACGGATCACTGATGAAAATCTTGATGAGATGGGTGATGATATGAAACTTACCAGCATCCAGAGTATCACAGATTTTATGACATGTGCCGGAAGTACGCTGCCTGATAATATTCGTCTATGGGCAAGAAGAAATCTTGCTGTTGCAAAATCTCATGAAGTTTCACAAGAAGAGAGACGTCATGCCCAGCGTGCATTATCCATCATGATGAACATCCAATGGAAGAGTAATTATTTTAAAGCGATCGATCCTGAAGAAGCAAGACGGATTCTTGATGAAGAACTCTATGGTATGGAACGTGTGAAACAAAGAATCATTGAAACGATCATTCAGATCAATCGTACACACACGCTGCCTGCTTATGGATTATTATTAGTTGGACCTGCTGGAACAGGAAAATCTCAGATTGCTTATGCGGTTGCAAGAATCTTAAAACTTCCATGGACAACTCTTGATATGAGTTCCATTAACGATCCAGAGCAGTTAACGGGAAGTTCCCGTATTTATGCAAATGCAAAACCAGGGATCATCATGGATGCATTTTCCATGGCAGGAGAATCAAATCTTGTATTTATCATTAACGAGCTTGATAAAGCCAATTCAGGAAAGGGAAATGGAAATCCTGCAGATGTTTTACTAACATTGCTTGATAATCTCGGATTTACCGATAATTATATGGAATGTATGATCCCAACAGTTGGAGTATATCCAATTGCCACTGCAAATGAAAAAGACCAGATCAGTGCACCATTGATGTCACGTTTTGCAGTCATTGACATCCCTGATTACACACCGGAAGAGAAGAAAGCGATCTTCCAAAGATTTGCACTCCCTAAGGTATTAAAACGTATGGGATTAAAAGATGATGAATGTATTATGACAGATGAGGCCTTAGATGCTGTCATTGAGATGTATTCTGAAACCACAGGAATCAGAGATCTGGAACAAGCCGCAGAACATATTGCAGCCAATGCATTATATCAGATTGAAGTCCATCATATGAATAGTGTAACATTTGATGGTGCAATGGTAAGAAATCTGCTTTTATAAGTTGTTATTTGACGAAGTATGAATTTTAATGATATAGTAAATCATAGACATTACAAATTATAATTCTCAAACGGAGGTCACATCATGGACATGGAGAAAATCTACTTAACAATGAAACGTACCGGTGCTGGAAACATCGTGCTTGGAATCTTATCCATTTGTATTGGACTTGCATCTGGAATCATGCTGATCATCACAGGTGCGAATCTGTTAAAGAAAAAGAAGCATTTAAGTTTCTAAATAACATCTGAATGATAAAGGAACATGGAATTGGAATAAGATTTTCAATGTTCCTTTATTTTTTTACATTTGACAATAATGATATAAAATATGGAAAGAACAGACCTTGAAAGTGCCATATGCTTAAGAATCAATCTATACGCAAAATACCGATTTAAATTATAGATTGCTGATAAAAGACAGAGAAGCCAGTATTTTACTGGCCTCTCTCGATATTTTTATTTTATGTAATTCAAATTATTAATCCAATAAATCTTACGATTAATGCTGCAATCCATGCAATCATACATTGCCATAATGCCAGACCAACCGCCCATCTTGTTCCTAGTTCACGTTTTACAGATGCGATGGCCGCAACGCATGGAGAATAAAGCAAACTAAATACTAATAAAGAACTTGCGGCTAATGGTGTGATCGCCGCTGTGATGTTTCCATTGAATAAAACTCCTAATGTTGAAACTACACTTTCTTTTGCCATAAATCCACTGATCAATGATGTCACGATTCTCCAATCTCCCAATCCTAATGGTGAAAAAACTGGTACTAACACACCAGCTACCATTGCTAAAATGCTATGTGCAGAATCTTCTACCATATTTAACTGCAGATCAAATCTCTGTAAAAACCATACAACGATCGTGGCGACCAAAATCACAGAAAATGCTTTCTGTAAGAAATCTTTCGCTTTCTCCCATAATAATTGTGCTACATTCTTCACTCCTGGAAGTCTGTAATTTGGTAACTCCATAACAAATGGCACTGGTTCTCCTTTAAATAACGTTCCCTTATATAAAAATGCAATCAAAATACCTATCATGATTCCTGATAAATATAATCCTGCCATAATAAGACCACCACGTTTTGGAAAAAAGGCATTCACGAAAAAAGAATAAATTGGCAGCTTGGCTGTACAGCTCATAAATGGTGTTAAAAGAATTGTCATCTTACGATCTCGCTCGCTCGTTAAAGTCCTTGTTGCCATAACCGCAGGAACTGTGCATCCAAACCCGATCAGCATCGGAACGATACTTCGTCCAGACAATCCAATCTTTCGAAGCACTTTATCCATAACAAATGCCACTCTTGCTATGTATCCACTGTCCTCCATTAATGATAAGAAGAAAAATAAGGTTACAATGATCGGTAAAAAGCTTAATACACTTCCTACACCAGTAAAGATTCCTTCAATCACCAGACTATGGATCACATGATTCACGTGAGCCGCAGTTAATGCCTGATCTGTAAGCACTGAGATTTTATCAATTCCTAATTGCAAGATTCCTTGAAGCCAGGCCCCGATCACATTAAATGTAAGATAGAATACCAAAACCATGATTCCTACAAAACAAGGAATTGCTGTATACTTTCCTGTTAGAACTCGATCGATCTTTTCACTTCGAATCCGTTCTTTACTTTCTTTTGGTTTAACAACGGTCTGTTCACATAAACTCTCAATAAAATCAAATCTCATGTCTGCGATTGCTGCACTTCGATCTAACTTACGTTCTGTCTCCATCTGCTTGACAATATGCTCTAACATTTCCATTTCATTTTGATCAAGCTTTAATTGTTCTAAGATCAAATGATCTCCTTCAATAGCTTTTGTCGCTGCAAAACGAACCGGTATCTGTGCCTTTTCTGCGTGATCTTCAATCAAATGTATTACTGCATGAATACAACGATGCACTGCTCCATTATGATCTTCTTTATCACAAAAATCCTGCCGCAATGGTTTTTCCTGATATTTTGCAATGTGAAGTGCATGTTTTACGACTTCATCGACTCCTTCATTCTTTGCCGCTGAAATCGGAACAACTGGAACACCTAGCAATGATTCCATTTCATTGACATTGATCGATCCTTGATTCCCAACAACTTCATCCATCATATTTAAGGCAACCACCATTGGAATGTCCATCTCTAATAACTGCATAGTAAGGTAAAGATTTCGTTCGATATTTGTCGCGTCTAAAATATTAATGATCGCCTTTGGTTTGTCTTCTAGTACGAAGTTTCTGGAAACAATCTCCTCACTACTATAAGGTGACATCGAATAAATTCCTGGAAGGTCCGTTACATTTGTTTCAGGATGTCCTTTGATCGCACCATCTTTTCGATCGACTGTTACACCTGGAAAATTTCCAACATGCTGATTGGCACCAGTCAACTGATTAAATAATGTTGTTTTTCCACAGTTTTGATTACCGACTAATGCATAAGTCAATTGTGTTCCCTCTGGAAGTGGATGTTCATCTTCTTTGGAATGATATTTACCTTCTTCCCCTAATCCCGGATGCTCAAAAGTTCTCATATATTCCGCACCCTTATGACTTCTGCTTCTTTCTACAATTGGATCAATTTCAATCTGATCGGCTTCTTCTAATCGAAGAGTCAGTTCATACCCATGAATCTGTACTTCCATAGGGTCACCCATTGGTGCAAGCTTTACTACTGTGATCTCAACACCAGGGATCATTCCCATATCAAGAAAATGTTGTCTTAATGCACCATGACTGCCAACACTTTTGATCACTGCACTCTTACCAATCTGTAATTCTTTTAGTGTCATTTTTTTATATCCTTTATCTATCTTTATTGTTGTAATTGATTAGATGATTCTAACCAGTCATATTGTACCACATTTTTGATAATTTTTCTCAATAAGATAAAGATTTGTATAAAAAAATAATGATAAATCTACATCTATCTTGCAAATTTATCATTATTTTATATAACAATATTGACTTTTATTGTTGTGATTTCTTGAATTATGTCAAAATATTATAACAATCTTTGCTTTTTACTCAATTCCTGTCACTTTGTAATCTTTATCTTCCACTGTCTGTGTTAAGACGTCATCTGACACTTCATTTGTCATAGAAACAACTGCTGTTCCTTCTTCATGACTTACAATTGCTTCTTCTACACCCTCTAAAGATTCTAAGGCTTTCTTTACAGCAGCCTCGCAGTGTCCACACATCATTCCTTCAATCTTCATTGTTTTCTTCATTGTTTTTTCCTCCTGTTTTGTTATATTTTGAACCTGAATTTCTTCAAGTACTACACTGTTTTTGATCTTCTGGTCTTTGCTGGCATCATGCATTTTAAAGAGATTTAATCGTAATGCATTGGTAACAACACAGAAACTTGATAAACTCATTGCTGCAGCTCCAAACATTGGATTTAGTTTCCACCCAAGTAACATATACCAGGCTCCCGCAGCCAATGGAATTCCGATGATGTTATAAATAAATGCCCAAAATAAATTTTCATGAATGTTCTTCAGTGTCGCACGACTCAAACGGATTGCTGCAGGTACATCACTCAAACGGCTTTTCATTAAAACAACGTCCGCAGCAGCAATTGCGATATCTGTACCTGCACCGATCGCAATTCCCATATCAGCTCTTGTAAGCGCTGGTGCATCATTGATTCCGTCACCAACCATTGCAACTTTTCCTTTTTCTTTCAAGTCACGAATGACACTTTCTTTTCCTTCTGGAAGAACACCTGCGATCACATGATCAACACCAGCTTGTTTACCGATTGCTTTTGCGGTACGTTCATTATCTCCTGTTAACATAACCACACGGATTCCCATGTTCTGAAGTTCTTTGACTGCCTGAGGGCTGTCTTCTTTGATAACGTCCGCAACAGCAATGATACCAATCAGTTGTTCATCACACGCAAAGAATAATGGTGTTTTTCCCTGATTAGCAAGTTCTTCTGATTTTTTGATCATAGATAATGGAATTTTTGCATATTTCTCAATAAATCTCTGGTTTCCACCATAGACCGTCTCTTTATCAATCTTTCCAGAAAGCCCATTTCCCGCAACCGCCAAAAAGTTTTTAATTTCAAGATTGTCATGAATCTGCGCCTCTTCTGCTTTTTGTAAAATTGCATGAGCAAGCGGATGTTCACTCTTCTTTTCTAATGCATATGCAATGGAAAGTAATTCTTCTTCGCTGATACCTTCTACCGGTACCATATCTGTAACCTCTGGTTTTCCACTCGTGATCGTTCCTGTTTTATCTAAAGCTATGATCTGTGTTTTTCCTGTCTCTTCTAAGGATACGGCTGTCTTAAACATGATTCCATGCTTTGCGCCCATTCCATTTCCAACCATGATCGCTACAGGTGTTGCAAGTCCTAAAGCACAAGGGCAGCTGATAACTAATACAGAAATGCCTCTGGCAAGTGCAAATCCAAAACTTTGTCCGACAAGTAGCCAGATGATCATTGTTGCGATCGCAATACAAATAACAGTTGGGACAAAAATCCCGGATACTTTATCTGCAACCTTTGCAATCGGTGCTTTGGTTGCTGCCGCATCACTGACCATCTGAATGATCTGTGAAAGTGTGGTATCTTCCCCAACTCTGGTTGCCTCGCATTTGAGGAAACCGGACTGGTTCATGGTTGCAGCAGATACCTTGTCACCTTCTGCTTTATCAACCGGAATACTCTCTCCGGTAAGTGCTGCTTCATTGACTGCACTGGTTCCTTCCAGCACGATACCGTCTACCGGTATATTTTCACCCGGTCTTACTACAAAGATATCGCCTTTTTTCACCTGATCGATGGAAACCTCTGTTTCCACACCATTTTTCAGGACAACAGCTGTCTTCGGAGCCAGCTTCATCAGACTCTTTAATGCATCTGTTGTCTTTCCTTTGGAATGCGCTTCCAGCATCTTTCCGACTGTGATAAGCGTCAGGATCATGGCTGCTGATTCAAAATAGAACTCATGCATATAAGACATGACGCCTTCCATATCCATCTTCACCTGTGCATCTGTCATTGCAAACAATGCATAGGTGCTGTATACAAAGGATGCCCCTGATCCCAGTGCAACCAGGGTATCCATGTTCGGCGCACCATGAAGGAGTCCCTTAAATCCATTGATGAAGAACTTCTGGTTGATCACCATGATAATTCCGGTAAATAACAGCTGGATCAGTCCCATTGCTACATGATTGTCAGCCAGAAATCCCGGCAGTGGCCAGTTCCACATCATATGACCCATGGAAATGTACATCAGTGGAATCAGAAAACACAGTGATGCGATCAGACGACGCTTCATAATCGGTGTCTCCCTGTCTTTCAGGGCATCCTCATCCATTGCTGCGCCTTTTTTGGCTCCTGCATCTGCTCCTTTTACCGAAGCACCGTATCCTGCTGCCTCAACAGCCGCAATGATCTCCGACTGGGATGCGGTTCCTTCTACTCCCATGGAATTCGTCAGAAGACTGACCGAACAGCTGGTAACTCCCGATACCTTCGATACTGCCTTTTCCACTCTGCTGCTGCATGCCGCACAGCTCATTCCTGTTACTGTATATTGTTCCACAAAAATCCACCTCACTTTTTGGCTTTATCTGCCATTTTTATATTGTAAAAATTTTCCTGCGCTTTTCACCTGAAAATCTATAACAATCCTGTTATTTCATCAGTTTCTGAAGCGTTACAACCAGCTCATCGATCGTCTCATCTTTTCCCTCGCGGATATCCTCTGCCACACAGGTACGGATATGATTCGCGAGAAGTTCTTTGTTAAAAGAATTGACGGCGGCATTAACGGCGGCTGACTGAATGAGGATATCGTTGCAGTAAGCATCGTTTTCCAACATTCCTATGATTCCCCGGATCTGCCCTTCGATACGTTTCAGACGGTTGATGAGTTTCTTGCGGTCAGCTTCTGAACGGTCGGTGTGCTTCGTACAGCAGCAGGCAGGAGCGGATGGGGTGGCATTATCATTGCTGCAACAAGATTTTTCCTGAACAGCTGCCTGTTCCTTTATAATTTCTTCTGTTTTTGTAGAGGAACTGGCGTTAGAGTTATTATGATCCATAAGCAAACTTCCTTTCGTTCGAGATTTATTATATCAGATGTGAGATGACTCCCACCTCGCAGCAAGAATGCCGGGGCATTTTTGAATGGTGTGGATACTGATATAATACTAACGTAGCTCTGCAAAATTATACACAGGGAGAATAGTATTGCTGCTGAGTGATTCACATACAAACCAAAGAATATGGGTTTTACGATGAAGAAGAGTAAAGAAGTAATTTTGGCTGGCAGATAGTGTGGGTGAATCTTACTGTGTAGTTTGCAAGAGAAATGAACTTAATGAAAAATGGATATGTACTCTCGGAGTCTTTCTTGCACTTGCTTTTGTGGCTGATTTTCCGCCAGTCGCACCCGAATTTCATCAACGTACGCACCGCGTACGCCTCA
>OLGH01003002.1_pt1 | contig 12264 bp, 10 predicted proteins | sample 1604851 | NCBI WGS metagenome assembly OLGH01 (sample SAMEA3888894, study PRJEB22519) | human gut metagenome | biome: human gut; feature: human-associated habitat; material: faeces | place: Denmark | collected 2010 | reverse complement strand
TCAGATTAGATGAAAAAAATCTATTCTGGACGGGCTTTTTTGCGTGAGCGAGTGTGTTCAGTGAAAGGAAGTTGCCTATGGCAGAAAAGAAAGAATTAGCTGTAACAGAGGAAAAGGTTGTTGAAATCGAAATGGAGAGACTGAGATCTTTTGAAAATCATCCATTCAAGGTGAAGGCAGACAGTCAGATGATTGAATTGCAGGAAAGCGTGAAAAAGTATGGGATTCTTAATCCGCTGATTGTAAGACCGAGAAAAGATGGTACCTATGAAATCATATCAGGGCATAGAAGAAAATTTGCTGCTGAGAAGATTGGATATCGGAAGGTGCCAGTGATCATTAGGGTGCTTAAGGATTATGATGCAGTAGTTTCAATGGTAGATTCAAATTTACAGCGGGAAATGATCAGCCCTAGTGAAAAGGTATTTGCCTACAAGATGAAATACGAAGTAATTAAAAGAAGAGCTGGGAGAAGAAAATGTGGTCAGGTAGACCACATTTTAGGTAAGAAGAGCATTGAGCTGATTGGTGAAGAATGAGGAGACAGTCCAAAGCAAGTTCAGAGGCATATCAAGATAACAGATCTGATACCGGAGATGCTGGAAAAGGTGGATGATGGAAGCATGGGATTTACGCCGGCTGTACAGCTGTCGTACCTGAATAAGAAGGAACAGAAGGAAATGTTGGAAGCAATGGAGTTTGCACAGTGTACGCCTTCATTATCACAAGCACTTCGGATAAAGAAGCTTAGTACGGAAGGAAAACTGACGGTACAGGATATGGAAGATATCCTAAGTGAAATCAAACAGAAAGACATTGACCGTGTTGTCTTCAAGAATGAGCAGCGTCACAGATTTTTTCCAACAAGCTATACAGCAGAACAGATGCGGAGAGAGATATTAGAAATATTGAAAATATGGATGAATAATAATTGGAACGAATAGGGGGGACATGATTATGTGTAGAGTAATTGCAGTATCAAACCAAAAAGGCGGTGTAGGTAAGACAGTATCGTGCGTGAATTTAGGTATTGGCCTGGCACAGTCAGGCAAGAAGGTTCTTTTGATTGATGCAGATCCGCAGGGAAGTATGACAATCAGTCTTGAATATCCGTAACCGGATGATATGGAGTATTCTCTGGCAAGTATGATGATGAACAGATTATGAAATGATATCCTGGCATCGTAGATTACATGCAGCTGGCATTGTGGGATTAGTGAAGATACCAGCGATTGTAACAGCATTCGATGCATTTGTGCATATAATAAAGCATAGAAACACTATCATTACTTAATTGAGTGAAGAAGAATAAATTTTCTTTGACTATTTCAAAGTTGCAGTGTATAATTAAGGTACAAAAAGAGATACTTATAAGGTCGGAACAGAGACCTTAAACCTGTTCCAGCGGTCGGGATGGAGACCGAAAACCCATTCCCATTGCAGAATAAACTGTGAAAAATTAGTAGAAGGATGGCTGCGAAGTCATCCTTCTACTTTACTATATGGAGGTTTAATGGAAGAACAAAAGAGTTTTACACAACGTGTGAAAGAAACAGTAATCCACAGTGCTTATTTATATAAGAAATATTATGTTGAATATGAATATTTGCTCTGTTCTAAAGCATTTGAAAAGAGTGAATATTATATAATCAGTGCGCATGAGGACAATTATCTTCATCTTACTGGCTTACATACGGATTTAGATGCATTATCGTTTTTTGAGAAGTGTTATAGTGGCTCTTTACAAGAAAGTGATTTTGATTTTTGCAAAAATGGACAGAATGAAAAAGAAGTTAAGGGTTCTGTAAGAAGAAAAATTAATTCCTTACCGGCAATCATGAGTATGTTTTCTGTAGGAACTTCGGTTGAAGAAGATTTTGAAAAGAATAGAATACGATGCTCATTAGCAGCAGGTAATGTCAGTGCAACTTTAGGATTTATTGTTGCTGGCAACGCAAAACCTATGACATTGCTAAAAGGGAATGAATTGAATTCATCAAAAGCAAAGAAATTGGACTTAGTATTACGAAGAAAAGCTGGAGAAACAAAATTCTCTAAAATTATCATTGGTGATACAGAACAATTATTGGAACATAAATCTGTATTGAGTGAACTATTATCAGATGAGCTATGTGCATTGATGAAGACCTGATGAATGCAAATTATGGGGCATCTATAGGCATTGGAAAAGCAGATTATTACAATTATTAATTTGAGGTTATATGAAAATTCCAATTTGTCTGATTCACAGACAATTTAATAATCAATTTTACACAGCATTTTAGCCAAAAGGTTAAGGTGCTATTTTTTTACAACAAAAGGAGGAGTTGAATGTAACTAAAAATATATAAACATTATACATTACATTAATAAATGTAGTATTTACAAGTGATAGGAAAATAAAGTTGATACAACATAAAATAGACGGTATAATATATATAGACGATAAATAAAGTTTATTTTATGGAGATAGATACCTATGAACAATGTTATTCAATTCCCTAATAGTGATGTAAAAGAATATAGACAGAAGTGTTGTTTCATGAATAGAGCTGTACAGGTAGAAGGAGAAGATGGAGAACTTCAGAAGTATCCTTGTATCGTGTTGTACGAAGAAGAAACAGATATCCCTATCCTTTACACAGGGTTAGAACGATACCTTTGTCATCTGGTTAAGAGTGAGCTTCTGAATGGAAAGACATTATCAGCTAAGGCATATGCTATTTGCCACTTCCTAAATTACATGCTTAAAGAGACAGATATCAATTCATTGCATGAATGTACTCTTGAAACAGTAAGGGGATTTCTTAAATCAATGAAGACGCAGAAAGATGGAACTGAATACAACAAAGGCACATGGCTCCGTTACAGAGATTACTGTCAGAGTGTTAAAAGCACCGAAGACAGACAGAAGTATCAGAAAAGTATATATTCCTTCATCCGTGGCTATTCTTCTTGCGGAGCTGCGGGAAGAGCAGAAGGAAACAATAGAAGCACTTGGAGATATGTATGAAAATTACAATCTGGTTCTGGCAACGTCCTATGGACTGCCTCTCGGTGAGAGCTATCTGCGAGACAAAATGCAGGAAGTCATAGACAGAGAAGGTCTGCCGGATGTGGTATTTCACAGTCTGCGTCATACGAGTGTAACGTATAAACTGAAACTGAGCGGAGGAGATATCAAAGCAGTGCAGGGAGATTCAGGACATGCACAGGCAGATATGGTAACAGAAGTATATGGACATATTCTGGATGAAGACCGTAAGAAAAATGCACAGCTGATCGAGGATGCATTTTATAAGAAAGAAAATCTGAATCTGGATATGAAGCGGACAGATACAGGAAAGAAGAAAATCGAAGTGCCGGATGGAATTGATGCAGAGGCACTTATGAAGGTGCTGAACAATCCGGAAATGGCAGCTTTGCTGGCAGGACTGGCAAAGGGTGTAACAGTATAAATATATGTATTGAGAATGGCGGAAGATTAATCTTCTGCCTATTTTTTGTGAATTGAATAGCCGATAGAAAAAGAGACAGAAGGTGAATAACTTCTGGTTGTGTATCTAGCTGGGGTGTGTCGGAAAGTTGGCGGGAATTGGTTTATTCAATGTTAATAATTATTCATAAAATTTTAATAAATACTTGAAGTAGTCGGGTTAAGAGGGTATAATAATTACTGATATAGATTAAACTTGGATGTGGGTTTAATTATTAATAATACGAATTACTTAGGAGGATAATTTATGTACCTTGTGGATTTTATTAAACGTATAACACGAAAATCTAACATACCAGTGCTTATATATCTGGTATTGAATATTTTTGTCATTGCAGGAATTGTTAGCTTTTTGTTTGGGGGAGGAACAATGCCTTTCTGGCAGGCATTATTAATAGGAATTGTTTTATATGCAATATCATTAGTAATAGCACTTTCACCGATTGGAGAATGGATTTTAAGACTCCAAACAGGATGCAAGAAAATTAAAAGAGTTGAGCAGATTAATTTCATTGAACCGATTTTTAGAGAGGTATATGATAAAGCAAAAAAACTTGATCCTTCTATTCCGGATGATGTTCAGATATATATGAATACAGATGAGGATCCTAATGCGTTTGCAACTGGAAGAAAGACAATCTGTGTTACAGAGGGAATGTTACATATGCCAGAGAGCCAGATTAAGGCAACGCTTGGTCATGAGTTTGGACATCTTGCACATAAAGATACGGATTTAATCCTTGTAGTATCTGTAGGAAATCTAATTGTTTCAGCTTTTATTTTAGGAATTAGATTGGTTATTGATTTATTCCATCTTGTATTTGGTTTATGTACCATTTTTATGGGCGGATCAGAAGGTGCTGTTGCAGCAATTTTAAATGCTATTTATCATGCAATGATTACTGCAATTGTTGCGGGTCTTACATGGGTATGGACAAAGATAGGTGTTCTTCTTGTTATGAAGGCTAGCCGTGCTAATGAGTATGAAGCAGATGAATTTTCATTTAATCTCGGATATGGAAATGAATTGTGCATTCTTTTAGATTCAATTAGCGGCTCTCATGCAAAAGGTCTTTTTGCAAACTTAGCAAGTAGTCATCCAGATAAAGATGACAGAATTGCAAAGCTTCAGGAGTTAGGTGCAACATATAGAGCTACTTACGGAGCAAAATAAAAAGATTATTTGCCAGGAGTGTGTTTGATTACATATTCCTGGCTATTTTTTTAGGAGGAGATTGGCTTTGGATAATACAGCAATAGTCTCAGTACAGGAACAGAAACAATTACAGTTATTGAATAACGGTCTGATAACAGCGGATAGATTCATTAATAAGAATTATTTAATTAATATTTCGGAACAGAATATTGTTCCATTAGATGAATATGAAAAAACTACTAATTCGATTCGATTATTTCAAATCATCAAATTGGTTTATGATAAAACAGAAAATATAAATGATAAATTAATTAGTGTTTATAGTGCGTTGCAAAATGTTGACAGTTCAGCGCTGCTTGTGATTAATGGAAATGGTAGAGAAGTAACATTTTATATCGGTATTCGCTCGGTTGATAATGCGGCAACTGCAAGTAAGATTTTAGAAAAGAGTTTTGTTGGCAACTTTCCCGGTAGTACACTTAGAAGTATGAAAAATGGAGAAATTGCTGAAGTGATGGCAACTGTAGCAAAAACAGATAATTACAATACATCTCGTAATGTATCCTGTGTTACAGTAATTCCTTCAATGAGAGATGAAGATAAAGATAAATTTGTACAAGGAATTGAAAAATTTATTGATACAATGCAAGGAGAAAAGTTTACCGCTGTTTTTATAGCTAAACCAGTTCCCAAAGATGATCTGGAAATGAGAAAGAGGGGATTTGAAGAACTGTATTCTTCATTGTCTCCATTTGTTAAAACATCATTAGCGTATGGAGAAAACTATAGTAAAGCAGTAACTAGTGGTATGTTTGAAAACTTTTCTCACTCTGTGAATAATAGCATATCAAATACTACAGGTAAGAACTCTAGCACAAGTTCATCACGTACACATGGTACAAACAGTGGAAGTAGTATTGGAGGCGGGGGATTTAGCATTAATTCTGGAACCACTAATAGTACAACAAGCGGATATTCATCAGGTTCCTCGTGGTCAAAATCTGTAACTGAAGGAACTGCAGATACAACTGGTTCGGGAACAAACCAATCAGATACGGAAACAAGAGGAAATACAAGAACATTAACTGTTGAGCATCAGAATAAATCTGTTTCTGTTTTACTAGATAAAATTGATGAGCAGTTGGAAAGAATAAAAGCGTGTGAAGCCTTTGGTGTATGGGAATGCGCAGGTTATTTTATAGCAGATGATATTCAAACATCAGTAGTAGCCGCCAATGCATATAAGGCATTAATGCTTGGAGATGAGACTGATGTTGAGAATTCTTTTGTAAATGTGTGGGGAATCAAAACTCCAAAAAATACAGAGCGTGTGTTGGAGTATATTCAGTATGGACAACATCCGTTAGTTGAGATAGCACCGGAGATGGGATATGAAATGCAATATGTTACTCCAGGCAATTTCATTAGTGGAAAAGAACTACCATTGCTTATGGGATTGCCTCATAAATCAGTAACTGGATTGACGGTAAGTAGTATTGCAGAGTTTGGTAGAAATGTTTTTATTCAAAATGAAAAACCTGACCAGAAGAAAATACAGTTAGGAAAGGTTTATCATATGGGGAATACTGAGGACAGTATTGTTAGATTAGATTTAAACAGTTTTACTTCTCATTGCTTTATCACGGGCTCAACAGGTTCTGGTAAATCTAATACGACATATGGATTGTTAGAAAAGTTTATTCAAAACGATATACCATTTTTAGTTGTCGAACCAGCAAAGGGTGAGTATAAAGAGGCATTTGGAGCAGTTGAAGGAATAAACATATTTACAACTAATCCGTTAATGGGTCAAATGCTAAAACTTAATCCATTCCGTTTTGACAAAAATATACATATTCTAGAGCATTTGGACAGACTGATAGAGATTTTTAATGCATGTTGGGAAATGTATGCCGCGATGCCGGCTATTTTGAAGGACGCAGTGGAAAAGATTTATATTGAAAAAGGTTGGGATTTATTAAACTCTGTTTATATGAGAGCTGGGGAACCAACGTATCCAACCTTTCATGATTTGATGAGAACATTACCTAATGTTATTAATAATTCTGGTTATTCTTCTGATACAAAGGGTGACTATATTGGAGCATTGGTTACAAGAGTAACTTCTTTGACAAATGGTATTTCGGGACAGATTTTCTGTGACAGTTATGACATCCCAGATGAAGTAATGTTTGATCAAAATACTATTGTTGATTTAAGTAGGGTTGGTTCATCAGAGACTAAATCGCTTATAATGGGTATTTTGGTATTGAAGTTATCTGAATACAGAATGGCAAATGCAAATCAAGCAAATTCTGTATTGAGACATATCACAGTATTAGAAGAGGCACATAATCTATTGAAACGTACAACACCAGGTGCAGCAGGAAGTAATGTGATTGGTAAGTCAGTTGAAATGATTTGTAATAGTATTGCAGAAATGAGAACATACGGAGAAGGATTTATCATTGTTGATCAGTCTCCAACAGCTGTTGATATTGCAGCTATTAAAAATACTAATACAAAGATATTGATGCGGTTGCCTGAAAAGGGAGATTGTGAAGCCGTTGGAAATGCAGCCGGATTAAATGAAGAACAAGTAAGAGAAATGTCAAAGCTTGGAACAGGTATTGCTGTTGTAATGCAAAATAATTGGCTTGAAGCTGTATTGACACACATAGATGCTTTTTCAAATCAGTATGAGAAAAAGATCCCAGTTGCAGAATATAGTTCATTAAAGAAATTGAAGGGTGCTGTTATTCAAGAACTGATGCAACAGTATATTGTTGACAAAACAATGAATATGGATAGGATGATGGCTGTAATTGATAGTGTTGACGCCGTTACGTATAAAAAAGAAGAAATTCGCTGTTGTATGAGATATGTAATAAGTCGATTGCAGAAAGGAAGAGATATAGATTTCTTCTGTGAGACACTATTAAATGTTTCTGGAACAAAAAATCTTTTTGACATTATTGAAACAACAATAAAGAAGTCAGAAGTAGAAGATGAAAAATATGACAAGTCAAGCGTAGTAAAGTGGAAATCACGTTTTAGAAGTGAGCTTACTAAGTATGTAGACTTGCCGGATAATTTTAATAATACTATTCTCAAATACTTAATTCATGCACAGGAACTAGAACAAAATGGAATAGATTATTTTGAAGTAAAACGAATTTTATACTAGGAGGGCTGTGGTGTGAATACACTGAAATTAAAATTAAACCCATATAAAGATATTAATATTGCATCATTAGATGATAAACCATTGTCACCATATAGTGAATTAAATAACTATATGAAGGAACCATTTTTAAGCTGGGTATCAAAATTGTTGGAAGCAGCTGAAAGGGAAATCAATGATGACTATTGCTTAGAGGTAGTTTCAGAATCTTTTGAAGCGTTATTTCTTGAAGGGATGCAGAATGATTTTGATTCTTGTAAAGAGTATAGAACAGCTTCTTTTCAAGTGAATACATCAACAAGCGAAAGATTTGATTTAATTAGAAAACTTGCATCAAAATACGCCATTAATTATTCTTTAGAAGCATTTAAGCTTCCGGTTTATACAGATGTTAAGTTATCGTTAGATACAACTATGGTTAAATCTGTAACACTCGAGGATGCAAAATTGATTGTTACAAAAGAGAAAGAAATAAAAAATCAACTAAGCGCCATGTTAGAAGGTTCCATTATATTATTGATATCAGATAAAAGTGTTGTTACTGCTATTGGAAGTCAGAAATATATATGGGAAATCTGTGAATCAGATTTGGATAAAGTTGTAAATTGTATTATTGATAGATTTGTAAAAACACCTATTATAGTAAAGATATCTGAGTTATTGAAAAATGTTATGGACACGATGAATGACGAGGATAAGAAAACATTAAATCTTGCGACAGAAATAGATCCATTTTTAGCAATTTCAGAATTACCAGAAATTGAGGTGGGTCACTCAATTACTCTTGGTGTAGAAATGATTCCCGAGGGAACGGAGTTGCCTAATTTAAGAATAGTTGCTCAGAATGAAAGCATAATCAGTATAGATGGATTTTCGATTACAGCTTTAATGCCTGGGACAACAAATATTGATATTTATAGAGCAGAAGAAAATATTCCATTTGTCAGAAAATGTGTTAAAACATATCAAGACAATTTTGTTAAGAAGATTGAATTGAGTTTGTTTGCAGGAAAAATGGGAATCGGAAGAAAACAAGAAGTAAATATTGCATTGATTCCAGAAGATGCGGAAGATATAAACTCAGTTGAATGGTCTGTTGATAATGCGGATGTAATAAGGGTAAGTCAGGATGGGGTTATTACAGCATTAAAGGATGGTGTTGCAACAATTACTGCAACAACAACCAAAGCATCTTCAAGTATTTCAGTAAAAGTTTTGCCTAATATAAGGAATATTGTATCCACTGTTACACAAAGTCATTTATATGTTGGTCAAACAGAGTCTATTTCGGTTTTGGTTGAACCCAATAATTGTTTTGATTCTTCATATGAATGGAAATCAAGTGATAAGTCAGTGGCAATTGTGGATAAATTAGACGATGGACAAACTGTAATTAGAGCAACTGGAATTGGTAATTGTACATTAACTTGTATCGCAAAAGAAGGCGGTTGTTCAACTACATGTAATGTATTGGTAGAAAGTACATTTAAAAAAAGAGAGAATGCGCATGGAATGCTCAGTTTAACAGCAATTTTGGCTGTTGCGTGTATTTTCTGTGCGGCACTATCACCAGTTCTTTGCGTGCCAGTAGCTATTGCAACCGTTGTTTGTGGAGTATTGGCCATTGCTCGAAATAAAGGAGATAGATTTTGGGCGTTTATTTTGATGGCAGCGGCTGTCTTAACGGCATTAGAAGCAACGGGAATTACTAATTGGCTATAAACATAAGAAGTGTGAAAGGAGCTACGATGGGAATAGAAGGCGGTTCTAATAGTGAAGTACAAAATCAAGAAATAAATCAAGCAAACAATGAACAAAACGAGATAAATCAAGCGGAACATCAGAGAAGCGGAGAAGAACTTGAGGGTAATTCGACAATTGATAATGAAGGTGAAAGAAAGCAGATAGAAGGAAAAGATGATGCTACTGAATCGGCTGAAGATGAATCATCACAGTTAGATAAAGAAGACAATATTGAAGATGATCCAAATACTGAACAACCTCCAGAATCAGATAATGTAGCTCCGGAACAGCAGCTAGACAATCAAGATACTATTGAGTCAGATCCATCGGGAGCTGATGAAATGGGTGAAGACAATAATGAAACTGTTGATTCGCTTGATAATGATGACGAAATAGAGGACGCTGAGGATTTAGATGATAATCAGGACTCGACAGAAGGAGATATCCAAGATTCATTAGACGCAGAAGATTCAATTGATTCAGATGATACTGATGATTCAGTTGAAGAGGATGATAATAACGAACAAGATCCCCTTGATTCAGAAGATTCTATAGAAGATGATGGTGAAGAAGAATCAGAGAGTCCAGAAGGAGAGGAAGAAACTGAAAATCCAGAGGGTGGTGAAGAGTCAGAGACTCCGGAAAAAGAAACCGAGAATCCGGAGGATGGTGAAGAGTTAGAGACTCCGGAAGAAGAAACCGAGAATCCGGAGGATGGTGAGGAATCAGAGAGTCCAGAAGGAGAGGAAGAAACCGAGAATCCAGAGGATGGTGAGGAATCAGAGAGTCCAGAAGGAGAGGAGAATACTGAAAATCCGGAGGATGGTGAAGAATCAGAGAGTCCAGAAGGAGAGGAAGAAACTGAAAATCCGGAGGATGATGAGGAATCAGAGAGTCCAGAAGGAGAGGAAGAAACTGAAAATCCGGAGGATGATGAAGAATCAGAGGGTCCAGAAGGAGAAGAAGAAACTGAAAATCCAGAGGGTGGTGAAGAGTCAGAGACTCTGGAAGAAGAAACCGAGAATCCAGAGGAGAGTGGAGAATCAGAGGGTCTAGAAGGAAAGGAAGATATCGAAAATCCAGAGAAAGATATTGATGTTGAACCAACATTAGACAATAAACTGGATGACATTAAAGATGCTGCATATGAAGGAAGAGATGCCGAAGGAAATATGACTCCTGAAGCTAAAGAAAAGCTTGTCGATGACATGAAACAAGCATATGATGACACTCCAAAGGAAGATAGGGGAGATACACTAGTTCCGGAGAAATCAGAATACTTAAAGGATCCTCCAATTGCAGAAAATAAAAATACTGGTGAAAGATATAATGATGTAAATTATGATTGGCCAAGTAATGGTGGATTTGAAGGAAAACCAGAAGAGGTAGCACCACAAGTAGGGGATAGATTTGATAGAGTTGGAGCAGAAAATGGAAGATATGTTGCCCCAATTGAGGGTGATACACCGCAACCTGTAGAAAATAGAGGATTGCCATATCATTTTACAGAAGATAATATCACGGACGAACCTTCATATCATTCTTATGAAGTAGATCGAGATTTCGGACAACTTCAGGATGCGATTAATGAATATAATAATCCAGCGTTAACAGCGGAAGAGAATGAATTTATGCGTGGTGAATTTCAAAAGGAATATGACAGGAATAATTGGCCATCTGATGAATATACGCATGAACCCGGAAAAACATATTATGGGGATATTGCTGAAGCTTTTGATAGTGGGGGCGGAACACAATTGGAGTTACCAATGTCAGTTGAAAGCTTAAAAGAACTTGGAATGATTCATGAAGTATAGGAGGCGAGATTAATGAATAGAAAAGAGTTTTATAATATTGTTAAAGCTGAAGGATTAAGTAAGTTCAATATAGGTGATTCTTTTGAAATACCCAAAGTGGCAAACGTTGTAGGTTGTATCAATGATAATGGATGGGTTGTATATGCGACAGATGAAAGAGGTGCATATCATGTTATTTCAAAACATTCATCAGAAGAAGAAGGCTTAGAGGCTCTACTTATTGAATTGAGAAATAAAAAGAGAAAAGAAGCAATTATGAAAAAATTGCGTAAATAAAGAAATTTCGTTGTTTTTTCTGTAATCACGATTTTTGGACTCCGCGTACATATCAGAAGATTGAGCGAACCTTACTAATACGAGGAGCCTTTTGGTTATGAGTGAACAGAAGAAGCAGAATCTTCTTGATTAGAGTGTGCGAAAAGATTTGTTATTTATAAGGAGGCAACAGAACTTTATAGTATAGCTCAATAGAAAATCACTATGAAAAGGCATATCTGTAAAAAGGTCAAAAACTTATCGACAACCGACCTATCACACGATATAATGTAAGTAATCTAATAGAAATATTGATCAATCATTACCGAGAGCAACAGGGGAATGATGGTCATGTTTATGAATTTTGATGTACACATTAGTTAATCCCGTACGTTAGCATTGCTAACAAACTGCTAACAGAGAACATCAAAAATCGGTTTGTTTCTATTATTTTATATTGACAAGGATTTTCAATTAAGTGCCTACTTTCCTGATAAATACTGGATTTGGTTGACATCAGGTAACAAGTGGTAACTAAGGTGACTCGAACTCCTAAGAGGCAGTTGAGGGTTCGATTCCCCCAGGGAACATTGAAATAAAGCAGCAATGACAT
>OLGH01002986.1_pt1 | contig 12317 bp, 7 predicted proteins | sample 1604851 | NCBI WGS metagenome assembly OLGH01 (sample SAMEA3888894, study PRJEB22519) | human gut metagenome | biome: human gut; feature: human-associated habitat; material: faeces | place: Denmark | collected 2010 | reverse complement strand
AAGAATTCTCAATGTTTCTGCCACATCCTCTTCCTTATTAGACATTCTGATATATGTTTTTAAAAGAGGTGTCTGTTTAGTCTTTAATTTATTATTAATGCAGTCTATTCCTATGTTTCCATCTGCCCCTGACACAAGCTGATTTGCCTCATTCTTGCTTGTTCCATTAGTATTGCACAAGAATACTAGTGGGAACTGTAATCCTTTACTTTTATGAATGGACATTATTCTTACTATATTGTCATTCTCATTAACTGTTGATGCCTCACCGTCATCTTTTGCAAGATACTGAATCTTCTCAATATATCTTAAGAAGTTAAACAGCCCCTTGTAACTTGTCTCATCATATGCCACAGCTTTCTCTTTTAATGCCTGAATATTTAAAAGACGTTTCTTTCCACCGGGCATTGATCTTATATAAAAAGCATAACCTGTTTCATCTAACAATGTATTAATTAAATCATATACAGTTGTATACGGGACCATATTTCTAAATTTTGTAAGTGTATTCAGAAACTCTGTCAGTCTTGTTCTAAGTTCCACATCACTTCCTGATAAAGAATATTGTTCTACACAATCATAAAAACTTTCACAAACATTTTCTGTTTTTATAATTGCTAACTGATTTGAATCAAAACCAAACATTGGAGAAGTAAGTACTGCTGCCAAAGGTATGTCCTGTCTTGGATTATCTATAATTGACAACATATTTGTAATAGTCATAACTTCCATTGTTTTATAATATCCTGTCTTTGATTCTGCAAAAACAGGTATTCCATTATTCTCCAACTGCTCTCTGTAAATATCACTATTATCCTTCATACTTCTTAAAAGAATAACTATATCTCCATATCTTACAGGTCGCATGTCTTTACCTTTTTCAGTTATCTTTAACCCGGTTTCAGGATTAGTAATCTCTTTTATTTTTCTTGCAACATAAGCTGCCTCATCACTTTTATCTCCACCTTCAACCATTACAAATTCTGTTAAATTATCCTGTCCTGCAGGTGGCTCATCATAATCTGCTCCAAGTACAAGGCCATTGCCGTTTTTGTAATCAATGCCTCCTACTTCTTCATGCATTACAAAGTCAAATAAAAAATTTACACTTTCAATTACTTCCCTACGGCTTCTAAAGTTTTTGTCAAGAACAATCTTCACACTGTCTGCACTAGGATCATCTGAAAAACTATTATATTTTTCAAGGAAAAGTTTAGGTTCTGCATTACGGAATCTGTAAATGCTCTGCTTCACATCGCCTACCATAAACATATTATTTATGCCAAAACCTTTAGTTATGGCTGACAAAATAGCTTCCTGAATAATATTACTGTCCTGATATTCGTCAATCATTATTTCCTTAAACTGAGTTGCCATATTTTTTGCTGTTTCAGATGGTACAAGATTTCCATCCTTATCATATTCATTTAAAATATGTAAAGCAAAAAACGCCTGGTCGTTAAAATCCATTATGCCCTTTTCTTCTTTCTGCTCCTTAAGTCGCTTCATAAATTCAAGGGTTAATTTTCCAATATATTCAACACTTGATTTTGTTTCACATATGCTTTCAAAAACCTGATTCAACGTTAGATTAAACTGTTTAGTTGTTAAATCTTTTATTGCCTTTGTGGCATCGTTTTTTATTGCCTTAACCTGCTCCTTCTTTCTCTCATTACAATCCTTCTTACCGGACACTCTTGTTGATGGAATATTCTGAAGTTCACTTTGCATTGCGCTATAAGTTCTGCTTTCAGTTATCTCCTGTAACTTGTCAATAATAGGCGTAAGAGCCTTGGCGCACTTTGGTCCATCCTCGCTTTCAGATATTGTAAGAGCTATGTTAAGCTGGCTTAATATTCCCTCTAACCTGTTTTTCTGCAATTCCAAATATCCCTGCATCCACTTGGACTGCTCCATTTCTTCTTTAGATGAAACATCATATACACTTATGGCTTCTTTAATCCATTTCTCAGGCTCAATCTGACCTGAGGCAAACTTATACATTCTAAGAATCAGTTCACCTATACTGTCGCTGGTCTTTCCTGTTGAATATTTTTCGGCCAGTTCCATAAACTCATCATCAGCCGCCAAATAATACTCTTCCAACATTTCTTCCACAATATCAGATTGAAGCATTTCTATTTCGTTCTCGTCGGCAATTCTAAAATTAGGATCTAAGTCTATCTTATCAAAATTATCCTTTACAACTCTTGCGCAAAAACTGTCAATTGTAGAAATATTGGCATTATGAATTAAGGATAACTGCTTCTGAACATTTAAGTCATTGGGATTATCCTCTTCCATCTTCTCCAATGCTTCGCGAATCCTCTCCTTCATTTCAGAAGCGGCTGCCCTTGTAAATGTAACAACTAAAAGCTGATTCACATCAGTAGGATTTTCTTCATCTGTTATCATTTTTATTATTCGTTCTACTAAAACTGCTGTTTTGCCTGAACCTGCTGCTGCTGAAACAAGTATGTTTCTATCTCTTGTATCAATAACTTTTTGCTGTTTATCTGTCCACTTCATTACACTTCTCCTCAATATCACTTAGTGATACTTTTTCAACCTGACGGTATCTGCTTCCAAGTTTTCTGTCAAAATTACATATTCCACCAAAAGGACAATAATCACATGCACCTTCTACCGGATTAATGCTAATGTCTCCTTTTATAATCTTGTCCTGCATTTCTCCTGCCATATTTGAAACATAATTAATAAATTTAGAATAAGTTTTTGTTTCAATGGCTGTACTTCTTGCATCAACACCGCTTTTTGTAATATTAACCGGCAATATTGCTGAAGAACCTGTTTTTGTAATAGTGTTATGGTCCATTGCATTTACAATTTCAATCTCTTTTGCCACAAGACCTGACATTCTATATGCCTTAAAACGCTCCCCTTCTATAGCCATCTTTTTCAATTCTTCATCACTTAACTCACTGTCCGGATTATTTTTTCTAAAATCACTCACAGATTTCTCACAGTCAATTTCCGAAACATATGGATCATAAACATGAAAATACAAACCTGCTGCCGGATAAACATTCTTATCCGGATTATTTTTCTTAATGTAATCCACAGTGTCCTTTAAATAAACCATTAACTGCATCTGCAATCCCAAGAAAGTTTCCGTAACATTAAAAACTTTGTTTCCTGATTTATAGTCAATTACCTTAACATATATATTGTTGCCATCTTCAAAAGTGTCCACTCTGTCTACTCTTCCGTGGGCAATTCGCAGCTCGTATTCTCTTGGCAGGAAATTTCCTGATCTAATATGCTTAACCAATGCATTTACAGTTTCTGTTGATGTATCTTTAACCTGCTTCTTTATAAATGCAGACCTTGCAATATCATTTAAAGCATCATTTTCATATTGCTCCATTACTTTTTCAATGCTGTCATTTATAATATTTTCACTTTTTTTGTCATCCAAGTCTGCCCATTTAATATTATTCGTATTAATGGTATCAAAAAAGTCCTTAATTGCTGAATGATATAAATTACCTATGTCAAATGCGGCAAGTTCAAATTTCTTTCGCTCTCCTAATTTCAAGCCATTATTTAAAAACTGAGAATATGCACAGGCTGCAAAACGTTCCAATCTTGTAATTCCAATATTTTCTTTATTTCCGTACAACTGTCTTGCAACATTTTCATCCAAAATTGGATTCTTTGCGGAATAAAAAGCTCCGTCAAACATTAAGTTTATGACCTTGCTATATTCCTTATTCTTCATAACTGTTGCCATCAACTCTTTAAAGATTCCACTGTCACCTTCCTTCGAATATTCATATATATTCTGAGAAAGGTAATCCAAAGCTTTACTTCTTGTAGTAACCTGGTTTAAAGTTATTTCACTTTCATCCTCATCTATAATCTTAAGATTTTCAAAAAGATTCATTAAAGTACTTATTATATAAGACTTTCTTCTTGTTGCCCCGTCTGAACCCGACTTGCTGAAAGTAATGCACATCTTCTCCGTAGGCTTGGCAAATATTGTGTACAAATAAAATTTCTGTTTAAAAACATTGTCCGTTGCCGTAGGAGCCAGAATATAATTATTCTTTTCTAAAAACTCTCTATCTGTATCCGTAATTATTCCCCCTGCCTGACCTGCTTTTGGAATAATTCCGTCATTAACTCCCATAAAGAAAATAATTCTCTTAGTATCTTTCAATCTTGTTCTTTCAATATCACCTACCATAACTGTATCAAGTCCCGGAGGTATAATTCCCACTTTCACACTTTCAAAACCTGCCTGAAGAATCTGCTTATATTCCTTAATTGTTAAAACTTCATCTCCCATTAATTCAACTATTCTGTCTAAAAGAGTTATGATTGTCATATAAACCTGCTCATACTCTTTGGCTCTGCTAATCTCACCCTGATTCTGAAATTCAATTCTATAATCGCACTAAATCAACATTTTAGAAAATAGAAATGTATTATCTATCAACATTTTGGATTATTGTATCATCATCATAATTTCTAATCAAGTATAATATGTCAAAATTACATTTGTAATATTCCTGTGCCATATATTTATAGAACTCGCGTATCTCCTGAATATAAATAATCATTTAATGTAACCATATTATCCCCTGAACTCATACTTACGAATCTCGCAATTTCTTATTCCAAATGCGGCAAATTCGTCATTTGTCATATCGTAAAAATAAGACTGCACCGCGCGTGATATGCCGTTGTGCGCAACAAGCAGGTACACTTTCTCATCTGCCTCTTCTTTTATATCATCCAATAAATTGTATATTCGCTGGCAAAGACGCAGCATAGATTCTCCACCATCGTAATGATTCACAAAGCTCTTCTTTGCCTCGCGAAATTCTGCTCCGTCCCGTGGTGTCGATTCATATTTGCCAAAATTCTGTTCCATCAGCCTTGGTTCCACCCGCGCCGGAATCCCGGTAATCTCCGACACATATCGCGCCGTATCCGCCGCCCTGCTCAATGGCGAATATAAAATTTCATCAATGTGTATCTGTTCGTCCAAAATTTTCTGTCCCAGTTCTCGCGCCTGCTGCCGCCCATTTTCTGTCAAACCGATATCCGTGGCTCCACAGATTTTATTTTCTACATTCCACACAGTCTGTCCGTGTCTCGCAAAATAAAAATGTCCCATATCTCAGATATTATGCCCTTTCTGTTTCTATATTGCTTTTTTATTTCTCCAGCTTGTCTCTGTACAGAGATGCATTTTCATGTTCTTTTGCTCTCTCTTCTATGATATTGTTTTTATTTCTCCAGATACTTTTGCAGCACTGCTGTCAGTACCTTCATATCGACCGGTTTTGCGACGTGGTCATTCATACCGGCTTCCATTGCTTTCTTTCTGTCTTCTGCAAATGCATTTGCTGTCAGGGCGATGATCGGTATGCTCTGTGCATCCGGCCTTGACAGACCGCGGATTCTGCGAGTTGCCGTGTAACCGTCCATAATCGGCATCATAACGTCCATAAGAATGCAGTCATATTCATCCCAGTCGGATTCTTTAAATGCCTCTACAACCTGTTTTCCGTTTTCCACAAGCACCGTGTCCGCTCCCATATCATCCAGCAGGAATATCAGAATTTCTGCATTTAAGGTATTATCTTCTGCTGCCAGGATCTTTTTCCCAGCCAGACTGAAGTCCTGCTGGTTTGCCGCCACTTTTTCTTCCCGGTATTCTTTATCTGTTTTAAATGTCAACGTCCAGGTAAAGGTAGTTCCGACTCCTTTTTTGCTCTCGACCCGGATTTCGCCGCCCATCTGATCTACGATCCGCTTCACGATAGAAAGTTCAAGTTCGGTTCCCCTAAACTCACTGCGGTCTTTTCCGTATTCCTGCGAGAATGGATCAAACATATTTTTCTGAAAATCATCACTCATGCCGATTCCAGTATCTTTTACCATAAATCTGCAGGTAACGTAATCTTCTGTCTGATTTACGACTTCCGCCGTTGCTATGATCTTTCCGTTTGGCTTATTGTATTTGATCGCATTGCTGATGATATTCATGGCGATCTGGCGGATATGCAGTTCACTTGTCAGAACCCTCGGCGGGTTAAAGTTTTCAAGCCCCGGCGTTTCCAGTTCGATCCCATGTTCTGCCGCTCTTGTCTCCATGATATCCCTACAGTTTTCCAGCATTTCCCGCAGATACACGGATTCTTCCGCAAAATACATTTCCCCCGAATCCAGTTTGCTCATATCCAGAACATCATTGATCAGCGACAGCAGATACTCCGACGCCACGCGGATCTTTTTATGATATTTTCTTACCGCCTCCGGATTGTCCAGACATTTATCCGAAATATCCAGCATACCGATGATACCATTCATCGGCGTGCGGATATCGTGGGACATTCTGGTCAGAAATTCGCTTTTCGCCTGATTCGCCATTTCCAGTTCCATATTCTTTTTATGCATTCGTTTCGCGTGAAACATCATGGAACATGCAACCACAATAAATGCAGTCAGTCCGGAAAACAGCAGCATCGTCTGGATCGGATGCATCCGTACATAGCCTCGCAGCGATGTTTTATACAAGTGCATATTTCCTTCTTCCAGAAATGTTGTTTTCTGCAGATCCGACAGGCTGTAAATATAGTCATTCACAAGCCTTATAAACTGCAGATTGCTTTCTCTTGCGATCGCAATACAGATATTCTGTGCACTTCCCGAGATCAGGCCGGTAACCAGTGTGCTGTAAGTATCATACATATAATATTCCAGGGCTGAACGGTCTCCGACTGCATAATCTGCTCTTCCGTTTGTGACCGCTTCCATGCACTGTACGATATTATCACATTTTATCACTTCCTGAAATTCCGTTGTATCTACCAGGCTTTCCATTCCTTTTTCAATCGCAACCGTTTTGTGGCTGCTGTTCTCCGAACGATGCAGATAAGCCAGATTGGACTCCATAATAGACTTGCTTCGCACAAATCCAAGACGTGCACAGTATTCTGAATCAAAAGAAAGACCGATCATCAGGTCATAAGATTCTTCTTTTAATTTCTGTTCAGCCTCATCGCGGCTCTGGCAGAATGTATAACTGATCGAAACTCCGGTCTCTTCTGCAAAACTATTCAGGATTTCCACCATCATTCCTGCCGGTTTTCCCTCTTTCTGATAAACATAAGGAGCATCTCGCTCCACACACAGCACTTCCAGCGTATCCATCGATTTCAGATAGTCTTTCTGCTGCTGTGTCGGTGCGAAAACATATCTTGTATTGCGGAAATATTTATCAAACAGTACATCCGGAAGGCTCGGCTGCACCTGCTTGATGATGCTGATCGCCTCATCCACTTCTTTCAGCAGATCCTCGTCCTCAGATGCAAAATAATACGGCCTTGGTGCAAATCTCTCTATAATCCTGGTTCCGGAAATCGGATCAAGAGAAACATTTGAGATCACTTCCTGATTTCTTGTTTTTGCCTGTTCCCACAGTCCTACTTTCAGCGGCACAACAGAAGCAGCGTTATCCTCACGCAGATTTCCGGTTTCCAGTGCACAGAGAGCGTTGTATAAACCGTGCCGTAATCCTGTTCCGGAAAATTATAAATCTCTTCTGTATATTCATTCTTTAGGAGCGGTCCCAGCAGATCCACCTTGCCGGCTTCCAGATCATTTAATGCATTTCGATTATACTCCCTTTAAAGCAAAAAAGCCATTTTTTTCAACGAAACGCAGCAAGAAAGACAAAAAAGAATCCCCGTCAATGACGAGGATATCTTCAATGCTTGTATTCAGCAATCTGCTCAGGATCACGAAGTTTTCCAGGCTTGGAAGCGACTTGCCTGACAGCCATTTGTATACCACCTGCGGCGTTTCAAATCCCATCGCCCCCTGGATATCTTTTACCTTGTATCCGTGATCCTGCAACAGCTGTTTGATTCTTTTTCCGGTTTCTTCCTGCTTAATCGACAAACAAATTGGATTCATACACTGCCTCCTTTTCAGACATCCGGCATCTGCCCGCTATTTTCCAATACTTTTTCTCAGGATCCGATACACGATCCCCAGCTCTGCCAGATACAAAAGATTATTTTCCAGAGTTCCTGTAAAAAACGGAAGGTTATTTCCCCAGAAATAATTTCCATCCGGAAATGCCATTTCTGCCACAAAATAGGTTCCTGCGAGAGCAAAATGTACAAAAGCGGTAATGGAAATCACTTCATCACAGACATTACCTTTTTTATTTGCATATCTCCATGCTCTCCAGATAAACCAGATAATACTCAGGACTGCTGCCACAACCAGACAGTATCCGATCAGTCCGAATTTTTCCCAGATCAGGATATTCGGCAGTGATCCACGCTCCGCCATCCACTTCAGGAAATAGCTCCCGTTCGCTTTGTTGTATTTCAGGATTGACAGTTCATGATGGAAGCTGCACACAAATCCTGCCGTGGCAAAGAGCACCGCCCGGACTTTCCGGACCAGCGGAGCTGTATAAACAGTCAACGTAAAAACAGCCACTGTTATACACACAACTCTTACCACAAATCCGGAAAACAGATAAGAGAACATCATCACCAGGATCATAGCCCCGGTAATGATACACGGAAAATGCTTTCCCAAAAAGCCTTCATCCGGCTTTGTCGGACTCTTTTTCTTCATCCTTCTTGCTCTTCTTCCGGTTAAACTTTTTTCCCTCTCTTTCTGTTCTCTTTCTTTTCGAAACAGTGCCCGGTTTCTTCTTTCAAATGCCGCCAGCACAAATGCTGTCAGAAGCATCAGTACAAGTTCAACCGTGCTTTCTGCCCTGTGGTCATTCAGAAACAGATTTCTCAGTGTTGCCTCGAATTCTTTTTCGATCATCGGTTTTCTCTGGAAAAGATGCACCACAGAAAACACAAGATACAGCGGCGGTGCACATCTGAAAAAAATACGGTAACCGACGATCCCAATGATCAGTGCCACAACCAGACCGGCGATCACGGATATTATCCACCAGACTTCTTTCCCATCAAAAATCTCAGTAATCGCGGGGAGTGATCTCTTCTTCCAGTAGCATAACCGATCATGGTCAAAGTTGCAAGACATAACAGTAAATCCTGTCTTCTCCATACTCTTTTGCAGAACTGTTCTGTTTTTCTGTAAACCCATACAAAAAACCATTTAATGATCAGAAAAATTTTCTTTATACTATTTATCACGACTCTTACCTTTCTGTTCATCGAAAACAGGTTCCGCTCTGAAGAACATTCCTTTGTGCAGATGCAAATTCTTATAACCGTTTGCGAACATATCGTATTCTGCTGTTCCGATCAATGTCTCCAGCATTGCAGCCGCTCCTCTGGCTCCCATATCGTGTTCTTCCATACGATCCAGAATCTCCTCCACAAGATCCTCATCGTAAGTCAACGTTTTTCCGTTCCTTTTGAACCACTTCTGTTTCTTACCAAATACTCCATGTTCCTTATCCACCAGAATCTGACGCAGCTGAGCTCTTGACAGCCGGTCCATATGTACAATGTAAGGCACCCTTCCGAGAAACTGCTTTGAAACACCGATCTCTTCCAGTTCTTCCCAAAGATCATATCCGGTCATGCTGTTCTCTTTCTCCTTTGCGGATGCATTTACTGCAAAACCAATACCGTGTTCTTCCCGCTTTTTCTTTCTGCTGTTTTCAAGCTCCTCAAAAGCACCTGCCATGATGAACAGGATTTTACTGGTATCGACACTTCCATAGTTCTGGGTTCCGGCAATCGCAGTCAGCAGCTGAGCTGTCACAATGGCATTGCAGTCTTCACCATTACTGTCTGTGTTTGACATACCGATGATCTTATCCATTTCGTCAAGAAAAATAATTCCCAGCGGCATCTGTAAGCCATTCTCACCTTTCTTCATCTTTTGTCTTGCCATTCTTTCATATTTTGAGAAAACATTGGAAATGTCATCCCCGCTGAAGCCATTCGGTGTCATATCAGAGGCACAATAATTAAAAAAGCACAGATCTTTCAATTCCGGCATTTCCTCAAGCAGCTGAAACATAAAGGTCTTTCCGGAACCGGTAGGTCCTTCCAGAAGGATCGGATTTCGATCCTTTCCTTCACTAATAACAAATTTATGCACGCTCATTGCCACGATCTTTTTAGCCTCTTCCTGACCACGCATACCACTGCTGTCAAAATGTTCTTTCACTTTCACTGCCAGTGGAATATTGTCTGCCGGACTCTCTTTTAAGCTTTTTTTCCTTTCAGAAAGCTCAATAAGCTTATCTTTTCTGGCTTTGTTCACTGCTCTCCAGGCCATTTCGGTACGTCTTTTGTATTCCGCCCTCTGCAATGGTCTTTCCTGCATATTAAAAATGCGGTACATCGTCATTGCAATACAAAGCAGTTCATCACAGCATTCTCTTGGACGTTTTTCATACAATGTATCGATCATGTCAATTACCTGTGGATTCAATCCTTCACACTCTTTCAAATGCTGGAACTTTCCGTTTTCGATCAGTTTTTTTACTTCCTGCAAGTAACGACAGGTTGTTTTGTCTGCCTCATCCAGAAAGCTCATATACCGAAAAAGCAGTACTGCCACCTCATCTGAAATGGCAGTTCTCGCAAAGAACTCCGCCGGCATTTTATCTGCAAGTGATGCTCTTCCGCTTTCATAAGCTTCCTTGTACTGTTTCCGGAATTCTTCCCCTGACACCTTAAAAATCTTTTCTGACATATGACTTCCCACCTTTCCGTTTCTACCCTGTTCGTGTTATTCTTTTCAGTGACTTCCCGGAGCTGCGTCATCAGAAAGCCACCGATCTGAAAGAAAATATGTTTTATTCTCTTTCCATCTTCTATTATAATTTATAAATAACATTTCGAAAAAAGGGGGAGTTTTCTAGGCGTTTTTCTGTTATTTTGTTTTCTGCAAGTGTATCACAAAATCTGTTATTTTAAAATCATAACTTCCTTTTTTCTTTTTCTCATATACCGCACTTGTCGAAAAATACCTCGACTTTGACACCGCCGGAAGTCTGACGCTCCTCCCCGCCGCCGGGACATAACCCAGCTTATCCATGATAAACTTGGCGATCCTTCCGACATTCTGGCGAGACAGTGCATTTGGATCTTTTTTCGTTGCTGTCACCGGGAAACTGGAATTTTCATCAAATTTCTCTTCCAGCTCCCGTGCAATTAAGGTAAGCACCGGCAGTCCCATGTCCGATGCAAGTTTCATTCTGTAGATCATATCCGCCCGGAACATATAATCCGCAATCTGATCTACTCCGGTCTTTTCTCCGTTTTTATCGAGCATGTGTGTTTTGAATAAAAATTCATCTTTCATTTCCATATGCAGCCTTCTTTCATTTGATTTTTTCATCTGATCCGTTTTACTTCACATATACATCCAGTTGATTTAATCAATATATCATATATGCTTAATAAATTCAAGTATATGCCTGTTCCCGTGAAACAAAAAATCCTCAAAAATCAACTGACTGGGGAGGCGTTGCAAATGTAACGGTCAGCGGCAACGCATAAACTTTGGCTCAAAAGGAGCCTGAAGCAAATAGCTTCAGGCTCCTTTTTATACACATTTTACCCTTGCAAGTATATCCCATTGCCCTGCATGCGGCAGGGATTCCCTTTAAATTTCACTGAGATTATTTTGTTGTTTTTCTTCTGATCCAGGCTCCAAGCAGAATCATCCATGCTCCGAGAAATGCCAGGATATTTCCGAAAACATTCGCACTGTCCGCCGTATTTGCGGCCTTTACAGTGCTGCCCGCAGTTGTCGCTGAAGTTCCGGAAGCAGTAGTTGTGATGCCTGACTTCTGACTGCCATTTCCATTGTTATTTTGCGGATTGTTCTGGTTGTTGTTATTATTGTTTTTGTTATTGTTTTTATTGTTGTTGTTCTTGTTATTGTCTTTATTACCGTTCTGCTTATTATCATCTTTCTTTGTGTTATCGTCCGTTTCTGGTTCCTGATCATTTCCGCCTCCATTATCAGGCTTATCTGTCTCCTGATATACCAACGCATAATCGGCATAATCTTCTGCTTCAAAGGTAATGGTTTTTGCTTTTGCATCATAAGTGCCGTTTAATGCTTCCACATTTCCATTCTTGCTGCACAGAATAAAATAAGTACGGTCTTTCTTACTGTTCTGATTCTGAAGACTTTCCGGAATCTGTAGGATAAGCTTTATTTTACCGTTCTGCGAAATCACAGTTCCCTGATCTGTCGTACCGTTTTCGGTCATATACTTTTTCAGACTGAGTTTAAAGCAGGTTCCCGGTGTATAACCTTTTTCTGCTGCTTTTTTCTTCATATCCAGAGCATACTGCAGATAGTCATCT
>OLGH01002985.1_pt1 | contig 12317 bp, 10 predicted proteins | sample 1604851 | NCBI WGS metagenome assembly OLGH01 (sample SAMEA3888894, study PRJEB22519) | human gut metagenome | biome: human gut; feature: human-associated habitat; material: faeces | place: Denmark | collected 2010 | reverse complement strand
CTTGATCCTTCTACCAGCCATGATGTGATCGGATTGTTGAAAATATTAAGCAGGCAATATCAGCAAACATTGATTGTGATAACACATGATAATGATATTGCACAAATGGCGGACAGAATTGTTCAGATTGAGGACGGAAAAATATCAACTAAAGGAAGTGATTTCCATGTTAGCGAATAATAATAAAGCAATCATCAATAAACTTGCCAAAAACAGCGTTAAAACAAATAAGAAGCAATATGCAATTTTGTTTTTCACAATAATTTTATCGGCATTTATGCTTTTCTGTGTGTTTACAATCGGTATGACTTATCTGGATTCGAGTAGATTGCAGAACACACGCTTAAATGGAGCTGAATATGATATTGCAACTATGAACGGTTTTACATCAGAGCAACTTAATACTTTACGACAAAACGAACATATACGGAGCGTAGGTATGGAATCCTATGCTGGATTTATCCAAAGTACAGAATACGATGAGACTGTTGAAGTTGGATTGTTGTGGTGTGATGAAGTATTCTGGGATAATTTGATGTCGCCTGCCAGAACAAAATTAGATGGACACTATCCGCAAAATAAAAATGAATTGATGGTTACAAAAGATATTTTGAAAACCTGTGGAAATGAAAATCTGTCTGTCGGAGATAGTCTTATTTTAACTTATGAGAATAATACAGGTGTTTATACAGATGAATTTATTATCAGTGGTATATGGGATGGTTATGGAGATACATCTGCTGGATTTGTGTCAAAAGCCTTTTATGACGAAACGGGCTATGATTTAAAAAATGATGGTATTCTTTGCATAAAACTGAATCGTAACTATGTTTTTCCAGCTACAATACAATCCATAGAAAAATCTTTAGATTTCTCAGACAGGCAAATATTTGCACCGACAGGTTATATCGAAAATTCTTTTAAATTATTGCTTGGTATATGCGGTTTGGCTCTTGTTATATGTTTAAGTGCCTACCTTCTGATTTACAATATTTTGTATTTGTCTGTTTCAGGAAAGATACGATATTATGGATTGCTTCAATCTCTGGGTATGACAAAGAAACAGCTTGTTCGTTTCATAATTAAGCAGATGATACTTGTCGGAATATTAGGTATATTTATAGGAAATCTGTTGGGTATTATTTTATGTATGAAATTAGTTCCTTATATTCTCGGAATATTAGGTATATCGACTGGGAATATGACATTGCAGTTTAATTCAGTGATTTTAATTGTAAGTATTGTTGTGACTATTTTTTCTATTATTCTGGGAATGAAAAAGCCGATTCAAATTGCAACAAAGGTTACACCAGTAGAAGCTGCAAAATATAGAGAATGTATATCGAATGGTAAAAGATATAAAAAGAGAAAAGGAGCTTTCTTCTGGAGAATGGCATTTGAGCAATTTAAGAAAGATAAAAAGAAAACAGTTGTTGTCTTACTATCGTTGGCAACAAGTTTATCTGTATTTTATTGCCTTACAACGATCATAAGTAGTCAGGGAGAAAGAACGGTACTGCCTAACTACTGGAATGCCGATTTTGTTGTTCAAAACCAGACACAAACCACGGAGGATATAAATTCTCTTAAACCAGCTATATCTGATTCTTTTGTTGAAGAAATAAGAAAGCTGGACGGCATTAAAGACTTCCATCTTGTAGAGGGAACACCTATTATTTTCCCGTATGTGTTAAACAGTTTTTCTGATATGTGGATAACGAATTATATAGACAGAACACCTTATTTATCTTCTGAAGATGTTAAAGCAGATTATAAAGCGAATCCATCAAACTATTATGGTATGCTAATCGGTATTGATGAAGAACAATTTGATTATGTAAATCAATCACTGGATACTCCTATTGATAAACAAGATTTTCTGAATGGAAAAAGTTGTATTGTGCAATTTGAAGGCTCTGAAATTCCAAAAGAATATTTGAATCAGCGAGTTCTCTTTAATCTTCAAGGGAAACAATATGAAATTGCCGTTGAAGCTGTGTCGTATAACACACAGTACAGCGGAAGAGATATAGGTGCTTCGTTGATTGTAAGTCAAGACTATTTAAATAGCCTGATTTCTAAGCCGACAACATTAGACATGTATATTTACTATAATCAGAAATATGACGAAGTGTTAGAAAAAAAGATTACATCTCTTGTAGAAGATAATCCATATAGTAATGACTTACACATAGAATCTCAATTTGAAAATATGAGAACAATCCAAGAATCGCAGGGAGAAATGATGGAAATAGGCACAATAATCGCTTTATTGCTTCTGCTGGTTGGAGTCTTAAATTATACAAATACAATTGCAAGCAGTATTCAGAATCGAAAATTAACATTTTCTGTTATGGAAAGTATTGGAATGTCCAAAAAACAGATAAATAAACTGTTGATTCGAGAGGGGACTTTATATGCACTTTTCTCTGTATTTATTACATTGACGATTGGTTCAGTTATCACCTATATTTGCTTTGAATCCATGAATTATATGGAGATTCCATTTAATGTACCAGCGATTCCTTTAATCAGTGCTATTATCCTTGTCATGCTGATATGTATGATAACACCTCTTCTATCCTATAAAAAACTTGCAGGAAATCACTCTATCGTAGAACGATTAAGAGATTATGAATATTAAAGTAATGGATCCGGATACTGCACCAAGGTATAAAAAGCATATTCCATATTGGGCATAATTTAAGTTTCGCTAAGTTTCACTTATATAGGTGGCTGAGAAAAATTTAATAGAAAAAACATGAAAAAAGCACTGAAAACTGTTGGATTATTGGTTTTACAGTGCTTTTTCTTTTGCCAAAGAGGAAAAATGCAGTGAATTTAAGTTTTGCTAAGTTTCACTGAGTTCTGATTTTACAGAGCGCCATTGTTTCTTAGGCTCATATTTTCCACATCCATCACAAGTCTGCGGCCAGTTAATTTTCCACTCAAAATACTCATCTCTGGTAATTACACCGGATTTCAGTTCGTTCATCCGAACCCCCCATTCTTTCAGAAAATCATTCAGAATACCATAATCAAACCACATACAGACAGGAGCATGAGCCGGCCAGCTATCATTGTCGTGATAGTAAACGGAAGTGTCTGCTACTTCATTGCATTTTTCACCAGGAAATTTCCGAGGAAGAAACAGATGCAGGGCAGATGGATTAAATTCATCCAGCCAGAAAAGCAGTTCCATCATTTCGGAAGCGTCACGTCCAGCGGTATCATAGAGGGTATAAGGATTAACATCAAGAGCCTTAGCCATTTTATCAACCAGATCTTTTTTTGGAACACGAACGCCTTTTTCATATTGTACAATTCTATGCTGATCGGTCAGTCCGATCTTCTCTGACAGTTCTTTTTGTGTCATTTTCCGGAATGTCCGGATTTTTTTTAGTTTCAGATTAAAAATCATAAAGTCACCTCTGCAGTAGTCCTGATAAACATCCGTTGAAGATAGTGAAATCAAGAAATGAATAACTATTTGTCCATATTATAACACAAGATAGCAGAAAATCAATAAAAAAGAGTACAAAAAAGAACCTAAAACGTATGAAGTGCTATTGACATTAGCAGTAACGGGGGATATAATGGCATTAAATTGAAATAGGTACAAAAATGTATACCTGCAAAAATGTGCAACTTTTGATTGCTGAACCTTGAAAATTGAATGAGCTGTATGGGTGCCTTTCGGGGCTTAAAGGTAACACAGGATTCCACCGCTGTATCAGAGAGTAGTATGTGGAAACCGAAGATACTCCGGCAACGGCTGGTATGTTTGAGAAGAAGCTGCCAGTATTCAGAAAGATTTCTGATAGAGGTCAATTGTAACGTTGACACCGCCATATACAAATGGAAGCCAACACGCCGAACAGAATGGAAAATCATCGTAAGAAATCCAAACAAAAAGTAGATGTACTGACAACGGGCATAACCGCTGTCTGGGAGGTGATGCAGAAGAATACGGAGGAAAGGAGGTATGTGCATCATGAGAAAAACAACAGAGTATAAGGCTGAGAACCGTCTGACGGTAGATATTGAAGGATTAATGGCAATGTTATCCTGCGGAGAAGTAACTGCAAAGAAAATTGCAGACTATGCAGAAGCAAGAGTGATTGTTGGAAGACGTGTTCTTTATAACGTGGATAAGATAAAAAAATATCTTGATGCAATGGCAGTGTAATGAAAGATGAGAAGATAAAATACAACAACTTTCCTTCGGAATGAAAAGTAAAAAAGGGAAAAATTCCTGTAAACTAGGCAGATAAAAATTAGCATTTTGCAGGAATTTACCCTTGGAAATCATAAAATATTATGTTAATCTGTGAGCAGATATCAGGCAGTAAATGACTGATACCGACAGGACAAAAATCATTCCGAATAACGAAAAATGAAGTGAAAGGAATGATTGATATGGCAAGAAAAGATAATAAAGGCAGAAATTTAAAAACAGGTGAATACCAGCGTCCGGATGGACGTTATGAGTATCGCTACAAGGATGAAATTACCGGAAAGCGTAATTCGGTTTATGCAGCTGATCTGGCGAGTCTGCGAGAAATGGAAAAGAAGATCAATAAGGATATGGATGATCTGCTTATTACAGACGCATCAGTCAAGAAGCTGACGGTAAATACGTTGTTTGAGCGATACATGGCAACAAAGAATATCAAGGAAAGAACGAAAAAGAATTATATCCGTATGTGGGACTACCGGATACGAAATACTTTGGGAAACATTCGTGTTGTGGATTTTAAGACATCTCACGTAAGGACATTCTTTTCCGCATTGTCAGATGAAGGACTGGCACACAGCACGATCAAAGGTCTTTATGGTTTATTGAATCCCAGTTTTGAACTGGCAGTGGAAGACGGGATTATCCGTAAGAATCCGGTAACTGGAACACTTGGAGATTATGGGGCTCCGGCAAAAGAGAAAGAAGCACTGACACTGGAACAGCAGGAAAAACTTCTGAAGTTCGTTGAACAGAGTAATGTGTATAAGCCTCATCTTCCAATGATGCAGGTTATGTTTGGGGCTTGCCTGAGAGTGAGTGAAACCATCGGCTTAACCTGGTCAGATGTGGATATGAAGAATCGGGAGATCCATGTAGGTGGACAGCTTGTGTATTATGAAGGTGATGAAGGATATTGTTTCCATGATTCAGAAACCAAAACGGATGCAGGAATCAGAGACATTCCTATGACACAGATGGTATATGATGCGTTCCGTAAACAGAGAGAGCTGAACCTGATGCCTTCTATTTCATCGCATACTCTTCGTCATACGGGATGTACCAGATTGGGTGAGAACAATGTCAATCCCAAAGTTATGCAGTATGTGATGGGGTGCTGGATGTCCAGTGGACATCCGTTTAGCACCGACCGTAGCGGAGCGAAGAACATTCAGATGCACAGATTACAATGAATGTCTACAATCATATTGCAGAGAAGTCTCACGTGGAAAATGAGATGTCTAAAATGAATCTGCCGGAAACTGTACCTGCTGTGGTATAAACCATAAGCCGTTGTCGTAAAATGTGGTAAGAAAATCAGACGAATATATTTTTCCAAGAATTTGTCGTAAAAATGTGGTCAAATCAAGAAAATTGAGTGCGAAAGAGAATGTTACGCCATGCACAGCGAGGGAATAAATTCCCTCGCTGTCGCCCTATAAAATAGCAAAAATAGACGCCCTTGCAAGTAAACTTGCAGGGCGTTATTTTTGCTATTTTGCATGGCTCGTAGCGTTCACAAATTCTTCACAAAAAAATAGCACTCACCTATTGACAGTGCTAATAAGAAGTGCTATAACATAGCCAGAACGAAGGAAAAGGAAGAAAAGAAAAGTTCCCAGACCGTCCCGGTTCCGAAAATGTTGGTAAATAAACATAATGAAATGAAGTTAGAAAAGGAGAGATGACTTATGTTAATGCCGAGTATTTTTGGAGAAAATTTGTTTGATGATTTCTTTAATGATTTTCCGTTTTATGATGATAACGCCGGACAGAAGATAGAGAAAAAGCTGTATGGACGCCATGGACAGAACCTGATGAAGACCGATATCAAGGAAATGGAAGATGGCTATGAGCTGGAGATGGATCTGCCGGGATTTAAGAAAGAAGAGATTTCGATTTCTCTGGAAGATGGTAATCTGACGATTCAGGCTGCGAAGGGACTGGATGAGGACGAGAAGGAGAAAAAGTCCGGTCGTTACATCCGCAGAGAGCGTTACGCAGGTTCCTGTGCGAGAAGCTTCTATGTCGGTGATGATATAACAGAGGAAGATATCAAGGCGGAATTTAAGCATGGTATTTTGAAGATTTTTGTTCCGAAGAAAGAAGCAAAACCGGAAGTCGAGCAGAAAAAATATATTGCGATTGAAGGATAATGTAGAAGAAGCAGTCAGCCGGATTGATGGATGCAGTTGTCTGGCTGTAACATAGAAAAGAGCGCTGCGGCACTCATGGAGCAGTTTTACCAGAAATGGAAAGCCGGTTTGTGAGTGTTGCGGCGCTCTTTTTCACTATTTTATATCTGATTAGTAGTTAATATCTGTGATACCGATAGATCCCTCTTTGTCCAGACCAAAGGTAACTGCCGGTTTACCGGATGGATCGCCTACGATGAAACCTGCATTGGTCAGTTCGGTGGAAGAAACATCGTCTGTCTTGACTGCCTCAATCAGCGCGTCGGTAAATACTTTGTCTGCGTCGAGAGCCATAAATTCAGTTCTGTTATTTACGACAATCCCGTCATCGATGCCGATGTAGGACGGATAGACAAGCAGCTCGGCTAAATCGTTCATATTTTTATTGGCGATGATGCTTTGAAGGGATCTGGCAAAACCACGGTAAAGTTCTGTGATTTCTTTTTCGCTCAGAGTCTCGTCTTCTGCATGATCTGCATCCGTTGTCTGGGCGGTTTCTTTTTCTCCGGCAGTAGTTGTTTCGCTGGCATCGCTGCTTTCTGCTGATGTATCGTTTTTCTGTGTGGATTCAGCGGCAGTTGTTTCAGCCGTGGTTGTTTCAGCCGGCTGGCTGGAGCAGGCGGTCATGCTGGCGGCTGCGATGAGAGTGGAAACCATCAAGGTATAAATTGATTTTCTCATAATTTCCTCCATTTGCAATCAATGGGCTCCCGGAAGCTTTCTGTGCTTAATGTTGTGAGATGATTTGCAGGAAAGACTCCGAGAGTACCTATCAATAAGGTATGGACAGTAGGTGTCCTCTGCCTGTATGTTTTGCTGATATGATTATCATATCATAAGGCGATGGGAATGTATATGAGGTTTAATGTAATGCGTTTAAATCCTCTTTTTTTAGCCTTTTATTTTTTATAGAAACAATTCCCACCAACCACCTGATAGCTGGAGTAGCTGTCGTAGTTTGCTGATTTGGTCGAGGTAAAATAAAGGTAGTCGCCTATCTGATTCTCCCCGGCGAGCGCTGCCTTTGCCGCCTTGGTGGCAGTAGAGGACGGTCCTCTATCGAGATATTTGTCAAGCAGGCCGGAGGTCGCGCCTGGGAACTGTCCGTCCGCGTAGATGACGCTGGAGATGGATTTGCCCCATTTGCCAGATTTGACGCGGTTGACGATCAGACTTCCGACTGCCAGATAGCTTTCATAGGATCCGCCGTTGGCTTCCATCGTGAGGCAGGCGGAGAGCAGATAAACGTCGCTCTCGGAGGCGGAGATCACGTAGGATGATTTAGCGGCTGGTGCAGCCGTGGTCTTTTTCGAAGAGCTTCCAGAATTTCCAGATTTTCCCGAAGTCTGGGAGGAACCTTTAGCCGCGTTTGCTTCTGCCTGCGATTTTGCGGCTGCAATCTGGGCCTCCTCGGCGGCTCTGGATGCCTGCTCAGCTTCTTCAGCAGCCTGCCGTGCCGCCTCCAGCGCTGCCATCTCAGCCTCAATGCTGATTGCGCGTCCTGGCTTGACGCTGATTGTGACATAATCAGAAGAAACGTAACCGGAGGTGTCAACGGAAAGCTGGATTTTGACCCATCCAGTTTCCTGACTCAGTACAGGATAGTAGTCTTCCGCGGCAGCCAGACCGACGATGGCAGAATCCGTGCTGGCTTCCTCACGTACATGGAGTGTCTGTGTGCTGACGGTAGCGATATAGAGACCGAGCTCTTTGGCGAGCGGCTTGATATCATCGCCAAATACAAGATAATCGTCCTTGAGCCATCCCTCCAGCCCACCGGAGCGGATTTTTGTCCAGCCATTTTTGCGTTTTAAAATGGTACCGCCGCCTCCGCGGAAGCAGGTGCCGAGTACCTTGGCATCTGTATCTGGTTTTTCTCTCAGGTTCAGCGCATCATCCACATTGGCGACCGCCAGATTTTCATACGGATCGACCGGCTTTTCTTCTTTGATTTTGGCTTTCGCCGTACTTTTAGCATCGGTGCCGGTCTGATGACTGTTTTTTAAGGTGCTGGAAGAAGCGATGGAAGGATCAGAACCTGCTTTGTTCTTCTTATCAGAAGGTTTAGAGAGGCATAAAAATGCCAGCAGAGCCGCCCCGGCCACAATAAAAAGGATCAGGAAATAGATCGCCATCATTGTTTTATCCATTTTTTTGCGCCTGGAAGAAGCAGGTTTCAAAGGGAAATCGTTCATATCGTATATCCTTTCTGATATAAAAACATCTTGGAAATATTACAAAGATATTACAAAATTCTTCATTTACTATAGCAAATAGGAAAATCCTTGTCAACAAAGGGGGATTTTACGATTAGAAGAGGAGATGAAACTGAGTAAAAATGATGTTTTTGGAAACACTATTCCATCAGTGACAGCAATCGTTTCGCCGGAATTCACACGAAACAATCAATCAAAAACAATCATAAAAAATCAAAATTGTGCAATATAACCCAAAAAGAGGCAGCATGTTTGTGAATAAGTTTGATTGATTTTGAACGAAAATGATTTTATAATACAGTCAGAATCAATCAAGATAAGAAAGGAATGAAGGCTTATGATTTATACGGTAACCTTTAATCCATCGTTAGATTATATTGTGTCAGTGAGCGATTTTAAGCTCGGACTGACCAACCGGACGGATTCGGAGCTTTTGCTTCCGGGCGGAAAGGGAATCAATGTTTCGACGGTTCTTCAAAACCTTGGAATTGCCAATACGGCGTTTGGCTTTACTGCCGGGTTTGTCGGCGAGGAGGGTCGGAAGGAAGTGGAGCAGCTGGGCGTGAAAGCCGAGTTTATTTCCCTGGATGAGGGAGTCTCCCGCATCAACCTGAAGCTGAAATCCATCGACGGGACTGAGATCAACGGTCGGGGACCGAAGATTCCGCGGGAAGCGGTGGATGCGCTGATGACCCAGCTTGACCGGCTGGGGGCGGATGATACGTTGGTGCTGGCTGGAAGTATTCCAGCGTCGATGCCGGATGATATTTATCAGAAGATTATGGAGCGCCTGGATGGCAGGGACGTCCGGATTGTTGTGGACGCGACCAAGGATCTGCTGCTCAATGTGCTGGGACACCATCCATTTTTAATCAAACCGAACAATCATGAACTGGGAGACATTTTCGGCGTGAAGCTCTCGGAGCGGGAGGAAGTTGTTCCGTATGCGAAGAAGCTGCAGGAAAAAGGTGCGGTCAACGTGCTGGTTTCGATGGCAGGCAAGGGCGCGGTTCTTCTGGCGGAGGACGGAAGCGTCTATGCGGCGGAAGCACCGAAGGGAACCTTGAAAAATGGTGTCGGAGCCGGAGATTCGATGGTAGCCGGTTTTCTGGCCGGATACGGGGAGAGCGGAGATTATGAACACGCCTTCCGCATGGGACTGGCAGCTGGAAGCGCGAGCGCCTTTTCGGAGCAGCTGGCGACGAAGGATGAGATAAAGAAAGTGTATGAGACCTGTAAAATCATAAAAATCGGATGAGGTTGTATGCAGACATTTTTGAAGCTGGTAGAATGTACTGCCGGATATGCAATGCATACCTGACATTCGGGCATAAATAGGGAGGCAACAGATATGAAGATTACTGATTTACTGGATCCGAGAAGTATATCGCTGGATGCGGCACCCACCAGCAAATCGGAGACACTGGACAAGGCGGTAGAACTGATGGCGGCGAGCGGAAAGCTGTCGGATGTCGAGGCATTTCGCAAGCAGGTTTATGCGAGAGAAGAAGAGAGCACGACCGGTATCGGCGAGGGGATTGCAATTCCTCATGGAAAATGTGATGCGGTCAAAAAGCCGGGGCTGGCGGCGATGGTCATCAAAAATGGCGTGGATTTCGACTCCCTGGACGGCGAACCGGTCACTCTGCTGTTTCTGATTGCAGCGCCAAATACAAAAGATAACGTACATCTGGATGTGTTGAGCAAGCTTTCCGTTCTCATGATGGATGAGAATTTCTCAGATTCCCTGCGAAATGCCTCTTCGGTGGAAGACTTTCTTTCCATTATTGATAAGGCAGATGCAGAACAGGCAGGCATCGATGAGAGACTGGCGGCTGATTCCGGCGAAGAAGCGGCAGATACAAATGGAGAGAATGCCGCACAAGCAGGTGGTCAGGAGATTCAGGCGCAAAAAGCGGGTGCAGAGACGGAAAAGACAGCCGGACCGAAGATCTTAGCGGTTACTTCCTGTCCGACCGGCATCGCGCACACCTACATGGCAGCCGAAGGTCTGGAAAAAGCGGCACGCGCGAAGGGCTGGAAGATCAAAGTTGAGACACGCGGTTCAGCCGGGGCAAAAAATGTGCTGACGGCACAGGAGATCGAGGCGGCGGACGCACAGGTGCCGATGGATCGGTTTGACGGAAAACGAGTGATCGAATGTCAGGTTTCGGACGGTATCAGCAAGGCACCGGAGCTTTTGGAGCGCGCGGCGTCCGGGGAGGTACCGGTTTACCACGCAGCATCATCTGGAAACAGCAGCCCGGCAAAGGCAGCCTCTGGCGGCAAATCGGGCAGTGTCGGACACCAGATTTACACGCAGCTGATGAATGGTGTCTCCCACATGCTTCCGTTTGTAGTCGGCGGCGGCATCCTGATTGCGATTGCGTTTCTGATTGATGGTTTCAGTGTGGATATGAATGCACTTCCGCTCGACCAGCGTGTAAACTTTGGTACGATTACCCCGCTGGCGGCATGGTTTAAAAATGTCGGCGGTGTGGCATTTGGCTTTATGCTCCCGATTCTGGCTGGTTTCATCGCGATGGCGATCGGAGACCGCCCGGCGCTGGCAGTCGGTTTTGTCGGCGGCATGATTGCTTCTCAGGGAAAATCAGGTTTCCTTGGCGCCCTGGCGGCAGGTTTTATTGCCGGATATCTGATTCTGGCGCTTCGGAAAGCGTGCGAGAATCTTCCAGAGGCACTGGAAAAGATTGCTCCGGTCCTGATTTACCCGGTTGTGGGCATCCTGCTCATCGGACTGGTTATGAGCTTCGTCGTAGAGCCGGTCATGGGCGCGATCAATATGGCGTTAAACAATGGTCTGAGCAGCATGGGTGGTTCGAGTAAGCTGATTCTTGGTTTTGTGCTGGCGGCGATGATGGCGATCGACATGGGCGGTCCATTCAACAAGGCGGCATATGTATTTGGTACGGCGGCAATCGCCTCCGGCAACTACGATGTGATGGCAGCTGTTATGATTGGCGGTATGACACCGCCGTGTGCGATTGCGCTGGCAACAATGCTGTTTAAGAAGAAATTTACAAAGGAAGAGCGCGAGGCAGGACCGACCAACTTCATCATGGGTCTGGCATTCATCACGGAGGGCGCGATTCCATTTGCAGCGTCTGATCCGGTACACGTGCTTCCAGCCTGCATCGTCGGTTCGGGTGTTGCGGGAGCGATGAGCATGTTATTTAACTGTACGCTGATGGCGCCGCATGGCGGAATCTTCGTATTCCCAGTCATGGGAAATCCGCTGTTCTACCTGCTGGCACTGGTGGTTGGCACGGCGATCTCGACGGTACTCTTAGGAGTTCTCAAGAAGAATGTAGAAGAATAGATAAATAATTTTTTTTGACGGAATGTGAATCTTTATTAGAAATTTTTTGGTCAAATCAATCAAAATAGGTTATAATGAGAAGGAGAACATCATCATGAAAGAGTTTAAATATACCATTACAGACCCGGAAGGAATCCACGCACGCCCGGCAGGTGAACTGGTAAAGGCGGCAAAACAGTTTACGAGTACGATCAAGCTGGCGAAAGATGGAAAGAGCGGCGACTGCAAAAAGATTTTCGGTATCATGGGACTTGGTGCTAAGAAGGGTGATACAGTAGAATTTACTTTCTCCGGCGAGGATGAAGAACAGGCATACACTGCAATCAGTG
>OLGH01002983.1_pt1 | contig 12323 bp, 10 predicted proteins | sample 1604851 | NCBI WGS metagenome assembly OLGH01 (sample SAMEA3888894, study PRJEB22519) | human gut metagenome | biome: human gut; feature: human-associated habitat; material: faeces | place: Denmark | collected 2010 | reverse complement strand
GGGGAGGTTTGGAGGGGGAAGGGGAAACTTTCTTTAGAAAGTTTCCCTTCCCCTCCCCAATATTTCTACCAGTCCAGCGTCGCTTTGAAGGCATGGGCCAGCGCTTCGACGGGGGCGGAGAACAGCGCGCTGTCGGCGGAGGCCACGGTAAGGCGGGCATCGGAAGTCACTTCGCCGATGAAGGGCGCGGAGGCCCCGAAGAGCGCTTCGAACTCGGCGGCCTTGTCGGGAGCCACGGACACCAGCAGGCGGCTGGCGGATTCGCTGTAAAGGGCTTCCGTGAGCGTGAGCGCGCCGATGACCGGAACGCGGTTCAGCGCCAGATGCGCGCCAAGGCGTCCGCCGATGCACATTTCAGCCAGCGACACGGCAAGGCCGCCGTCGGAGAGGTCATGGCAGGCCGAGATGAGGCGGCTGTTGATGGCCTGATGGAGCTTCCGGTAGCTGGCGAGGGCGGACTTGGCATCCACGCGGGGCACGGTATTGCAGGCAATGCCGAGCTGATCGGCGATTTCGCTGCCCGCTAGTTCGCGGGCCGTGTTGCCGATGATGTAGAGGCGGTCGCCCGGCTTCTTGAAGTCGGAGGTTACGGCCTTCTTCACATCGTCCATGATGCCGAGGACGGAGAAGAGGACGGTCGGCGGAATGGAGATCTTCTTGCCGCCGCCGGTATAGTCGTTCTTCATGGAGTCCTTGCCGGAAATGCAGGGCACGCCATAGGCCACGCAAAGCTCGGAGAGGGCCTTGCAGGCGCGCACGAGCTGGGCAAGCTTGTATTCGCCGTCCGGGGTCTTTTCGGACTGCACTGGGTCACACCAGCAGAAGTTGTCCACGCCAGCCATGCGGTCGGGGTCGGCGCCCACGGCCACGGCGTTGCGGATGCCTTCATCCATCGCGTTCGCCATCATCCAGTAGGCGTCGTAATCGCTGTACTTGGGGCAAATGCCGTGGCTGATGACCAGACCGGCCTCGGATTCGAGGATGGGCCGGATGACGCCCGCGTCGGACGGGCCGTCGCGCTTCACGCCGGTGAGGGGCTTCACCACGCTGCCGCCCTTCACTTCATGGTCGTACTGGCGGATCAGGTATTCCTTGCTGCAAATGTTCAGGCGGCCGAGCATGGCCTTGAGGAGTTCCGCCTGATCCACTCCGCCGTCTTCGATGCGGGAGTCGGGGTGCACGGGCGCTTCCCATACGGCGTTGAGCTGGTACTGGGGCACGCCGTCGTGCATGAATTCCATGTCCAGATGGGTCACGAGCTTGCCGTTGTAGGTCACATGGAAGACGCCGTCGTCGGTGAATTCGCCGAGCGGGGTAGCTTCCACATCCATGCGCTTGGCAAGGGCGAGGAATTCGTCGAGCGCCGCCGGAGGCACGGCGAGGGTCATGCGCTCCTGCGCTTCGGAAAGCAGGATTTCCCACGGGCGCAGGCCGTCGTATTTGAGGGGCGCGCGGGCCAGATCGATGCGGCAGCCGTTGGTGTCTTCCGCCATTTCGCCGATGGAGGAGGACAGGCCGCCCGCGCCGTTGTCGGTAATGGCGTTGTACAGGCCGAGATCCCGGGCGCGCATGATAAAGTCGTACATCTTGCGCTGGGTGATCGGGTCGCCGATCTGTACGGCGGTGGCGGGAGAGCCTTCGTGCAGCTCTTCCGAAGAGAAGGTCGCGCCGTGGATGCCGTCCTTGCCGATACGGCCGCCGGTCATGACGATGATGTCGCCGACCTGCGCTTTCTTCTCATAGCCCTTGCGCGGCTTGCCGTCCGTGGAGGACTTGCTGGCGGGCACTTCGGCGGGGATCAGGCCGATGGTGCCGCAATAGACCAGAGGCTTGCCGAGGTAGCGCTCGTCGAACACGATGGAGCCGTTGACGGTGGGGATGCCGGACTTGTTGCCGCCGTGTTCCACGCCTTCGCGCACGCCTTCGAAGACGCGGCGGGGATGGAGCAGGCGGGGGGGCAAGGCTTCGTCATGGAAGGGGGACGCGAAGCAGAACACGTCGGTGTTGCAGATGAGTTCCGCGCCGAGGCCGGTGCCCATCGGGTCGCGGTTCACCCCCACGATGCCGGTCAGCGCCCCGCCGTAGGGGTCGAGGGCCGAGGGGCTGTTGTGCGTTTCCACCTTGATGCAGGCGTCGTATTCGGGCGTAAAGGCGATGACGCCCGCGTTGTCCTTGAACACGGAACGGCAGAAATCCCTGTCGCCGAGGCTCTCGCGGATCTGCTTGGTCGTGTTCATGATGCAGGTTTTGTAGAGGCTGTTGATTGTTTCGCTGGTTCCGGCTTCCTTGTCGGTGTAGGAAATCTTGGACGCGAAAATCTTGTGCTTGCAGTGTTCCGACCACGTCTGGGCGAGCACTTCGAGCTCGGCGTCGGTGGGATCGGCGGGCAGGCCGAGTTCCTTGCGCTGCGCGGCGACCTCGGGGTTGGAGAACCAGTTCTTGATCTTGGTCATTTCCTCAAGGCTGAGGGCCAACGTGTTCTTCTGGCTCACTTCCATGAGTTGCGCGTCGCTCATCGAGGAAAGCGGCACGATGTTCACTTCGTCGCAGGACGCGCCGGTCACGCGGGCGGCCTTGGGGGCGAAGCCGGGGTCGGCGTCCCACTGGGCGCGGCTCTTGATTTCGAAGCGCTGGATGAGTTCGTTGGCGAGGAGGTCGCGGGCGATGCGGGTGACCTGTTCTTCCGTCAGCGGGCCGTGGAGGCGGTACTGGATGGAGGTGTATACGGCGAGGCTGCTGCGGTCTTCGATGCCGAGCACGAGCGCGGCGGTATCGCGGGCGGTACGGCCTTCATTGTCCGTAACGCCGGGGCGGTAACCGACTTCAATGATCCACGATGTGCCTTCTTCGGGCAGGGGCAGGGGAGACAGGGATACGGCCTGCAACACCGGATCGTGCAGCACGCTTTTCGCCATGAGCGTATTCACCTGTTGCGCGTCGAGCCCCTCCAGCGTGAACACTTTGATCGTGCGCACGGACTTGACGGGGATGCCGAGGGCTTCACGGATGCTGGCTGCGGTTTTACGGCCGATCGTGTCGTCAAGATGGGGGAAAAGGCCGGCTTCAATGCGGTAGAGCATGTCTGTCTCCTGAAAAGGCTGTTTGAGTAACCGTGGAAAAAGGTTGCGTGGAAAAAATCAGGCGTCGCGGTTGCGGACGTAGCCGATAAAGCTTGTGAGGATTTCCCCGTACGGCGATGCCGGAAGTCCGGCGGTGAGGGCGTCGAGGTTTTCCTGCGCCTTATGCAGATAGGTATCGGCGATGCCGCGCGTCTTGTCGTCAAAGCCCTGAGCGCGGACGGTATCAATGACGTGCCGGACGTCTTCGTCGGTAAAGGACTGTTCCGCGAAACGGGCGAAGAAGGCGTCACGCTCGGCCGGAGCCAGTGAGTTGGCATAGAAGAAGATGGGCGGCGTCAGTTTGCCTTCGCGGACATCCCCGCCTTCGGGTTTCCCGGTCAGGCTGGAGGGAGCGAAATCGAGCGCGTCGTCGACGATCTGGAAGGCCATGCCCAGATTGAACCCATAGTCGGTCGCTCCGGCAACCTGTTCCGGCGTACCGTTGGCCCTGAGCGCGCCGATGTTGCAGGACGTCCGGATCATCCACGCCGTCTTGCCCGCAATGATTTGGTTGTAAATCAAGAGATCGGGAGCGTTCTTCCCCTGGTTGGCGATTTCCAGGATTTCGCCGTTGGCAGTCTGGGCAATGGCATCGGACGCGGCGGCGGTAAGCCTCGGATCGCCGAATCCGGCCACGATCTGATTCCCCTTTGCGAGCAGCGCGTCCCCGGCAAGGATGGTTTCGGTGACGCCGAAGACCTTGTGCGTGGCCGTGCTGCCCCGGCGCATCTCCGCATTGTCCATGACGTCGTCATGGAGCAGGGTCGCCACATGGAACATCTCCATCGCCGCGGCAAGGGGATAGATGTCGTTATCGGCATAGCCGAGCAGACGGGCCACGAGTACGGTCAGTAAGGGCCGCAGCCGTTTCCCTCCGTTCCCCATGGCGTATTGGGCGATGGGCATGATGGAGACGGGGAGTTCGGCGGCCGCCTCGGCCAGCGCCGCGTTGATGCGGGGGTGTTCCTGTTCGATAAAGGTACGGAGTGTGATCATGGGCAGATGAGGATAAAGTTAGTGGCTGAGGATGCGGTCCCGTCACGAATCCGTTCTACATAGCTGTTAGCCGGTTGATGTGCAAGTAGCTTTACAGCTTCCACGGCTTTTCCTACAAGGGAACTTCGTTTCGTCCACCTCTTGCAGCGAGGAGCGCATGGAGTTCAACAGCAAGCTTTTTTTCAGTGCACTCGGGCTGGCCTTCATTCTGGAAGCCCTTCCTTATACACTCTTTCCCGAACGAATGCGGCAGGTTCTGCAAACCCTTGGTGAGGAGGGCGCTTCCGGTCTGCGCCGGATGGGGCTCTTTTCCCTTGCGGCGGGGCTCATCGTACTCTGGCTCACGCTTGGGTAGCCCTTTGGGGGCGATCCTCCGCGTTGTTCCGGCAAACCGGAGGCGCCTTATGGAACCGGAGTACGTTTCCTTTGCCTGTTCCCTTGGAACGGAAAAGCCCCTGAAGCGGGATTGCATTCAGGGGCTTTCGTTACGCTGAGGCCGTTCTTACATGAAGAACAGATAGGTGATGAGGGCGAAGCAGGGGAACAGGATACCCACGGACCACAGCATGTAACCGAAGAAGCTGGGCATCTTCACACCCTGATCTTCGGCGATGGAGCGGACCATGAAGTTCGGGGCATTCCCGATGTAGGTCACGGCACCCATGAACACGGCACCGGCGGAGATGGCGGACAGGGTTTCGGTCCAGTCGGTCATCAGATGCACGGCATCGCCGCCGGCGGTGTTGAAGAACACCAGATAGGTCGGGGCGTTGTCGAGGAACGAAGAGAGGATGCCGGTCAGCCAGAAGAACATGGCGTTCACGGGCTGGCCTTCGTGGAAGACCATGTTGATGACCCCGGCGAGGGCGCCGTCGGTACCGGCGCGCAGAATGGCGATAGCCGGAATCATGCTGATGAAGATGCCGATGAACAGCTTGGCGACTTCAAGGATAGGTTCCCACGTGAAGTTGTTCAGCTTGCGGCATTCCTTCGTGGTCAGAGCCAGGGAGGCGCCGGCGAGGGCGAGCAGGATAACGTCGCGGGCGGCGTTTTGAAGCTCAATATGCGTGCCGTAGATTTCGAAGCCGGATTCGGGCTTCCAAATGCCGGACATGAGTACCGAGATGACCACGCCGATCAGAAGCAAGAGGTTGACCTTGCCGTCGAGGCCGAGCTTTTCATTGGACTGGGTGGCAGGTTTGGGCTTGCCTTCCTTGCTGAACAGGAACGTATCCAGAAGGAAGAAGATGCCGAGCAGGATGACGGAAAGCAGCACGGTTTTGCAGAACAGATGCACGGTCGTCCAGAAGAAGGACACGCCCTTGAGGAAGCCGAGGAACAGCGGCGGGTCGCCGAGGGGGGTCAGGGAGCCGCCGATGTTGGCGACAAGGAAAATGAAGAAGATGACGATGTGCATACGGTACTTGCGGTGCTCATTGGCCCGGAGCAGGGGCCGGATGAGCAGCATGGCCGCGCCGGTGGTTCCCATCCAGCTGGCGAGGACGGTCCCGAGGGCGAGCAGCCCGGCGTTCACCACAGGCGTGCCCACGAGCTGACCTTTGAGGCGGACGCCACCCGCGATTGTGAACAGTGCGAACAGCAGGATGATGAACGGGACGTATTCCATGAAGAGGACATGGACGAACTGATAGACAGCCAGTTGGAGTCCGAAGACCATGGCGCAGGGCACGAGGAAGGCGAGGCCCCAGAAGAGGGCCACCTTGCCGAAATGGTGATGCCAGAAATGCGGCACGGCAAGGGGGCCGATGGCGATGGACAGCAACATGCAAACAAAGGGAACAACCCACAGTATGGACAATTCCGCTCCGTTGAGGTCGTGACCGCCGGAAGCCTGGGCAGACAGGGGTACCAGCGCCGTCAGCGCCAGCGCCATAAACATGGCAAACAGTCGTTTCATCTCGGGTCAGCTCCTTGGGAAAACTTTTTTTATCAGACGTTCCTTTAGTATGAAAATGCAAGAAGATCAAGATGCACACCTACAAAGAGCTTCTTGTCTTCATAGGAAAGGATTCGTTTTCAATGCGCTTCGGAGGCTTTGTTTTCTTTTTTTCGTAAATCCGCGAATGTGACGGGAAGGTCTCTTTTTTCCTGTGGGGCATAGGCATTTTGGAAAATTTTCGCAGCTTCGCGGATCTCTTCGGCACTGCCGAAGCCATAACTCGCCGTTGGTTTTGGCGTGTCCGTGGTGTAGAGGTCAAGGCGATGCATCTGCCAGTCGCTGTGCCCGTGAAGGCGTTTGATGTCGACAATCATCCCGGCGGTACCATTGATGATCCATGAGCCTTGCCGTTCGTCGATGAGCAGATAACCAGCCCCGGTGTTCCACCATGTGGGGTGCATACCGAGCTTGCGGATAAGACGGCGCGTTTTCCAGTAGGGGAGGGTACGGCTGACGAGGTTAAGGCCACGGAAGAAAAAAAAGATGGCGAGAACGGGTGTAATGCCGATGGCCACGAGGCCGGGCAATGGCGACCAGAGGTAGAGATGCCATGCCCCCACGGCGAAAAGGACCGCCAAGCTCCATCGGAAGAGCCCGCGAAGCAGGGGGAGTGGGCCAAGGATAGTGTGAATCGCGACTGACGGCATGACGGCTCCGGAAAAGTCCGCGGGACGTTTCGGCTGGGTAAGGCAACGGATGTGTATAACCCTGTACCTAGCGCAACTGGTGACGTGCGGCAACCGTTTTTCGTGCTTTCTTCACGGAAGGAAATCATTGTTTACAGATGCGGTACCGGTGCGCTAGCATAACCGCCTGTTCTCCTCTAACCGTTCGGGTATCGTATGTCTTGTGCATTTTCTTCTGGTCCCTCTTTTCAAAGATCTCAGCTCGTGTGCTCCAAGCGTTCTCTTGCATTGCTGGCTGCGGATTGTCTGGCACTTTTCGGGACCATGTTTTTGATAGGCGTTATTCGGGTTCTCTTGGGTGGGGAAATCTCGCTTTCACAGCATGTTCCGTTGGCATTGTTTCTATTGGTGGTTCCCGTAGTTAACGCTTTTGAAGGATTGTACAGCGGGGTTCCTCCGGCATTGCCGGAAGAAATGCGTCTGCTCGGGATATCGACGTCCATCGCCTACTTCAGTATTGCTATTTTTCTTTTTCTCGGCCGTGGCGATCTCCCTTCGCGTACCGTTTATGTCTGGTCTTGGTTTTTGAGCCTCGGGACGGTTCCTTTGGTCCGTTGCGCATTGCGTTCCCGTTTCTCCCGGGAGGCATGGTGGAGAGTGCCCACAGTAGTGTTTGGCGCGGGAGAGCTTGTTCCTCGCGTAACGGAGTATCTTAATAAGCATACTGAGGCGGGGTTGTTTTTAAAAGCCCATTTTGTCAGCCAGAAATGTACGGAAGCAGAAAAGGAACAGAAGAATACGCCTCAGGATACCTATAGCGGGCTTGAACCGTTGTATAGCCGTTCAGACTTGGATACTTTTGTCCGCCTTTACCCGAGAACGTGCGCTATCGTCGTCATGGAAAAAGATGCTCCGCTTGCATGTCGGCAAGAACTGATTGATTTAGCAAGCCTGCTGTTCAGTTCGGTCATTATCATCCCTGAAGATTTTTCGGAAGGGGAAATTCCTTTCTGGGTACGCCCCGTGGAGATCGGGGACGTCCTTTGCTTCAAGGTGCGGCAGAACCTACTCGATCCCAAGCGATTGGCCCTGAAGCGTGCTATGGATTTGTTCCTCTCGGTCGTGGGTGGCATCGCCATTTTTCCTATTCTTGTGCTTATCGCCCTTGCCATCAAACTTGAATCGCGCGGCCCGGTTTTTTTTAGGCAGAATCGCATAGGGAGAGGAGGGCAGACCATCCATATTCTAAAGTTCCGCACGATGGTGCGTAATGCAGAGGAAGTTCTCCAAACGTATTTGCAGGAAAACCCTGATCTGCGTGAAGAGTGGGAAGCGGATCAGAAGCTGCGCAACGATCCCCGCATTACAAAGGTCGGGGCTTGGTTGCGCAAGACAAGCCTGGATGAATTGCCTCAGCTCTGGAATGTTGTATGGGGAGAAATGAGCCTGGTAGGGCCGCGTCCCATCGTAGACGATGAGATTGTGAAGTACGGTTCGGCTTTTATTTCCTATACCCGTGTGCGGCCCGGTATGACCGGACTTTGGCAGGTTTCCGGGCGAAACGATCTTTCATACAAACAACGGGTTCACCTTGATCGTTTTTATATCTGCAACTGGTCAACATGGCTCGATATTTTGATTTTAGCGAAGACGTTTCCCGTTGTCCTCGGGCGCAAAGGGGCTTATTGATATTCCCAAAATACACGCAAATTTTCATCTGGTTAGGTAAAAAGGTCCGGAACGTTTTCCGGGCCTTTTTTGTTTTGAGGAACGATCTGGGTGGAGGATTCAGAAAACGCCGTGAGGAAGGCAGGGGGGACTTTCCCATGCATACAGATAGTGTTCCTGAGCATTATGAATGGGCGAGGAAAACTGTGGTGGGCAGGTATCGTGGTCTCTGCCTTTTCGCGAGCTCGAGGAGGAAGGGCGGAAGATTTTGCGGCCTTGCCCGGATAAAAAACGAGGCCATGAATTGCTTCATGGCCTCGAAAGCACACTTTGGATGATGCTTAGTTGGCGGGCTTGTCGGCAGCGGGAGCCTCAGCGGGCTTTTCAGCAGGAGTTGCGGGAACCGTGGCAGCGGGAGCGGCAGGTTTTGGGGTGTCCTCCAGACGGACGTCAAGAATGGTGGATTCCTGCGCTTTGTGGGAGCTGGACACGTAGTTGTAGCTCAAGGACGTGACGATAAACAGTACCGCCATGAAAGCGGTCATCTTGGCCAACAGACCGCCCGCACCGGAGCTGCCGAATACGGAGGCGTTGCCGCCGCCGAAAATGACGCCCATTCCTTCCTTGCCCGCTTGGAGCAGGACAAGGATAACGAGGGTTACACATACGATGACATGCAAGGAAAGAATCAGGGTCTGCACGGTGGGAACTCCTCAGCAGGCTGGACAATGCCTGCGCTGAACCGGCTGTGCCAGTAAATGTATGGGCCGATGCGTTGGCCGAAGATACGCCGACTTCCTGTCGGACGGGAACACGGTGTTCCGCTCAAGAACAGGATTGGTATTGGCGTTCCGAGGATCGGAAGGCGGAATCCTGCGCGCCTGCCGTTCTTCTAGGCCAGATCGGCACGGACGATGTCGGCAAAACTTTGCGCCTGTAAAGAAGCGCCACCTACCAGAAGACCATCAACGTTGTCAAGAGACAGAATGGCCTTGGCGTTGTCCGGCTTCACGCTTCCGCCATATAAAATCTGGATGCCGATGCCGTTGGAACCCAGCAGGCTGCTCAAAAGTTCGCGTACCAGCGTGTGCACCATGCGGATGTCTTCGTCGGAAGCGGTCTGGCCCGTACCGATGGCCCACACGGGTTCGTAAGCCACGGCGAGGCGGGAATAGTCCGCATTGGGGCCGAGCCCGGCAAGCCCTCTTTCGAGCTGGAGCCAGAGGATGCTGTTGAGTTTCCCGGCCTTGCGTTCGGCGAGGGTTTCACCGATACAAAGGATGACGGAAAAGCCTTGTTCCAGCGCGAACGCCGTCTTCTTGCCTACGAAGTCCGGGCTCTCCCCAAGTACATGGCGGCGTTCGGAATGGCCCGTGAGCACCCATGTGCAACCGGCTTCGCGGAGCATGGCCGGGGAAATCTCGCCGGTGAAAGCCCCGGATTCGGCGGGGTACATATTTTGCGCGCCGACGAAGATGCCGGGGGCCCCGTCGAGCCCTTCCCTCGTGGCTTCCAGAGCGGTGAACGGCGCAAACACGACGACATCCCTATCGTCCGGCGCGCCGCCAAGGATAGAGGCGAGTTCGTGCGCGGTGGCTTTGGCTTCCGTGCGGGTTTTGTTCATCTTCCAGTTGGCGGCGATAATGGTGCGCATAGAATTCTCCCACGAGCGTAATTTATGGATTCGTCCGAGTCTGTCCCATATCCAAAGTATAAATGAGCGCGTCTTCTCCGGTATCTTGATAATACCCGCGCCGCTTGCCCGCCTGCCGGAACCCGAAAGATTCATACAGATGGATGGCGGGCGCGTTGCTGATCCGCACTTCAAGCACTCCTTGTAGTATGCCTGTTTCTTTGGCATCCTGCAAGGCTGTAGCCATGAGCAGGCGGCCGTATCCGTGGCGGCGCCTGTCTTCCCGTACCGCAATATTGAGGATTTCAACTTCGTCCGGCGTGTGGTATACCGCGATGTACCCTGCAAGCTCCCTTGGAGAGAGCGGCGAGGCTGTTTCCCGGATGCCGAATGCATGAAAGGTTTTTCCCGCGAAAGCCTCGGCAAAGGCCTGTTCCGTCCACGGAAGAGCGAAACAGCGGCTCTCCAAAGAGGAGAGGGCGGGGGCATCTTCAGTCGCCAGCCGGACGCAACGGACGGCCCGTTTAGGAGAATCATGCATCATACGATCGTTCCCGAACCATGTGAAAATGATGAACCGTTGATTGAATATGTGGACGAACGTGATCGCCCCCTGCTGATTGCCCCTTCCTCAGACGCCTTCCCTTTGCGTAAAAAGGCGGTCTGTGCCGTCCTGTGCGACAGGCGGGGCAGGGCGGTCGTACGGGGGCGGGTGTCCGAAGAGGGCATGGAAACGTGGGACATTTCCGCTGAAACATTCGTCCGTTCCGGCGAAGCGAGGGAAGAAGCCGTAGAGCGCGCCGTACGGGAGACGTTGGGCCTGTCCAATGTACCCTCGGGGGTGGCGGTTTCCGCGGCCTTTAAGCCTGCCGGGGAAACTGTCTCACTCACACTGTTCATTGCCGAACTTCCGGGAGGCTTGCCTCCGGTCTCATTGCCGGAGGGGCATTTTCTGGACCGTGAAGAGCTTGAGGGAATGACGGAAACGTTTCCCGATTTGTTCAGCCCGGCATTGCTCTGGGCAATCCAGACAGGCTGCCTTTGGAAGCACCGGGGACCCCGCGTCAGCACTCGATCAATAAATCCCTGTACTTTTCGGGATCGTCCAGTGTGATGCCCGCGCCGCGCAGTACCGTGGTCAGCGGATCGGAATCCACATACACGGGAATGCGTGTAGCCCTGGTGATGCGGTCGGCAAAGCCTCTCAGCAAGGCTCCTCCCCCTGTCAGCAACATGCCTTGGCGCATGATGTCGGCCCCCAATTCGGGCGGAGTGACTTCCAGTATCCCCATGACCGCGCTGACAAGCTTTTCGGTGATGGGTTGAAATGCCTCACGAGTATCCGTATCGGAAAGGGCAATAGTCCGGGGGCTCGCGGTTGCGAGATCCTTGCCCGAGACTTCGAATGACAGCGGTACGGGAAGGGGCGCGACGGAGCCGAGGGCGATTTTGATACGCTCAGCCATGTTTTCGCCCACGACAATCTGGTATTTTTCCCGGACAAAACGCTGAACTGCCGCGGTCAAGGCGTCACCCGCAAGCTTGAGCGAAGTGGAGCAGGCCATACTACCGAGCGTGATGACCGCGATGTCGGTCGTCCCGCCGCCGATGTCCACAACCATGCTGCCCACGGGGTCGAGCACGGGCAAACCCGCTCCTACTGCCGCGGCGACGGGCTCTTCAATGAGCTTCACGTTGCGGGCTCCGGCCTTTGTAGCCGCTTCGGCCACGGCACGGCGCTCCACATCCGTGATGTTTGTCGGCACACAGATGACCACATCCGGTTTTATCGGCCAGCTGCCGATGACTTTTTTCAGAAATGTGGCGATGAGCGCCTGCGCCGCGTCAAAATCAGCGATGACGCCGTCTCGGAGAGGACGAATGGTGGAAATGCGCTGCGGGGTCTTCCCGATATAGTCTTTGGCTTCCTTGCCCACGGCAATGACGCGCTCGTTGATGGTGTCCACTGCGACAACGGAAGGCTCATTGATGACGATGCCTTGGGACTGGACAAAGACCAGCGTGTTCGCAGTTCCCAGATCGACCGCTATGTGCTTGCGGAGCATGGGATCAGTCTTCCTCGCTCATGGGTGCCGATGGCGCCGTGTCCGGATCATAGGCCATCGCGCCGTCGCGGTGTACTTTTGCGCGCGGCAACAGGCTTTTGAGGCGGTGGCGAAGATACAGCATCTCAAGGTACTGCGCCAGATAGGTTACGGCGATCTTGGTAAACGTCCGCAAATTCTGGGAAAGGGAACGGGGATTCAGCCCGGCGAAACACAGAACGCCGCAGGTGACTTTATTGAGATGCACGGGGAGGC
>OLGH01002978.1_pt1 | contig 12342 bp, 14 predicted proteins | sample 1604851 | NCBI WGS metagenome assembly OLGH01 (sample SAMEA3888894, study PRJEB22519) | human gut metagenome | biome: human gut; feature: human-associated habitat; material: faeces | place: Denmark | collected 2010 | reverse complement strand
GGCGCGCAGCGTGCCGCTGCCGCTGCGGCTGGCTGCCGCCGCGACGGTGAAAAAATACTGCGTCGGGCGCAAAGAGCCGGCGTTCTACATCTAAAGCATAAAGCGCAAAACACGCCCGCAGGGATTTTTGTCCCTGCGGGCGTCAGCTTATCAAAAACCTCGTAGCCTTTCGCCGCCGGAGCGGTGAAAGAAAGTCTGCAAATCTCTTTGTCAAAAAGTAATACTTTTTGACAGTCTATTCGCCCTCAATCGTGCGCACATACATCCCCAGCTCGCCGGGCAGGTCATGGATCTCGAGCGCGCAGCCGTCCATGGCGGTGTTGTGCACCGCGATCTGAAACACGAACTGCAGCTGCTCGGGCACGACGGCGGAATACTCGCCGATGTCCATGACGATGCGCGTGAGGCGCGTGAGGCCGTTTTCTGTCATCGCCTGCTGCGCGATGTCAAAGACCTCCTTGGCAATGGCCGCCTCGTGCATTCAGTTCTTCTTCGGCTGGCGGCGGACGTTGCGCTCGCGCACGAGCGACTTCTTGAGCGGCTTGCAGAAGAGCACGCGGTCGCCGTCGACCATCTCGCGCACGTCCTTCGGGCACTTCGTGACGCACACGCCGCAGCCGATGCAGCGCTGATACTCCACGAACACCTTGCCGGTCTGCGCATTGAAGCCGGTGGCCACGGTCGGGCAGAAGTGGTTGCAGATGTTGCAGCCGTTGCAGTTTTCCGGGTGGACGATGACGGGCTTTGCGTGCGCGCGCATATACAGCGGCTGCATGCCGCCGCGCGTGTACGAGCCGAGCATCTCGCAGCACTGCGTGTCGCAGTTGCAGATGGCGGTCGTCTCCTCGTCCATGTTGCAGGCGTAGTGGAACACCTGATGCACGCAGCCCTTCTTCTCGCAGTCGACGAGGATCTGGCGCGCCTCGGCCTTGCTGACCTGGCGGCCGACACCGTACTCGATGATCTGCTTGGCGATGTTGCCGACGCACAGGCACACCTCATCCGGCGTGGGGTGCTTGGGCTGCATGCCCTCTCTGCGGCGGATGTTGCGGCAGAAGCAGTGCATGACGCTGATGGGCGAATCATCCGGGAGGCTGTCGAGATACGCCTCGAGCTGGTAGCTCGGCACGACGCTCGTCGTGTCGTTGGAGAGCTTGCGGTCCACGTGCACGACCTTGCCGGCGGCCTTGCCCTCGAGCGGGAGCGCGACCTCCATGTGGCCCTTGTCGCCCTTGAGCTTGTTGAGGTTGTTCATGACGGCGTAGCCCGTGCGCAGCGGCTCGACGTTGAGCGTGGTGACCATGTTGATGGCCGAGGTGAACAGCTCCGACGCCTTTTGCAGCGTCTCATTGTCCTCGCCCGTCGAGAGCGGAAACTCAAACCAGCCCGGCAGCATCGGCGCAAGGTCGAACGTCGGCTCCGCCCCGTCGTAGATCTTGAGCAGGAAGCCCTTGCGGCACATATCGTAGAGTGTGCCGTCCCAGTCGCTGCCCGTGTAGAGCGCGCGCAGCTCCGCCTCGGTGTTGCCGCGCAGCTTCATGCCCATCATGATGTCGTACTCCTCGTCGGTCACGAACAGCCTGCAGAACTTTTCAAACTGCGGCACCGGCGGCTGCGGCACCTGCGTGACGGCGTTCATGCGGTTCATGAGCTTGAGATATTTCAGATAACCCATCTTCTTTGTTCCCCTTTCCGGCAGACGGCGCTTCCCACGCGCACGGCTGCCCGCCGGTGTCCCGGCAAATTGGCACATACAAATCCACTTTACCATCTCGTCTAACTTTTGGCAAGCCCTTTCCGATGCTTTTCCATATGAAAAAGGGATGCGCCCGCGCCGGCACAGCGCCCCGGCGTGACGTAGCGCGCCGCAAAACCATCTCATCGACAGCAAAAGCCGCCGGCTCTCGCCGGCGGCTTTTGACTTTTCCGATGCGCTATGGAGGCTTTACACGTCATTTGCGCGGCGGGCTTCTCGTTTCACGCGGTTTCGGTCGTAGGTCTTTTTGCTCTGCACGACCCGGGTGACCGGGGAAAGCCCGTTCCACGAGCCGCGCTTTGCGGCATAGTGCTCACGCTGCGCGCGCTTGCTGCGCTTTGCCATCGGCGTGGAATTCATGTTGTCTCAGCTCCTTTCAGCTGCTGCATATGGTCTCCATAAGGGATCGGATCTCTGTCACTGTTCCTCCGTTTCAAAATCAGGGCTTGCTTTTTTGCGCCGACTCTGGTATTTTACAATACTACTCTTTAAGGAGGCGACCCGAATGGGCTTGAAAGCATACCCCGTGATCGACCTTGCCGCCACGGGGGACAACATCCGCCGCCTGCGCATGGCGCGCGGCCTGACGGTGCGCGACCTGCAAAGCTACTTCGGCTTTGCCGAGCCGCGGGCGATCTACAAGTGGCAAAGAGGGGAGACCCTGCCGACGGTCGACAATCTGTACGCGCTCGGCGCGCTGTTTGAGGTGCCGCTGGAGCAGATCCTCATCCCCGTTGCCGAAAATCCCGATATCGTGTGTGAGCAGCAGGCCGAGACCTGCTGCTCACACTGTTTTCTGACCGGCTGTTCCGGATGCGGCAAGCGTCCGATGCAGCTTCCGCCATTTGCCCCGGGCGCACGACCGGCGGCGTGACAGGTCACGACCGGTCGCTGCGCGCGGGAAAGGAGATCACACATAATTTTTCTTTTCTCGTCAAAGTCGAGGTCGGCTTGCCTGCCGCACGAGGGAGATGTCAGTTCGGAAGCGGGCATGGGTGTCTGCGCGAAAAACGGGTCTGACGCCTGTGCGTTTGACGCCGGACGAGAAGCCGGGCGCTGTCCTTTCCAATTCAATAGAAAGGCTCGCTGAGCGAGCCGCTCGGGTCGTTTCCGTTTGCAATTGTGCAGCGTTATCGTTCATCTGCACCTGAACCGGCATCCGCTTGCTCCTGGCTTGCCGCACCCGGAACAGCCGGTCTGCGCCGGGGGCGTTATGCCTCGTCTTTTCCGGTGTAGACCGCGAACGCCTCGGCGAAGCTGGCGTTCACGTCAAAGGGCGGCGTGTATGCCACGTCGGACGTGACCAGACACAGGTCGATCCGGGCCGAGGTCTCATCCGCGCGCCGGTCGAGCTTCGTGAGGGCGGCGCGGATGACCTTCCGGTCGTAGTTGATCGTGGTCACGCGCCGCACGTCGCAGCGGTAGGTGATCTGGTTGCCGTCGGCGTTGAAGCGGTAGCCGCTGCCGCCGTTGGGGATCGTCTGCTCGCTGCAGCGCAGGTCGTTCATGCGCCGGAAGGTGCGGGCAACGCTCTGACGCGCGGCGTTGAGGCTGACCTCGCTGTCCATGTCGATGTCCAGCGCATCCTTTGCCGTGCGGATGGCGGCGCTGAGCGTCTCCTTCTCATCGAGCACGTGCAAAAGGAAACGGGCAATGTCCGTGATCTGCTCGTAATACTCCGTTTCCGGCACGGCGGCAACGGTCTCGTCCTCCGCCTCGGCCATGACCTTGCGGCGCAGGTAGGTGTTTTCGACCTTCGTGATGTTGGCGTCACGGTCGAGGATGCTCTGCGCTTCGTCCAGGAAGGACTGGAGCTTGTTCTGATAGCGGAATGCTTCTTTCAGATTCATCGGGTCGTCACCTCTGTCTTTCAGGTTGTTTTCTGACCCGATTGTACCGCGCGAACGCCTGCTTGTCATGGAACTTGCGGTTCACTCCGGCGCGGGATGCGGCAGGAGTATCCTCATCAGGAGCGCACACAGAGCAATGGTCCCCTGCGCGGGATGTGGGCTTTGCGGATGAAAAACGGAGCAGGCGGAAACCTGCTCCGGGAAAGGGGCTGCATGCTGGTTGTCAAAACTCAGAGGCGAAACAGCTCCTGACACATATAGGAAAACTCTTCTGCTGAGATCCGTTTCTCTGTCCGAATGAGATAGTTTCTCAAAACGGTGAGACGCAGCAGCGCCGCAGCCTCGTCATCCTCACAATTGGCGATATCATACAGCATCACCAACGCGCCCGCAGGCAGCCCATGCGCTGTTAACCGTTTTTCGCTCTCATGAAGCAGGGATCCTATTCTGTCAACGGCGGGGACAGATGCCGGACTGCACTCTGCGAAAAGAGCGGGATCCTTATCGAAAAAGGCTTTGCCAAAAACAGCATTTGCAGGCACGCTTTTGCCGGTTGCGTACTCTGTGAAACGGCCTTCCTCGCCTTTGTCCAAAAAGATGCCGGAGCGTTCTGTGCTGACGTTGTCTTTGGTGATAAAGACTGCTTGCAGCTCACGATCGGAGGAACCAAAGAATCCCCACACATTGCGGTAGGAAACAACGTGCATATCTGCGCCGGCGATTTCCCGCGCTGCTTTTTTGGCATCGGGCAAAGTCATAAAGACACCTCTGTTCTCTTTTGTAACACATTGTAGCATAGCTTTGCCAAAAACAAAAGTGGATGCAACGAAAATCCGTTACATCCACTTGATCTGGTTGCGGAGACAGGATTTGAACCTGCGACCTCCGGGTTATGAGCCCGACGAGCTACCGAACTGCTCCACTCCGCGATATGAACTTGACCCTCAAGGCTCATATACTATAACATATGAGCCTTGGGTTGTCAAGTGTTATTTTTATCGCTCCGAAGCGGAAGATTCTTCCTCTTCTGCGGCGTCCAGTGTCTTGGCGGCCTCGGCGCGGCCATTTTGCAGCTTGAGCTCGGCGAGAATGTCCGCCAGCAGCTCGTCCGTGGTCGGCTTGGCCGGGGCTTCCGGTTCGGGCTCCTTTTCTTTCTTGCGGTTGAAGCGGTTGATGATCTTCACCATCCAGAACACGACGAGCGAAATACACAGGAAGTTGATGATAGACATGATCAGGTCGCCGATCGGGAACACGCCGACGGTCACACCGGAGAAATCCAGCCCGCCGATGATGAGCGAGATGAGCGGATTGATGATATCGTTGACGAGCGCGGTGACGATGGCCGTGAACGCGCCGCCGACCACAACGCCGACGGCCAGGTCAATGACGTTGCCGCGTGAGATGAATACCTTGAATTCATCGAGCCAACCGGGCTTTTTCATGATGCTGCCTCCCCTGTTTTCTTTGTCGTTTCAGTGCTTGGGTACGAGGACTTCCGTGCCGCCCATGTACGAGCGCAGCACCTCGGGAATGACGACGCTGCCGTCGGGCTGCAGGTTGTTCTCGAGGAACGCGATGAGCATACGCGGCGGGGCGACGCAGGTGTTGTTGAGCGTGTGGGCGAGATAATTCTTGCCGTCCTTGCCCTTGATGCGGATGTGCAGGCGGCGGGCCTGCGCATCGCCGAGGTTCGAGCAGGAGCAGACCTCAAAGTACTTCTGCTGGCGCGGGCTCCAGGCCTCGATGTCACAGGACTTGACCTTCAGGTCGGCAAGGTCGCCGGAGCAGCACTCGAGCTGGCGCACCGGGATATCCAGGCTGCGGAAGAGCTCGACGGAGTAGCGCCAGAGCTTCTCGTACCAGTCCATGCTCTCCTCCGGGCGGCAGACGACGATCATCTCCTGCTTTTCAAACTGGTGGATGCGGTACACGCCGCGCTCCTCGATGCCGTGCGCGCCCTTTTCCTTGCGGAAGCAGGGCGAATAGGACGTCATCGTCTGCGGCAGCTGATCCTCGGTGAGGATCTGATCGATGTAGCGGCCGATCATGGAGTGCTCGCTCGTGCCGATCAGATAGAGGTCCTCGCCCTCGATCTTGTACATCATGGCGTCCATGTCCGTCTGGCTCATGACGCCCTCGACCACGTTGCCGTGGATCATGAACGGCGGGATGCAGTAGGTAAAGCCCTTGCCGATCATGAAATCGCGCGCGTAGGCCAGCACGGCCTCGTGCAGACGGGCGATGTCGCCCATGAGATAGTAAAATCCGTTGCCGGAGACGCGGCGTGCGGCGTCGAGATCAATGCCGTCGAAGCGCTCCATGATCTCCGTGTGGTACGGGATCGGGAAATCTGGCACGACGGCCTCGCCGAAGCGCTGCACCTCCACGTTGCAGCTGTCGTCCGGGCCGAGCGGCACGCTGGGGTCGATGATCTGCGGGATGGTGAGCATGATCTTGTGGATCTTGGCCTCGAGTTCCTCCTCCTGCTTTTCAAGCTCGGCCAGACGCGCCGCCTGCGCGGTGACCTGCGCCTTGACGGCCTCGGCCTCGGCGAGCTTGGACGGGTCTTTTTTCGCCTGTCCCATGAGCATGCCGATCTGCTTCGACAGGGTGTTGCGCTCGGCGCGCAGATTCGACGCCTCGTTGATGGCGGCGCGGTTGGCCTTGTCGAGCTCAATCACTTCGTCGACGAGCGGGAGCTTGGCGTCCTGAAATTTTTTGCGGATGTTTTCCCGAACGAGATCGGGGTTTTCGCGGATCAGTCGAATGTCAATCATGGTGTCTCTGTCTCCTCATTCTATGTGTATCAGTTTCTGCGGCCGATGGCCTCGAGCGCCTGCAGCAGCGCCTCGCGGTCGTCCGCGTCGTAGTATTCCAGTTCGATGCGCCCGGTCTTTCGGCCCTGCGTCATGCGCACCTTGCGGCCGAGCACCTGCTCGAGATGCCGCGCGCATTCGCCGAGATAATCCACACCGGCGGCCTTTTTTGCCGGTTTTTCCAGCGTATCCTTCAGTAATTGCGCGGCCAGCGCTTCCGCCCGGCGCACGGACAGGCCCTTTTCAATGACGGTTTTCGCCGCGGCAAGCTGCATTTCCTGGTCGCTGAGCGGCAGGAGCGCGCGCGCGTGCCCGGCGGAGAGCGTGCCGTCCTCGACGAGCTTCAGCACCGGCTCGGACAGCGCCAGCAGCCGCGTCGCGTTTGCGACGGCGGGGCGCGATTTGCCCACGCTCTGCGCCACATCGTCCTGCGTCATGCCGTAGACATCCTGCAGGGCGCGGTAGCCCTTCGCCTCTTCAATGGGATTCAGATCCTCACGCTGGAGGTTTTCGACCAGCGCCATCTCCATGGCGCGCTGCTCGTCCGCTGTCAGGATGCGCACCGGCACTTCCTTGAGCCCGGCCATGCGGCTGGCGCGCCAGCGGCGCTCGCCCGCGATGATCTGATAAAATCCGCCATCGAGCGGCCGGACCGTGATCGGCTGGATGAGCCCATACGTCCGGATGGATTCTGCGAGCATTTCCAGCGCCTCCGGGTCAAAGTGCTTGCGCGGCTGGTCGGCGCGCGGCTCGATCTTCTCGATCGGCAGCAGGTCGGGCGCTGTCTCCTCGCGTTCCGGCTGCGGGGCCGGATATTCCTCCCCGAAGAGCGCGCCGAGGCCCATGCCGAGACCCTTCTTTCCGTCTTTACCCATGTTCCACCTCCGCTGCGGCCGCCGCGGCCGCGGCCTCCGCCGCTTTTGCCGCCTTTTCCTCGCGCTTGATGAGCTCACCCGCCAGATGCAGGTACGCCCGCGCGCCCTTCGACTCTTTGTCGTAGGCGATGGCGGGTTTGCGGTGGCTCGGCGCCTCGGACAGGCGCACGTTGCGCGGGATCATGGTCTTGTAGACCTTTTTGCCGAAGAATTTGCGCACCTCGTTCACGACCTGATCGGACAGCTTCGTGCGGCCGTCGTACATGGTCATGACGATGCCCTGCACCGTCAGTTCCGGATTCAGGCGCTTGTTGCACATTTTGATGCTGCGCATGAGGTCGGCAATGCCCTCGAGCGCGTAATATTCGCACTGCACCGGGATAAGTACGCTGTCGGCCGCGACGAGCGCGTTGATCGTCAGCAGCTCGAGCGACGGCGGACAGTCGATGAGGATGAAGTCGTAATCGTCCTGCACCGCGGCGAGCGCAGTTTTCATGATGTATTCCCGCTGCTCGGAGCTCACGAGCTCCACAGAGCAGCCGGAGAGATTCATATTTGCTGGCAGCACGTCGCCGTATTTCGTGCTGCGGATGCAGTCGGCTGCGGCTGCGCCGTTCATCAGCATGTCGTAGCAGTTGGGCGTCGCGGTTTTGTCCACGCCCATGCCGGAGGTGCTGTTGCCCTGTGGGTCGCAGTCGACGAGGAGCACGCGCCGCCCGCGCTTTTTGAGCGCGCAGGTCAGATTCACGCACGTGGTCGTCTTGCCGACTCCGCCTTTCTGGTTGGCGACGGCAATGATTTTGCCCATGGTTTGCCTCCTGAATCGTGTTTGCAGCTATTATAACAGCGTGCGGCCGCGTTTTCAACCGCTTGGAGGCGCTGCGGCAAATTTTTGTGATGTTTCACGTGAAACAATGCGAAATCCGGCGGGCGTGTTTCATGTGAAACATTGCCTCAGGACAGGAACATATCCACGTCGCCGATGGTCAGCCCGTCGTGCAGCGCGAGATTGATGCCGTAGCCGATGAGTTTGGCCGCATCACGCACTACGGTGTCGATATCGCGCGGTGTGACGAACATCTGCTCTGCGCGGGGGTCGTCCGAAAAGCCGCCGGCGTCAATGACGGTCGGCAGGCCGATGGCCGCGACCGGAATGCCGAGCGTGTCGCGGCTGAGACCGGCGCGGTCATTGCCGACGCCGCTGCCGGGCGTGATGCCGGTGTCCGTGAGCTGGACGGTGCGGCCGAGGCGGTCGAGCTCCGCGCAGGCGAGTGCGTCTACGGCGATGATGGCGTCCGGGCGTAGGTGGGCCGCGAGCGCGCGGATCATATCGGCGGATTCCACGCCCGTCGTGCCGAGCACGCCGGCCGCGAGCGCGGCCACGGGGCGGAACTGTCCGAAATGCTCCGGCAGCTGCTCGCGCAGGTGGCGCGTGACCATGACGCTGTCGATCGCGTCCGGGCCGACGGCGTCGGGCGTGATCGCCCGGTTGCCGAGACCGACAACGAGCACGGAGGCGTCCGGCATCAGCGGCAGCACGCCGCGCAGCAGCTCAGCGAGCGTCTGCGCCGCGTTTTCAAACGCATCGTCCTCGCGCCGCAGCAGCGGGTCGAGCGCGAGGGTGTAGTAGTCGCCAATCGGTTTACATAATGCATTTTCGCCGGCGGCGTCGAGCACGTGCACCTCGGTCACGGAAAAGCCGCGGCGGTTCGTCTCCTCGGCGCGCACGCCGGGCAGTTCCGTGACGGCGGCTGCGCTGCGGTGGATGGCTTCGGCCTCGACGGCGAGGTCGGTGCGGGGAAAATTCGGCATAACAGACTCCTTTCTGACGCCACATCTTGTGGCTCACTGGAAGCGTTGCCACAAATGGATACATTTATAATGAAAATCGAAAAAAGTGCTTGCAATTTGAAGGGTTTGATGATATCATCAACACTTGCAGAACATTGCACGGTCATACCCATGACTGAATTTTATAGGAGGAGGTGGCGATTGAGAAATGCCGAACATCAAGTCCGCAATGAAGAGAGACGAAAAGTCCAAGCTGCAGAATCTGAAAAACAAGGCTGAGAAATCCGCCCTGAAGACCAACCTGAAGAAGTTTGATGCGGCTGTTGCCGAAGGCAACCGTGACGCAGCCGTCAGTACCTATAAAGTTGCTGTCCAGGCTGTTGACCGCGCGGCCGGCAAGGGTCTGATTCACAAGAACAACGCAGCGCACAAGAAGTCTGCGATGGCTCAGAAAATGAACGAGCTTGGCTGATCCACAGAATCTCGGGGGCATGGCAGTTTGCCATGCCCTTTTTGCTACCCCGACAGGAGGCTGATTATGAAAAAACGTATGATGCTGATCATCAACCCCATGGCCGGACGCAGCGGCTACAAGACCGGCTTCGGCGAGGTGATGAACATTCTCGACAGCGGCGGATACCTGACGACGGTGTACTTCACGCAGGGCCGCGGCGACGCGACCGTGTTTGCCGCGCAGCACGCGGCGGAGTATGACACCGTGGCCTGCATCGGCGGCGACGGCACGCTCAGCGAGGTCGTCTCGGGCCTGATGCAGGTGCCGAACCCGCCCCCGCTGGGCTATATCCCGATGGGCACGACGAACGATGTGGCCTCGACGCTTGGCCTGCCGAAAAACGCGACGGACGCGGCCCTGCGCATCGTGACCGGCACGCCGACGGCGTTTGATGTCGGCAGCTTCGGCGAGCAGAGCTTTTTCACCTACGTCGCGGCGTTCGGCGCGTTCACGGCCGTGAGTTATGAGACGCCGCAGAACGAAAAGCAGGCGCTCGGCCACCTGGCCTACGTGCTCGAGGCGATGGGCCGGCTCAACGCCATCGACCATTACTGCGCGCACGTGGAGTACGACGGCGGCACGGTCGACGGCGACTTCATCTTCGGCGGCGTGTCGAACTCGACCTCCGTGGCCGGCATGGTGCGCCTGCGCAAGGACCTCGTGAGTCTGGGCGACGGCCTGTTTGAGACGCTGCTCATCCGCCGTCCGAAGCAGTTCGGCGACCTGAGCCGCATCATCACGGGCGTGCTCAACCAGTATTACGACAACGAGAACGTCATCCTCGTGCAGTCGAAGAATTTGCGCTTCACATTTGAAGAGCCCGTGGCCTGGACGCGCGACGGCGAGGCCGGCGGCGTGACGACGGACGTGACGCTGCGCAACAACCACGCTGCGATCCACATCATCGCATAACAGCGAATCTCTGAGCAAAACCGGCGGGAAATCCGCCGGTTTTGTGTTTGTGCGCGCAAGAAGCGGTTGAAAAACACGCGCATTGTGCGTATAATAAGGAAGTTATCTCTCAAAATCCATCGGAAACGAGGCTGATGATATGAAAAGACAGCACATCGCCGGCATCTATGCATCCCCGGAGACCTTCGGCGGCCAGACCATGACCGTCTGCGGCTGGGCGCGCACGATCCGCGACATGAAGAATTTCGGCTTTATCGAGCTCAACGACGGCAGCTGCTTCAAGAGCCTGCAGGTCGTGCTCGAGCGCGGCAAGCTCGAAAATTACGACGAGATCGCCCGCCAGAACGTCGGCGCGGCGTTCATCGTGCACGGCGAGCTCGTGCTCACGCCGGACGCCAAGCAGCCGTTTGAACTCAAGGCCGACAGCGTCACGGTCGAGGGCGTGTCCGCGCCGGACTATCCGCTGCAGAAAAAGCGCCACAGCGTGGAGTTCCTGCGCACGATCCAGCATCTGCGTCCGCGCACGAACCTCTTCAGCGCGACGTTCCGCGTCCGCAGCGTGGCCGCGCAGGCGGTGCACACGTTCTTCCAGGACCGCGGCTTCGTCTACGTCCAGACCCCGATCATCACGGGCTCTGACTGTGAGGGCGCGGGCGAGATGTTCCGCGTCACGACGCTCGACCTCGACAACCTGCCGCGCACGGACGACGGCAAGGTCGATTTCAGCAAGGATTTCTTCGGCAAGAGCACGAACCTGACCGTGTCCGGCCAGCTCAACGCCGAGAACTTCGCGCTCGCCTTTGGCGACGTGTACACCTTCGGCCCGACGTTCCGCGCCGAGAACTCCAACACCCAGCGCCACGCCGCCGAGTTCTGGATGATCGAGCCGGAGATGGCGTTTGCCGACCTCGACGACGATCTCGAGTGCATGGAGGCGATGGTGAAGTTCATCATCAACACCGTGCTCGAAAAGTGCCCGCAGGAGATGGAATTTTTCAATTCCTTCGTGGACAAGGGCCTGCTCGAGCGCTTGCGCAACGTGGTGGACAACGATTTCGGCCGCATCACGTATACCGACGCTGTGAAGCTGCTCAAAGACTCCGGCCACAAGTTCGACTACCCCGTTGAGTGGGGCATCGACCTGCAGACGGAGCACGAGCGCTACCTGACCGAGCAGGTGTTCAACAAGCCCGTGTTCGTCACGGATTACCCGAAGGACATCAAGGCGTTTTACATGCGCATGAACGACGACGGCAAGACCGTCGCCGCGGCGGACTGCCTCGTGCCGGGCATCGGCGAGATCATCGGCGGCAGCCAGCGTGAGGAGCGGCTCGACCTGCTCACCAAGCGTATGCAGGAGCTCGGCCTGCGCGAGGAAGACTACTGGTGGTATCTCGACCTGCGCCGCTACGGCAGCTGCCGCCACGCGGGCTTCGGTCTCGGCTTTGAGCGCATGGTCATGTACCTGACCGGCGTGAGCAACATCCGCGATGTGGAGCTGCACCCGCGCACGGTCGGCAACGCGGACTTCTGATTTCGATTTGTGCATGAAGGATGCCCCCGGAAGCGATCTGCTTCCGGGGGCATTTTGCGGCCCAAACAGGCCCCCGCGGGTGCGGGGGCCTGCTTGCATATGGGGTCAGTACGCCTCGATCTCCTGAATGGTCATGTCGCGGCCGGAGAGGGGCATGAGCTTTTTTCCGCCGCAGTCCGGGCAGGAGAGGTCCTCAACGTCGGCGACGAACTCCGCCCCGCAGTCGAGACAGCGGGCGCGGCCAGCCTCCGTCTCGACGCGCAGGGGCACGCCGTCATACTCCGTGCCGTC